>Ga0116163_1001694_pt1 | contig 13406 bp, 10 predicted proteins | sample AD_UKC107_MetaG_FD_89889 | JGI IMG/M metagenome (GOLD analysis project Ga0116163, IMG submission 89889) | Active sludge microbial communities of municipal wastewater-treating anaerobic digesters from Hong Kong - AD_UKC107_MetaG | ecosystem: Engineered > Bioreactor > Anaerobic > Digestate...
CCAGGATTACTCTCAAGACTATCACTAGCCTCGTCAATCTCTCCTGAAAATCCTTGGTATCCTCCGATTTGGTGTATCTCATAGTCATCTGCAGGGTTCGTTTCTCTTGCCCAGGCCAGCTCCACTCTCAGGCAGTCTGATTTTTTCGTATGAGAAGGGCGCAAGAAGATTGATTCTTCATTGATATCAAGGACTCGGAGCTCCAGCGATTCCGCGATTGATGTGAGCGTGACTTGTGTATGTTGGACTGACCGAAAGATGCGATAGAACAAATCTGCTTGCGTGCGAAGCCAAAAAGACAAACTTCTAGACATTAGTCGCCGCTTTTCTTCTCTGTGGTCTGCTTGGGAAGCAAGATAGCTTGCCTTTGCTATTGTACCTGTAATCAGTTAAGTTCTTGACAGAAATCGATCCGTGTAGAAGAACCTTGTTTACGCTTTCAACGATTTCAGAGTCCTTAAGAAATTTCCCTGTAGCCTTTTCATTGCTTCGTACGATTCTTAGAGCTTCCTGAAATGCTGATCGTGCAACGCCCGTGGAGTTACCTATTTCATCCTGAAGCAGAAGAGATGCCGCCAGAACATCAGGCGGTCTGTCTTCTTTGTATCTCAGGTAGACTAGCTGCTTCCCAAGGATCTCAGCCACTCGATCAGACTGAATGCCATAATCTTCCTCAAGTACCTCTTTCAAGTTTTCTACTGATAGTAATCTCAGCTTAAGGAGATTCAAGGTTGTGCAGAACTCACTTTGCCATTGCACAGCGGCCGTTATGAGAACCTGCCTGTCCTTATCCCTTTCACTCATCACTCTGTCAATACAGGTTACGCTGCAACCTTCAACTAGATCGACCATCCACCTTGTTCTTGGTTTTCGGTCGAAAAGCACACCAAGAACTGGATTGAGAACCATTGAATTAAATCCTGGAGTGACAGGTAAGGTTCGACCGTCAAGAAATGTAGATGGATCGGATACAGTCTCTTCACTAGAGTTATCCTCAAGTATCTCTTCTTCGGTGAAACCATCCTCGAGTAGTGAATCCTCTAACTCTTTTCTGTGCCTTATCTGGAGATGAGTTGCCTTTGCACTTTGAGATTGCTTCGGCTTTCTTCTTTGAGATTGACTCGTTGCCATGGCACTAACTACCCATCAACCATGATCTCAAGGAACCTGAATATTTCATTAGTCTGATTTCTCCGTCCATGTTGCCCATCAATCAGGGTTACAGTTACAGTTTTTCTGAGTGTGTGCTATAGGAGCACTCTCATGCTCAACCCTTTCAATCGCTCCCTTGACAATATCCTCAGTAACAACGCAGATGTTCTTGTCTGCATTAAATGACATGAATAAGACTCCGGCTGCTAGTTTCTGCAGGGTCCTAAAGTTACCAGTCAAGTCACCTTTTGCGAGCCAGTCGTGCAAGAGTTTGTTCGAGTCATCCAGGTAGCGCACTTCGGTCGGACAAAGAAGATGCGTTTCTACCTGTTTACCAAGTACATCACTCCAAAGTTTGGGAAGGTCTTCGCGCCTCTCTCGGAGAGGAGGTATTTTAACAGTCAGCAAACTGATCCTGTCAAAGAAATCCCTATCAAGTTTCTTCCTGAGTTCATCAATGCCTAGATTCGAAGCGCATACTAAGCGAAAGTCGGAGTTGGATCGATCTGCGGAACCGAGTTTACGATATGTTTTATCCTCTATCGCAGCGACTAAAAGTCGCTGTAACTCCTTGCTCATATCATTCACTTCATCGATGAATAGAGTTCCGCCATCTGCATGTTCAATCTGACCTACTTGCTCCTCAACATCAGTTGCATAGCCTTTTGTACACCCAAAGAGCTGTATCTTCGTCCCTTCGTCAGATTGCTCGCCGCAGATCACTCGGGCAAAATTCTGATCTCTTCTTGTTGGATGTCCATCATGCAGAGTTTGCTTGGCTTTGGTTGTCTTGCCTACTCCTCTTTCACCCAAGATGAAAACAGGAAAATCAGTTCTAGCCAAGCGCAGTAACTCATCCCGGCACTGAATCATGGATGGGCTGCAAGAGGCGACCATTTCATCGACTTCAGCTCCGCCACCTCTAATGCCTTCCCTTTGCCGACTAAAGGCAGCAGAAGTAAGGTTATACAAACTGGGTAGCTCGAAGTTGATTTCTCTTATCACCTTTCCGTCGCTTCTGTACTTCTTCGGAATACCCTGAAACAGCCTGACCTGATGCGACGCCCAAATGGGTTTAGCAGAGGAGAAGAGTGTCAACCAGACAAATTGAGCTGCAGGAGGTCCTGGACTCATGTTAATAAGAATCTCGCAACGGGAGCTAAGCGATGAAACGAGTCCTTTCGTTATTCGCACCATCTCCTGAAACAACTCCTCATGATTTGTGATGTCCTCGCCGTTAAAATTGTGGAAAAATACTTTAGCTTTGTTGATTCCTTTTTTCAGCTCCCGTTTCAGGAGTTTACTCACCTCGGCCGAGTGGGGTTTCGGACCAGCAATTAGGTGGATATCAGAGATTTTTCCCTTAAATTCAGATTCCTCTAGGAAGCTAATCGTAGGTCCTGTTATTAAGTTTCCTTGCTGGTCTCTCACATATCTCTTCTTGTCGTCATCCCACTCAGCCTCGCTGCTGCTCCACTTAAATGGATCATTGTTGTAGGCAATCCAACCCAAATAGATCATCTTCTGAGCCATGACACATTCCTCCTTCATGCAGATAAACATTCAAGAAAAAAAAAGACTCGGCAAGACTATATTGTCTTACCGAGTCTTTTGATACGAGAACGCATCAGAAGAGAGTGAATCTTCTTCCTTTTCTCTTCCTCCTTTCCACCAGTACTTCCTTGATGGGCTGCCAGTCATTGCATCCTCGAGTTCTCAGTATCCAGTTGAGTTTATGGTACCTGCCTGCAAGCTCATATCTTTGCTCTCTGGATCCGATGGAACGTTTGCTCAGTACTTCACACTCCCTTCCGGTATTGCAGTTTTAATTTGTCGGCACATTACTGTAGTCGTTTGGACCTCCATATCTTCCAGGGGCTTCAGAACCTTACGAGGTTTTCTCTGTTGAGAGAACAGTATTAGCAATAACGATTGCGGCTTCTGCCACAATTATCGCCAGCGCAGCCCATGGATTGGGTATCGGTATTCTAGGTCTAGGTGCTACCATTGACATATCCTTACCACTACCTGTGATATTGATTGGTGAGACTGACTAGGTAGAGAGTCAGAATCCACTTTCCGCGTTTGCATCGATTTGCTCATGTGATTCCCATAAGGCAATGCTAGCCTCGACGCTATTGATCTCCTTTCTAGATGAATGGCCTAAGTGCTAATCTCTTCATGATTGGCATCTGTATACATTCGTTGGATTCACCTCCTTTCCTCAATTGGTAGCTGATCGCCGTTGAACCTGACATCAGGTGCTGTTCTGACTTTGCTATGTCCACATCTCTTGATTAAGTAGTGATTCCTTCAGTAGGTGTATCACTACGTTTCCTAAGTTCTGGTTGATTGGAGTCTTGGTGCATTTTCCGGTCTTGAGGGTAGATAGGCAGTTTACACTCATGCCCAGGAGTTTGATGATCTATTCCTTTCTGATAGATTCTTCTTAGTTACTCAATGGACTCCACTACACAAGGCGTTTAAGAGCCTTCTCAGCGGCAACTTTGCAGTTCCCAGTTTTCTTCAGTTCCTCACTAGCAGCAAGGATCGGGGGACCAGCAACCACAACGATCTTTCCTACTGTCTTGAGTATCTTACCGAGGTTTGCCATTTCATCTCCTTTCTAGTCAATGGGTTTTCTAAGCCCTTTGTTGATCGCGGCAGTATTGCCGTGAGACATAGCAGAATCATCTCCCATAGTGCAGTACCGCAAGCCGCGAACTTTGCTCGCGAAATGCTTTACTGCCTCATATGTATTTTAGGGTTATGAATCATTCGATGCTGTTGCCCCTTCTTTGGGCCTACTAATTACCAATCCAGAAGGGGCTTCGAGACGCTTATGCTGATTGCAGGAACTGGGTTATACGCCTAGACGGTCTTTGCTTACCGTCTTTATGACCCATTCAACGATATTTAATCGTAAGCCAAGAAGCGTTAGTGTGTGAGTGAGTGCTGCTAATGCAGCCGCAATCAGGACTACCACAATGGATGTCTTGATCAGTACGCTGAGCAGTACAGAAACTGCTGAAAGGACTGGTTTCGCCACGATAAGTACCACAACGAATATCGCAATCCATTGCATTACTGAACGACTTACCTTCAGCCTAGAGTAGTTTTCTTTCACGGCATACTCTTTTCCTTCCGATTGTCATAAAGACCGATCAGAACTGGCGAGGGATTCGATGAAAGCTGGATAGGAGAGCTCGGTTCCTGGATCCTCTTCCGCCACTCGAGAAGAGGGGAACTGAACTTCCACGCTCAGACTGTAACCTAGTTCGTTCAAAGCAGCAGGAATCATTACCTCGAGCTGCCGTTTGACATCATCGAGAATACCTTCCTCTACTGCCTGAAGCATCAGTTGAGATCTGCCTATACTCTCAAGGCTTGTGTGAAGAACAGAAGTGTATTCCCTTCTAGCTTCATTGCTTAAACCTGGAACACCCCATTCTTCCACTGTCTCATGGATTTCTTCGTGATGGAGCTCACAGGCAGTAATACTTGGGTTTGGTAAGTGTACTGTCAGCCTTCTTGCGGCGTCTAGGGTATCGAATTCGAAACTGACCGAGTTTGATTCCGACATATCTACTCCAGCGTATACCGTACCAGGAATAAACATTGTCATCTCAAGGCCAGCATCAAACCAGATGCCACGCCCTTCTACAATGGAATCTTCAATGATCACATAGTCTATCCAGCGTGAGGTTTCAAGGATGCACACCTGCTCAACCATTTCCATGATTGTAGGCATGGATATTCTGGTGGTGTCGGCGGGTGAACTCTCGAAAGCTGGTGCCAAGTAAGACAGCAGTGGTGGTAAGCATTGTACAGCCATTACAATTGCCACCACCACTGTGCTCACATTGAGTACCTTTAGCAGAATTTTCCGCAGAATCAATCTCATCGCAACTCCTCCTTAGCATTTGCTGCGAGAGCAATTGTGTGGGGTTTTGAGTCCACCCGTTCAGAATGGAAGCTAATCCCCACCTCCTGATACCCGAGTCCATAGAGCAGACTCGAGACTTGTGCGTAACAGTGCTGCTTCGTACTTTCTAGTAATCCCGCTTCTACTGCTGCTTCAGCAAGTTTCGATACAGCATCCTGCTCGATTTCTGCAATCATGCTGTTGACTGCGTCTGAGGTCCCTATCCACATCTGCTCATCAGCCCAGATCACGAACCGGCCGTAATCAAGCTGTACGTGAGTGATGCATGGGCTAGGAAGATTAATTTCTATCCTTTCCCCTCCATCTTCCAGACCAGTAATGGAGATATCGTCAGGATCAAGACCCTGTAATTGATCCCAGCCTGCATCAACTGATCCTGGTATTACCATGAACACCTCAATCCAGCCATCTGGAACGACTGACCATCGGTCCACTTCCATGCGCATTAGATCAGATGTGACCATGTGTGCCGAGGAAGTGGTCATCGATAGAGTGTTTTCCAAAGCAGCAATTACCTGTTGCCCTACTTGCTCTTCGGTATACTGCCCATTACGGTTGGTTTCAGGTATGGGTAGGATTACTTTGAGTGCAGCGGGTGCGATTAGTGCAAAGACTGCTAGAACAACCAGGGAAATGGCTTTCCCCCTCACTTCTTCAGTCCAGCTCCCTTTGTGAGCACCTTTCCTTGATGCTCCTAGTTCATTAGCTGAGTGCATTTAGTACACTCCTTTCCGGTGACCGACCTTATGCTTTTGCTTTGGATAGAGCCTGGAAGTTCGCACAAGGCCAGTCACGAGTTTGAGTACATCCAGACTCTCCCTTTCGGGACTCATTTCACTGTACCTTTAGGCGCGAACTTTCTTCACGGAGAGCTTGTGATAGTGCTTGATGTAATGCAGCACAATATGATAGGGCGTTCCGTTGTTGTGCATTGAGAGAAACTGTATACTGCTTTGGCGAGGAGGATTAACTGTCGAGGAACTGCTGTTCGAGTTAGTAGGGAATGCGATGAGATGACTGGTTCGTTGAGATTTCTAATGGTTCGAACCGTTGTGTTTGCTGCAGATGAAAAGAACTTGGCCATAGGACATCATAACTAGCACTTCGGCAGATACTTACAACGTGCTGCCGGAATAACGCTGAGTCAGTAGCTCAGTCTAGTTGGGTTACAGTTACTTACCCAAGGTCCTTACCATTACTGCTGGGCAAAATCCTCTGTTTGGGCCATGAGGAGTTCGCATCCACTTCAGCAGCATGTCGAAGCTCTGTTGAGCCGAAGTTTCGTGGGGTTGCCTAAGCTTCAACTGATAGGACAGAGAATCAGGTTCCTTTTTCTTCTTCCTCAGTCGGAATGATAACTCACCAAGATACAGCAGGACTTCGGATCCTTCCTTTTCCTGCTCAAATAGAACTGGCGCTGATTGAACAGCCTTCCGGAACAAGTCCCAATCGGAGCGAGAGGAAGAGACTTGCATATGATGAGGTAAGGGCCATTTCTCACACCAGGTCATACCCATTCGTTCGTTAATCTCCGACTGAGTAGGATCAGTTACCACGGTTCGATCTGCATTCTCCATAGCATGCTCAAAAAACTCGCTGATCTGAAGCAATGACTTACCACTAGTGCGATAGCCAACCTCCACACCATTGGTAAGGCCATGAGCAGCGTCGAAATTCGCGGAGAAAATACATCCTTCCCTGGCATCTGCGATGGCACACTTGGCATGATTCCATGAATGAGGGAAGACTCTGACTCCCATATCCGAGAGCAACTTAGCTGTTTCCCGCTGCTCGGGATCATTGTTTCGCCCCCTTATTAGAAGCTTAACAAGAAGTCCTTTGTTTTTTTCTAAGGCTTCCCCAAGAGGTTCAAGAATCAAACTGGGATGCTCGCGCATCCCCTTCAAGCTCCAAGATGCTAGCAACAGCGTCCTTCTTGCGGATGATATTGTATGCTGGATGTGAGTGAGAAGGCTATGGTTTTCTCCATTGGTCCATATCGCACCATCTGAAGTAGTTTTGGCAGGCGGTAGAACCGTGAAAGGAGGAGGATGTCCCTGTCGATCCGCAACTGAATAAGTTCCACTAGATGGGAGCAATTCAAAGTCACAGCCTTCGAACCATAAACTGCCGAAAAATCTCGATAGCCTTTGGATCTCTTCTGGTTTGCGCACAATGAGAGCACACTCGCAATTCTTGCTCAGAGCATTCTTCTCGAAATTTGCTGTCGAAACCATAGAGATGAAATCATCAACAACCAGGAACTTAGCGTGGCATGAGGAGTGACCGCGAACATAAATTCCTTTTCTAGTTAAACCATCTAGCTGCTTTTTGCGGGTAGCGGCATCCATGTCATCAGGTTGATCCTCGGGATCATACTCTTCGGTGCCACGGCGAAGACTGCTGTCATCAATAGCGGTGATTACATAGACACCTCCCATCAGTCTTTCTGCGGCCTTCACCAGCTCTTCCAGTACCTCGTTATCGCCAAGTAAGAAGCTAGCGAGGAATATCTTGTTCCGAGCTCCTCGAATCATCGAAAGCAGCGCTTTCTTAAGTGTAGGATCGACATGACGTGTATAAGTGTATACGAGAGACAAGTCCTTGCTTGCATCAACCCTCGGTGTCTTGAAGCCATCGAATCGGTGGTTCTGTTTCTTAAGTAGGAAGTATGTTCCAGGAACAGCTACTTCGCCTATATTGACTACATCAGGCATAGTTGAAGTCTCTCCCCTCCCTAAGTGCATAGACCAACTGGTACTCACCAATTCCCCAGGCTCTACTAATCAGTGTTTTCTCCCTAGGAACCCTAGCTTTAGAGAGATCAACAGATTCATAACTTTGCCTGGTTGCCAAGACCACTTCCTCAATAGTGGAGGATGTGATTTCAGAAGGATTGATCCGGTACTTAGATATTATGGCATCAACAAGAAAGGCGGTTTGAGCATCAACGCTATCAGAGGGGAGAAGTTTCAGTCCCATAGAGATGCGAATCTGATCAAACTCCACTAGTAAACCATGTATCTCAGTGAGTAGCTTGGTCTCTGCCAGCTTCTTGAAACAACTTGAACTTACCAATGCTTCCAGCAAATTTTGGTCACGATTTACCTTGGAAGGCGGTGCTCCTTGTAAATCAAGGCTTCGCCAAGTATCCTGTTGCTTAAGCATGTGTGCGATCTTGTGCCTTAAGTCCCATTTCTCCTGAAACTGATTGCAGTCTCTTAGGGAAACAGATATGCTTTGCCGGTTACGCGAGTTCGCTTTTTCATCTTTAACAGTTGGTTCAAGTGTAATATGCAATGTCGCTTCTTTGTTTATTGTTCCAGAGAACCTGTAGCAAGGGCAACTTGACTCAACTAGCAGATCATTCCGTTCATCAGAGACTCTTGATAGCTGGTAATCAAGACCTTTCAATTCCTTTCGATGGACAAATCCTTCAACAAGTGTTCTGAGATCGGTACCAATCTTTTCTTTCGGAAGAGGAATCGAAAAACTTGACTCCAGTTTTGATAGTTGCTTGACACTTATTGTTATTGCGTGCAATTCCCGAACAGTTGGGAACCACAGGAAAGATTGGGTGCATGATACTTCCTTGAAGGTAGTTCCCTCTTCCAAGGCCTTCTCTGCATTTCTCGTGTCAGGTCGATAACCATCCCCAATCGTCTTCTTCAGCAGTCCAAAACTTTCGAGCCGAGAAAGGCATACTTTGCTTGACTGGATTGGGAAGGAGCCAATTACTTCTAAATCCTTTGGTGATATGACTTTTAGTTCAATTGATGCTCTTAAAACGAAAAGGTCAAACGGATTCAATTTGACAGATTCAAGTTTTTGCACTTCCAGGTTCGTGATTGGGTAAATTTGAATAAGACCTTCTTGTATGTACAGACTGTCATCGCTCAAGCATTCAGCGGGACCAATGTCACGAATCAATCGGATGTGCGGATTCATCTATCCCTCCAATCAACCTTCTTCAAAGTTGTCATAACATCCGAATGTGTCTCGAAGAGGTTGAAGAGGTGTTCATAGAAAAGTTTGGATCTCTCAAATGTCCTCAACCCTCGAAGTGTTTTGCCATGACCTACCAGAATGAGTGCACGACGGGCTCTAGTCATGGCAACATTTAATCGCCGCATATCCTGTAACCATTTACCGAAGCCTTCACCAATACCTCTGGGTCTGGCTCGGCAGAAAGAGATTACCACAACATCACTTTCCTGTCCTTGAATCCGGTCTATTGCATCAATGACATTGAATTGTAGGTGATTATAGCGACGCTTCTTGCCATAACCTCCAAGACGCTCACTGATTCTCCGAGCTTGGGCTTTGTAGAAACAGAGGATACTTACCGAGATACGATTTGTGACTCCAGTCTTACGATGATACTCGTCCAGATGACTGCATACTCCTTGTATGTGCTGTATCTCAACCTCGTTGACGAATCCATTTCCTATTAGCTTCTCCTCCGCTTCCCGGCCGTACGCTGTTGTATCGATGAAAGTGATTGGAGTTCTTAACAGGTCTGTTACTAGAGGCGAGATACCACGCTTCGCCAGCTCTTCAGAGGGAGGAGTTATGTAATCGCCTCCATAGACGGGCTCAGAGACAATGCGAGCTATCGGTTTGATCATTCGTCTTTGTTCTACTAGTCTCTGACGTAGCGAGGGATGCACTTCTGTTACTGCTCTACTGAAGTAGCTTGTGATTAGCTTCTCCCTCATTGCGCAGAGCATTGCCTTTGAAAGGCTTTGGTGTTCCTTGTCTGCCTGGTAGTATTTTTTCTCAGAATCAAGTAGGTCTAGATAATGCTTCTTCCAACTTCCGCTTGATAGGAGTTCCTTAGCCTCATCAAGAACAGCATCTCGTCGGAAGGCATGTAGTTCAGCGTCATCTTCTGCCTCCCATATCTCAGCTAAACCCTCCACCGCGTTCTCAATGGTTACCCCCTGATTATGGTGCATCATCAAAGCACAGAGTGCGTGCAGGTGATACTCATCCTTATTTCCGAAATACGGTGGTAACTGGTTCTCGTCCCCAACCAGTATGCACCTTCTTGCTCTTATCGCGGAGATAAGTAACTGTGCGTCTGTCACTCTGCTGGACTCATCCACAATCAGCGTGTCAAAGGTATGATCACGTACATGCGGGCTTCCAGCAATGCCTTCAGTAGTTGCGCACACAAGATTAACACCCTGAAGCAAGAAGCAAGAAAGATCGTTACTTATGTTACCGTTAAGATCTTTAGTATTACTCTCTGTGTTTAGCAAACTGCATAGATCAGTATTCAGCTTCTTGTAACTCTTAAGCTTACTCACTGTTTTTGTTTTCTTCTGAATGATCTGAATTGCCTGCTCGAATTCCTTAACGGTCTTGTACGGGCTATCCGCAAAGCCAGTTTTCCACTTCTGTTTTGCTTCTTCATGTTTTTGCAGCGCCAGTGATAGGTCTCCGTCTAGCTTCTTACCCTTGCTTTGAAGCAACTCAACATTTTTGCGCAATTTCTGCTGCAGCCTTTTCTGTGATGATAAATCATCATCTAGCTGACTTTGAGCATGCCTGATGTTCTCTTCTGCTTTCCTTACAGCTTTGCGCGAACGAGCAAGCTCGCCTACTAATCCACTTACTATTCGCTTGATACCGCTTTTCCTTGAGGATACATTTTCGAAATGTTTCTCTGCCTTTGTGAAGTGTCCTTTGTAGCCTGCGAGAGATCTTCTTCGTTGATTGATGGAGATGGATAAATCAGAAATTTCTTTCTCTTTATGCTTGATGTCCCTATTTGTATCCGAGTAAAACCTCTCACGATCGGATTTAGCTTTTTTTACAAATTCTCTGGCCTGGTCTCGTTTACTCCGAAGCCGCTCAAGGGTTGCGATTTCCTTGGACTCCTTGAGTGATGTTTCCAATTTGTGCTCGAGTAGGGAGCCCTGTTCTATGGCGCCTGATTTTATCTTTTCTGTAAGTGAGTTTGAAAGTTGTTGAAATGTGAATCCTCGTAGATCTTCATCGACTCGATTAGGATCCCAAGTAACTCTCATGGGGAAGATACCCTTTTCTGCACCGATCCTCCTAAGAACTTCATCTACTGCTACATGAGCACTGGCTACTAAGAGTATCCGTTCACCTTTGCTAGCAAGTTGCCTGATGATTTCGCAAATCACGGTGGTCTTGCCAGTCCCGGGTGGACCTTGGATGAAAAAGGCGACTGGAGCACTTACAGCGCCTGCTACAGCTAATTTCTGCTCGTTGTTAAGCGCATGCTCAGATAGCCAAGACTCTGGGGTATTTGCTTCTATACCAAGTAGCTCAGAGGGTTTGCAGAGCAAGGTTACAAGATCATCCCAACAACCAGCCACATCTTCCTGAAGAAATGCCTTAAGGGCTTCTTCATGTCTGCCATACTGATAATGGGGTTTCTTTGATACACGAATCTTTAGACCAGTAGTGAGCTGCACAAAGCCCTTCGTGTTAATGAAAAGATTACCATCTTGGATATCCTCGATTATTGCTCGAAGTTCTCTATCAGATCCAGACATGCTTAGTATGACCTGGTCATCGATGCTCAGTTGTCCATTGCTCCTTTTCGAGACTTCCATCTGGATTGAGGTCATCTTGGAGTCAGAGGAATTCTCGACTGCTGTTACTATTCCAATAGCATTCGGTTGTGGGAGTTCCTCATCCCGTATATGAAGAAGCTTTAGAAGTAGACGCAGAGCTCCATACTCCCTTAGAGATTCTGCGTGAAGATCAATATCCCTTTGGTCGACTTTTACAATCTGGGGCTGATTCATCCTTGAAATCAGATCACCCCGATGTTTTGCTAGACGCGATTCAGCTTGCCTTTGTCGTTCAATAGGCCCGTAAATCTCTGCAATGTTGCAGGACGGTTCCTCCTCGAGTGGCATGATATCGAAATCGACACTAACTACCCTCTTCGGATCAAGGATTTTATCCTCAGCACTCACTTTGCTAAGGAAGGCTAGGTGATTTCCACTGCTCCTTCCAATAAAAGGATTAATGATTAATGTGTAAGCAGCACTGAAAAGGATGTAGTAAGGGTTACTACTGTCGCCTCGTCTAACAAGTTCACACCCGAAAGAAACACTCGCACGAAGTTCATCGAGATTCACACCATAGAGCTGATTAAACTCACTGAGGTTCCTTCTTACACAGAGTGTGAGTTTAAGTGGTTTTAGTGGTACACTAAGTTTCCTAAGCAAGTCTGGGTGTCTATCTTTCAGTGCTTGACTAATCCACTCTTCAGGCGGCTTAAGTTTCCGAAGAGTCATTTGGACTCCCTAATTGAGAATAAGTACTTATTGTCCTTACCAGGAACCACCCAATTAATGACCAAACCCCATTGACCACTTCACTATTTGCGATAGCTTAGAATTTAATGGAGTGCTCCCCTGAGTTCCTACAACCTGGAGTGTTAGTGAAACCCTGAATTAGCTGTTTCGATCAGCTCTTCCAGGCTGTCTGGAACCGATTGCTCCTCCTCTCGTTCATAAGTTTCCAGGAACTCCCTCGGTGTAAGGTTACCTTTTGAACTATGAGTTCTTAGCTCGTTGTATTCTCTTCTCCAAACACTTGTGATGTCAACAGCAGCATCCAGACTCAAGAACTAGTGCCGCATAACGCATTCACCCAATCCCAGTATCCTGCAGGCATTCAGCAGATTGTAGGCAAGGTTGAAAACCACAACCGCACCTAGTTCGATGACATGTAGTGAGTACTTGTCCTGTCGGGTGAAGATCAATCTGCTGCTCCTTGATAAGGTTCTCCATCACCCCGGGCATCATAGTACAACTGTTCACTATTTCGTCACTTCTGTCACTTTTGTCACCGGGGTATGATCTCAGTTTCCACTTCTTCACTCATAAGAATCAACAGGATGGCTTCTCTCTTCTTGGTGGTTAGTTCATTCCAATACTCAAGAAGGCAGGCAAGCTCTTCGGGGAGGTTTTCAATCCGCACACATTCCGCACATTCTGGATGCAGTGCTCTGGATTGGTGTTGTTCAAGTTCTGTAGGGTTTTCACTTTCTTCCGGGATTTCAACAAGATCCAACTGCTTGGTGTTGCTGTGATTCCGAATGTAAGAGTCTAGAATGTGTTCTAGTGTTGTATCTTCTATGTTGTTGCAGTGCAACGGTTTCGAATCCCGCCGCCTCCACCATCAACGCAGCTGTAAAGCATTACTAGGCATGCAGATACGGTCATTGTGCTTAATGATGGCCAAAGCGCTGCACGCTTCCACCACCTTATCAAACACAAACAGGGTGTCCCGTGTGCATTCCATCTGGAAAAAC
>Ga0116163_1001704_pt1 | contig 13352 bp, 14 predicted proteins | sample AD_UKC107_MetaG_FD_89889 | JGI IMG/M metagenome (GOLD analysis project Ga0116163, IMG submission 89889) | Active sludge microbial communities of municipal wastewater-treating anaerobic digesters from Hong Kong - AD_UKC107_MetaG | ecosystem: Engineered > Bioreactor > Anaerobic > Digestate...
ACCAACGATCATGCAGTCATGACCCGACCCATATGGGAGCTCATGAACAGATTGCCGATGTTTAAGGAATGCGAAACCGACGGTTTGCAGAACACTGTATGGTTTGCCGATAGGGTTGTGAATATACCGAGTTCATTTCGATTTGAATAATTAAAATAATAGATAAAAGTTTATGGAAAATAAAGTCTTGGAAATAATTAATAAAATTAGAGAAGCAAAAAATTTGCAGCCTGTTTCAGAACTTCAAATAACGGATAATCTTCGTGAAGATCTTGAACTAACTTCTTTTGATTTGGCCGAGTTGACTGTAAATTTAGAAGATGAATATGACATTGACATATTTGAGGATGGTCTGGTAAACACTGTTGGGGAGATTTACAAAAAGCTTCAAAATTAATGGCCATATTTCTTATTGATAATACAAGAGAGTATTCATACGAGATGCTGGTAGACAGAATTAATCAGCATAGAAATTATTACCCTCTGTTCAAATCCAGTGATTTATTTTCTTATTTTGAAAATATCGTTAAAGCTATTATCACAAACCAATCACTTGTATTGATAGACTCAGATTTGAATCCTTCAGAGCTTGATGATTTGGATGAGTCTAAAGTTAATGAATCAGTGTCTTTAGGAGAATATTACTTTTCGAATATTGACCAAGTAATATCGGCATTAAAAGAATCTAAATCAGAAATTACTATTTTTACTTCAGGAACAACCGGGCAGCCAAAAAAAGTTATCCACTCCATAAACAGTTTGACTCGTGTGGTAAGAATTGGAGAAAAATATAAAAATAACATTTGGGCTTACGCATATAACCCTACGCATATGGCTGGGTTGCAGGTCTTTTTTCAAGCGTTTGTGAATAATAATACATTAGTCAATGTGTTCAATGATTCGAGGAGTGAGGTTTATCAAAAAATATCTAAGTATCAGGTAACCCATATATCTGCTACACCGACTTTTTACCGTCTGCTTTTGCCTTTCGAAAAGAGCTATCGATGCGTCCAAAGAGTCACATTTGGTGGAGAAAAATCAGATAATCGGCTTTATGAAAACATTCTTATGATTTTTCTGTGTTGTAAGTGATAGTGGTACAGTCCCAGAAGAGGGCGCGTTCTTTGGATTCCCGGCAGTAAGTATCCGTACTTCAACAGAACGCCCCGAGGCAATGGATAAAGGAGTCTTTACCATTGGTTCTATTACATCAGAGCAGGTGCTCCAAGCAGTAGATTTGGCAGTTAGTATGCACGCCAATGGCGATGATGCATGTCCTGTTCCTGCATATACGGATGAGAATGTATCAACTAAGGTGATCAAACTCATTCAGAGCTATGTGGGCATTGTAAATAAGATGATATGGAAAAAATAGAATAGTATTAGCATGAAAGTTGTTCTCTTAGCCGGCGGCTTCGGCTCCCGCATCTCCGAGGAGTCAGTATTCAAGCCTAAACCCATGATTGAGATAGGCGGTATGCCTATCCTGTGGCATATCATGAAAGAGTATTCCCATTATGGGCACAACGAGTTTATTATTTGTGCCGGATATAAGCAGGAATACATCAAGGAATGGTTTGCTAACTATTTCTTGCATAATAGTGATGTCTCGTTTGACTTCCGTGATGGTAAAAACGAGATGACCGTGCATCATAGCAAGCTGGAGCCTTGGAAGGTAACGGTTGTTGATACTGGTTACAATACCATGACAGGTGGCCGTATCAAACGTGTACAGGAATACGTAGGTAATGAGACCTTCATGATGACCTATGGCGATGGCGTTTGCGATGTGGACATCAACAAACTGGTTGAGTTCCATAAGAGCCATGGCAAGAAGGCCACTCTTACTGCTGTGAAGATGAAGCAGGATAAGGGGGTACTGGATATCACCAAGGATATGAATGTGCGTGCTTTTCGTGAGAAGAACTCTATGGATGGTGCTCCTATCAATGCTGGCTACATGGTGCTTGAACCGTCTGTGTTTGACTACATTGATGGAGATTCTCAGCCCTTTGAGCGTGAGCCATTGGAACGTTTGGCCAAAGAAGGTGAGCTAATGTCCTACATCCACGAAGGCTTCTGGCAGTGCATGGATAATATCCGTGAGAAGAAGCTTCTTGAAGATCTTCTTGAAAACGGGACAGCTCCTTGGAAGAAGTGGGAGAGGGAAGTACCTATTGATAAGATTAACAAATAACCATACTATATGGCAACATTACTGAAAGATTTCTATCGCGGGAAACGGGTGTTTGTAACTGGTCATACCGGATTCAAAGGCTCTTGGATGTGCAAAATGTTGGCTAATGCAGGTGCAAAAGTCACAGGTTTCTCTCTTGCGCCCAATACCAACCCCTCATTGTTTGAGATAGCAGGGTTGGATAAGGATATTCATTCTGTTATTGGTGATATCCGTGATTATGCCGCATTAAAGAAGGCCTTTGATGCGGCACAGCCTGAGATTGTGCTTCACCTGGCAGCACAGCCCATTGTGCGAGACAGCTACAAAGATCCCGCATATACTTACGAGACAAACGTGATGGGTACGGTGAACATCCTAGAGTGCGTTCGCAATAGCAATTGTGTGAAGTCTTTCTTGAATGTTACCACAGACAAGGTATATCTGAACAAGGAGTGGGAATGGGGCTACCGTGAGAATGAAGAATTGGATGGCTATGATCCTTATAGCAATAGCAAGTCATGTTCTGAGTTGGTAACTCATAGTTACAAGCGAAGCTTCTTTACGGATAAGGATGGCAAGGCTATAGTTCCTATCTCAACAGCCCGTGCAGGTAATGTGATAGGTGGTGGCGACTTTGCTAACGACCGTATCATTCCTGACAGTGTGCGTGCAGCACAGAAAGGTGAAGATATAGTGGTACGTAATCCTTATTCAACACGTCCATATCAGCACGTCTTGGAGCCGCTTTATGCTTACTTGATGATTGCTGCCAAGCAGTATGAGGACAGTAAGTATTCTGATTATTATAATGTGGGTCCTGATGATGTGGATTGCTTCCAGACAGGTGCTTTGGTTGACCTCTTTGTTTCCAAGTGGGGAGAAGGACTGAAATGGATCAATAAATATGACGGAGGCCCCCATGAAGCTAACTTCTTGAAATTGGATTGCTCTAAGCTGAAGTCCACCTTTGGTTGGGCTCCTCGCTGGAACCTGGATGAGGCTATGGATAAGATTGTGGAGTGGAGTAAATGTTGGTTGGCAGGTGGTGATGTACGTGTCTGCATGGACAAGCAGATAGATGAATTCTTAAGTGGAGTGAAATGATGAAGAACGTTATAGTAACCGGAGCCAATGGCTTTATTGGCAGCACGTTGGTGAATAACCTGCTCAAGAATGGAGTTAAGGTTGTAGCCGTTGATATCTCCTTTGCCGCTCCCAGAATCCCTGACTGTGATCAGGTGGTCAAACTGGAAGTGGGTTTGGATGACGTGGAGAAACTGAAAGTTCTGATTCCTGAAGGCGAGTATGATGCCATGTATCATCTGGCTTGGGCAGGAGTGAACGGCCCCAGCAAGGCAGACCCAACGGTCCAGCTTAATAATATCCAGTTGGGAATTAATTGCGCTCAGCTTTGTAAAGCCATTGGTGTAAAGAAACTGCTGTGTGCTGGTACAGTTGCAGAACAAGCCGTTAATAGCCTTCCAAATCTAACTCAGACCAGCGGAGGTATGATGTATGGTGTAGCCAAGCATTGCGCTCACTTGATGTTGGAAGACTATTGCAAGAATATTGGTCTTGGTTTTGTCTGGATGCAATTCTCAAACATTTATGGAGTAGGGAACAAGACCGGCAACCTGGTTAGCTATACCCTTGGAGAGCTTCTGAAAGGCAATGAGGCTACCTTTGGTCCTGCTGCACAGCCTTATGACTTCATCTATGTGGATGATCTGTTGGAGGCCGTATATCGTTTGGGCGATTCAGAGACCAAACAGGCTTGCTATTACATTGGTTCCGGTTCTCCTCGTATTCTGAAAGAGTATCTCTTGAAGATAGGAGAACTTGCTGGTATGCAGGATAAGGTAGGTATAGGAATCCGTCCTGATGATGGTATCAAGTATGACTTCACTATGTTTGATGTCAATCCTTTGACAGAAGCCATTGGAGAGTATGTTAACACTCCGTTTGAAGAAGGAATTAAGAAAACGATAAACTGGTTAAAAGAGCAGCTATAATGATAACTAAGTTTAGTTTTGAGGAGTTAGACCTCAAAGGTGCATATAAGATTCAGCCGTTCTACGCAACGGATGAACGTGGTGGATTTGTAAAGGACTACAACATTGATATGTTCAAAGCCAACGGTATTGAACATGAGTTAAAAGAGGTGTTTTACACCATATCTAAGCGTGGTGTTATCCGCGCCATGCACTTTCAGCTGGTAAAGCAGCAGGCTAAGTTGGTCCGTTGCATCAGCGGTCATGTGTATGATGTGATTGCAGATCTGCGTCCGGATTCGCCTACATTTGGCCAATGGAGAGGTTTTCATCTGACAGGTGATAACCAGGTGGAGCTTTATATCCCGCAGTACTTTGGACACGGATACCTTGTCATTGAGGATTCTGTGGTTTCATACAAGTGTGGAGAGGTGTTCTATGGCGAAGGTGACTCGGGTATCATGTACAATGATCCTGACTTGGCTATTGAGTGGCCTATGGATTTAATTGGAGGTAATGATAATCTGATTATTTCAGAGAAGGATAAATCCTTGTTGAGTCTAAAAGATTATCAGATGATTGTATAGGAACCATAATAGGTACGTTTAACTAATTGCTATTATATGAGAACGATAACTATTATATATGATGGCTCTTCATATACATACAAATGGATAAAGGCTTTACTGTGGGCTAAGAAAGAATTTATCTCTGAAGGATATAATGTTAAATATATCAACACAAAAGCTTTTATTCCCATAAAGGACTTCGCGTCAAATCAAATTGACGAGTTATTGAATATCCTTCAGATCGAAAGCCTTGATATTGTGCTAATAGCATTTCATTACTCTTTATCAGACATAAAAAGTAGCTCGGGTCTTGATAAATTAGAATGTCTTAAAATTATTAAAGAGTCATGTAATAGACTCGTTTGGCTAGATACGGCTGATAGTACGGGTAATTGTCAATTTGAGGTAATGCCATTCGTAGACGTCTATTTAAAGAAACAAATTTATAAAGACAAAAGCCTTTATTTTAAACACCTTTACGGCACTAAGCTTTTTACAGATTATTATCACTCAAAGTATAATATTGTTGATGAAAGAATTAATGTTAAGTGTGAACTATTAAAACAAGAGTATGCAAACAAGCTTAATTTGGCTTGGAATATTGGTTTAAGTGATTTCTGGACAAAAACTAGATATTGCTTTTTCCGACCATCAAGTATGTACAATCCTAGATTTGTAAACATCAACAATAATAGAGAAGCATTGTTGTTTTTTAATGGTACGCTTAATTACTCACCTTTAGCGGGATACCAAAGAAAGAAGGTTGTCGAATTACTCGAAAGTAATGAATTAACGAATACCCCCGCACCTACAGCAAAGATGAGTCATAAAGAATATGTTAAGTATATGTGTTCTTCTAAGGCTGTAATATCTCCATTTGGTTGGGGTGAGATCTGCTATCGAGATTTTGAAGCTTTTGTCTATGGCGCGACATTAATTAAGCCGGACATGAGCCAAATTGAAACATTTCCTAACTTTTTTGTCAAAGGTGAAACATATGTTGCTTTAGATTGGGATTTTGGCAACTATGATAGAATCCTAAAAGAAATAGGATCGAGCCAGTATAAGGATATAGCAAAGCATGGTCAAGAACTATATCAATATTACTATAGCTCTCCAACATGCAAGAGTATGTTTGTTCAGCATTTTTTATCTGTGATTTCATAACAAATAGATTGATAATTATTTATTTTACAAATAGTTAACATATGATATATAATGATCTTTGTTTCTCTGCTAACACAGTGTTCTTAGTAACTGGTGGTGCTGGCTTTATAGGTTCTAATCTTTGTGAGGCTATTTTAAAAATGGGATATCGGGTTCGTTGTCTAGATGACCTGAGCACTGGCAAGCAAGCTAATGTGGATTTGTTCAAGGACAATCCCAATTACGAGTTTATCAAAGGTGATATCAAAGACCTTGATACTTGTATGAAGGCTTGCGAAGGTGTTGATTATGTGTTGAACGAAGCTGCTTGGGGGAGTGTCCCTCGTAGCATTGAGATGCCTTTATTCTACTGTGCCAACAATATCCAGGGTACACTGAACATGATGGAAGCTGCACGTCAGAAAGGTGTTAAGACCTTTGTGTATGCTTCTTCTAGCTCTGTGTACGGTGATGAAGCACACCTGCCCAAGCAGGAGGGGGTTGAGGGTAATCTGCTTTCTCCCTACGCTCTCACCAAACGTGCAGATGAAGAGTGGGCTAAGCAATACACCAAGCACTATGGTTTGAAGACTATTGGTCTTCGTTACTTCAACGTGTTTGGCCGTCGCCAGGATCCTAATGGTGCTTATGCTGCCGTTATCCCTAAGTTTATCAAGATGCTGATTAACGATGAGCAACCCACTATTAATGGTGATGGTAAGCAGAGCCGTGACTTTACTTACATTGAGAATGTAATTGAAGCTAATCTTAAAGCTTGCTTGGCACCTGATGAGGCAAGTGGTGAGGCTTTTAATGTGGCATATGGCGGTCGTGAATATTTGATTGATATCTACTATGACTTGACCAAAGCACTTGGTAAGAACATAGAACCGCACTTTGGTCCCGACCGTCCTGGTGATATCAAGCATAGCAATGCTGACATAAGCAAGGCCAAGCGTCTATTGGGTTATGATCCGCAATTTGACTTTGCTCGTGGCCTTAACGAGGCTATCGAATGGTATAAGGCTAATCTTTAAACGACAATAATAAATAGAATATAACAATGAAAGAGACTAAGATTTGTGTCATTGGCCTGGGCTACGTAGGTCTTCCTCTGGCCCGCCTGTTTTCAACGAAGTACCCCACAGTGGGTTTTGACATGAACCAGAAGCGTTGTGACGCCCTTATGGCTGGTCACGATGCTACATTGGAAGTGGCAGATGACATTCTACAGGACGCCATCAAGAATCACGGTTTTGTCTGCACCAGTGATATTGAGAAGATTAAGGACTGTAACTTCTACATTGTGGCAGTTCCAACTCCTGTGGATGCAGACAATAATCCTGACCTCACTCCTCTGGTAGGTGCTTCTACTACTGTTGGTAAGGTTATCAGCAAGGGTGATGTGGTTGTTTATGAATCCACAGTTTATCCTGACGTTACCGAAGATGAGTGTATTCCTGTAGTTGAGAAGGTTTCTGGTTTGAAAATGAACGTTGATTTCTATGGTGGCTACTCTCCGGAGCGTATCAACCCGGGTGACAAGCAGCATACCGTAGAGCACATTAAGAAAGTAACTTCTGGTTCAACTCCTGAGATTGGTAAGTACATCAACGAGGTTTACTCTTCTGTGATTACTGCTGGTACTCATCTGGCTCCCACTATCAAGGTGGCAGAGGCAGCTAAGGTGATTGAGAACAGCCAACGTGATATCAATATCGCTTTCGTAAATGAACTTTCCAAGATCTTTAACAAGATGGGCATTGATACTCTTGATGTTCTTGAAGCCGCTGGTACCAAGTGGAACTTCCTTCCTTTCCGTCCTGGCCTGGTAGGTGGTCACTGTATTGGTGTTGATCCTTACTATCTCGCACAGTGCGCTCAGCGTCACGGCTACAACCCTGAGATTATCCTTGCCGGTCGCCGTATGAACGACGGCATGGGTGAGTATGTAGCTACTGAAACCATCAAGTTGATGCTGAAGAAGGGTATTCAGGTACTGAACTCCAACATAATCATCCTTGGCTTTACCTTCAAGGAGAACTGCCCGGATGTGCGCAATACCAAGGTTATTGACATCTATAAGGCTCTGAAGCAGTACAATCTGAACATCACTGTTTACGATCCTTGGGCAAATCCTGCCATTGTGGAGCATGAGTATGGCATTAAGGTGGTAAATGAGCTGCCTACCGAAAAGTTTGATGCTGCCATTGCTGCTGTGGCTCATAAGAAGTTTGACGGTCTTGATGTTCCTGCAATGTTGAAGGAGAAACATGTCATCTTCGATGTGAAGTGTACGTTGGATAGAAAACTTGTTGATGGTAGACTTTAAATAGTATGTGTGTGCTTCAGGGCACACACATACTTTTGCCTTTTTCTTGTGAGGGAATTAATCAAGCATTTTTTTGTTTATGGTTTAGGTGCCACGATAGGAAAGTTCCTATCCGTGTTGCTTTTACCTATATATGCCAGTGTATTTACGCCAGAAGATTATGGTTGTTTGGATTTAATATTGACCCTATCCACAATTGTCAGTGTATTCGGAATGATGCAACTGGAGACAGGTCTACAAAGGTTTTATTATGAGTATAAAAATAACAAGAATCGTTGTATTCTTGTTTCCACCGCTCTTGTTGCCACAACAGTCATTACTCTGTTTTTTACAATACTCTCATTAATCTTTATTCCTCTTATAAGCGAATCTTTTCTTGAAGGAAAGTATCAAATAGAATTAATAGTCTCCTTCTTGTCAATGTTGCCGTTGAATGTTCTCACTATCATTTTTGTTGATTTGAGATATAGGGATAAATCTGTAGTTTATATGATATTAACTGTAACACAAGTTTTGTTGTCCGCTGTCGCAGCTATTGTTGCAGTTAAGGTGTTTAATTTTGGTATAATGGGAGTAATAGCAGCTAACACATTGACACAATTTCTGATAATGGGAGTAGCCTTTATTATATGGTCGCACTGGGGCGGAAAAATGTTGATTAATGTGAAGATGCTAAAAAAAATGTTTTCTTTCGGGCTTCCTCAGTTTCCTGCAAGATTGGGTAGTATTTCTAACTCCTATATCAACCGCTTCTTCATGGTTAGCATGTTGACAGTAAGTGCTATAGGAATTTATTCAGTATCTCTTAAGATATCTTCCGCCTTCCAACTTATCCAGATGGCCTTTCAACTGGCTTGGTTGCCGTTCCTGTATAAAACATTAACTGAACCGGATCATAGAGAAAAGATAGTAAGATACTATAAAGAAATAATATTTGTGGTATCAATTTTTGTTTTCATTTTTTCACTTTATAGCGAGGAAATCACTCTATTGTTGACTAATGAGAGCTATCAAGATGCATCACATTATGTTCCATTGTTATCTTTTTATTTCAGCCTCTTTATATTAAAAGAAATAGTAGATGTTGGTGTGAATGTGACTAAAAAATCGAAGTATACTTCCTATATTTTTGGAGTCGCAACTGTGGTTAATATAGTTCTGCTTTATTTCCTGACACCTAGGTTAAGCATATATGGTGTAGCACTTGCATTACTTCTCTCAAATTTTGTTCTGTTTTATTTGACCTTGATTGTTTCTGAGCGACTATATCCGGTTCACTTCCCAATAAAGATGACAGTCGTTATTCACACAGGTTTGTTGATTGTATTGCTGGTCGTTTCTTATTATCATATCCCGCTCATAGTAAAATTGGGCCTTACTTTTGGTGCGTTCCTGGTACTGTTCTTTAGATATAAAACTACCATTTGGATGATGGTAGAGCATAATAAGAAGAAAATTAATTGATTTATGAAGATTATATATTATCTGTATGAGAAGGGGAAAGAGCCATCAGCAGCATGGAATCGTGTAGAACTGATTATTAAAGGCTGTAAAGTAAATGGGTTTGAGGCAATCGTGTATCCAATCAAATCCCCATATGGAATTAATAGAGCATTAAGGCCATTTATTCTCCTGTGGCAGGTTATTAAATTGTATATTGATTTGTTCTTAAATAAGGATAATGCTATTGTTTGCTATGGTTACAATTATACTTGGCCCCTTTTCTTTCTGCCACGTAAAGCAAAACTAATTGTTGAGAGGAATGAATATCCAGACCATCTGATTAGGCAAGGAAGTAAGATTAATTATTTCGAAGAGTCTCCTTTAAAACATATTGATGGCTTTATTACGTGCTCAAAAAGTTTGAAAGATTATTACTCCGGTTTTTGCGGATCGTCGTGCAGTTTTTTAATATCACCGGTTATTGTGGATATTGATGAATTTCACAAGCGAACTGAGAAAACCAAGAAGATATCATATTGTGGGGATTGGGGTAACCACAAAGATGGGGTTGATATATTGATTGAAGCTTTTGCGTTATTACATAAGAAGCACCCAGACTATAGACTAGAATTGATAGGTGGAAGTACTCCGGATGTAGAAATGGCGCTTAAACAGCTATCGATAGATTTAGGTGTAGAATCTTCCGTTGATTACATTGGACGTATACCTCACGAAGATATGGCCAGTCATTTATTAAGTGCATCTGTAATGGCATTAGCAAGACCAAATAATAAACAAGCCCAGGGAGGGTTCCCATCTAAAGTAGCAGAGTATCTAGCTACAGGAAGACCTGTAGTTCTTACTTGCGTTGGTGATTTGCCGATTTATCTGACAGATCATGTGAATTGCTTTATGTCTGCCCCTGATTCTCCGGATGCCTTTGCTGCAAAATTATGTGAAGCTATTGAGTCTCCTAACTCAAATGATATCGCAGAGAAAGGCTTTGAACTTGCTAAATCTTTCAATTATGACCATCAATCTAAAATGATTGTTGATTTTATTAGATAGGATGAATCTAAAATCTCTACTTTTCCAGATAAGACGCCGTTTGTGGCTCATTCTGAAACGTTATCATCATAATAAAAATAGATATGATATGGTGATTAATCCTTATGATACATATCAAGTAGGAAGGGTGACGTTTTATGATGACTCATTACTCGAAATCAATAATGGTGTAATTAAGATAATAAGAAGGGATTACGATACGGCTTATACAAAGGTTTTATTAAATGGTAAAGAAATAATAATTGGAATAGAGTCTTGGATTTCTAGCAAAATAGGCTTAGAATCAGTGGGCGTAGTTAACCAGAGACCTTTATTAAAGACAGAGTCCTTTTATGTGTATTGGGAAAATGGTATCATCTATAAACAAGATTGTGAGGGGATAAGCCCAATGTCACAATATAAGCTTGAATCTTTTATGTATAGCGAAATGCAATATAAAGATGGATGGTACGTATTAAGAACGGGGGGGAGAATTGATATTAGTCCAGATTTACAAACCTGGAAAACTATATACACGGGTAAAAGAGGAATAAAAGATTCAATGGTTATAATTGGAGAAAGTGGAAATCTTTCACTTATATTTATAGAGTATACTCCTGGTACAGTAAGAGTGAGACATCACATTTGGAAGTATTCTTTACAGACAAAGAGTTTAAAGAAGATAAAAACATTCTATACTCTAGAAGAGTTTAAGAAAGAAGGTAAGTTCCCGTGTGCAAGACATCTTCATGTTATAGCTATTGACCCATATACGAATGATATTTATGTGGGGTCTGGAGATTATGAAAACGAATGCAATATTCTTGTGTCAAAAGATAATGGCGATTCTTTTGATGTTCTCTATAATGGTAGCCAAAATTATCGGGCTCTGTCATTCTTGTTTACTAAAGATTTTGTTTATTGGAATACAGATACTCATGAATCACAAGCTCTGTTTCAACTAAACAAATCAAATGAGGAAGTTAAAAGATTCTCGTTGTTAAATGGAGCGCTCTGGTGTAATATAAAGTTCCCTGATAAAATAAATGGTTCGGATTTTTATATCATGAGTTCAAATTCTGAAGGTGCGTTGTATGATAATAATAATAGGGTATATGGGATTAGCATTAATAATGACACTCCGTTATTTTACGAATTACTGAAGAAAAAAAGCCGCACCCAATATTCACAACAGTTTGTATTAGGTTTAGATTTCAACAATCATATATTATTGCTTGATACTGATAGTGAAAAGGTTACATCGTACAGATTAACAAAGCGAAACAACTAGGACGCAATAGAAGATTATGATGAGTGGAACTTACTGGAGTACTGAAACATTATTATTCTATATATTACTGGCACTGATTGGTATGGTTTGTATGTCCCAAATCAAATCATATCCCAAGAATAAATCCCTTTTATATTGTCCACAAGCTATTATTTGGTGGGTGATTTGGGTTTTCTTTGCTGTCTTTAGGGTGGTTAAGCCAGGAATAGGAGGTGCGGATGCAATTGACTATATTGATTATTATGTTCATTGTAATGATTCTTCACTTGTAGATATAGTTCAGATTCATAATGATTCAGATCTTCTTTTTAAATGGATTAATAAATTTTTTCGGTTCATCACCCCTGATTATCATTTATTCTTTTTCTTTGTATATGGGTTGATGATAGCTGTTTATATAGCTTTCCTACATAAGTTTAGTTCGAAAAAATATAGCGTTGTTCCGTATATATTAGTTTTCTATCTTTATCTAAGGAGCTATTCAAGTATCAGAAGTAATTTAGCGGCATCTTTAATATTGATTGGACTTATATCCTTAATTCGGGAAAAGAAGTTTACACCATATTTTTACTTTGTGTGCTCAGTTCTTATTCACAAGATGGCATTTGTTTATGCGTTAGTTATACCATTTTGCCAGTTTTATAAAGGAAGAACAATCAAATTTAAGTATATACTTGTTTTTTTAGCACTTGGTGGAGCAGTCGCTTTTGTCCTTAGGCCTTATTTTGTTGCTTTTGCGCAAATTGTAGATTTGGGAGGTGCTTATAAATCATATGTAGAGGGAGCTATGGACAACGGGAGCTTTGCCTTTATTAATGATCTGGGGCAGATGGCATTGGCCATTTTTATGTGGCTAAATCAGAATCGAATCTTAAGGGAAATTGCGGAAGATAATACAAATAAACTACTATGGAATATCTGTGCATTGGACATCGCCTTTGTTCCTGTTAATCAATTATTGGGTATTTATAGGGGTTATGAGTTTTTCTATTTGGCTCGATTATGTATGTGGTCCCTTTTGATATATGTAATTCTACGCAAACAGCATAAGAGTATTCGTGTGATAGGATCATTACTTGCATTTACAGTGTTTTTGGCGTGGATGATATTTAGAATTAGCCGCACCTATGAAGATACTAGTTTAATGCCATATTTATTTGATTTTGATTTCTTTGTATGAGAGAGAGAAAGGTTTTAATATTTTTACAGAATGCTGTTGGCGGAGCAGAGCGAATATCTGCTCTTATTGGTAACGAACTCCACGCTAATGGATATCACGTAACATATTGCTTAGTCGGTAAGCAAACAGGTAAGAGTATCAAGGATTTTATCGCAGGAAGTAGTGGGGTTCGCT
>Ga0116163_1001708_pt1 | contig 13337 bp, 10 predicted proteins | sample AD_UKC107_MetaG_FD_89889 | JGI IMG/M metagenome (GOLD analysis project Ga0116163, IMG submission 89889) | Active sludge microbial communities of municipal wastewater-treating anaerobic digesters from Hong Kong - AD_UKC107_MetaG | ecosystem: Engineered > Bioreactor > Anaerobic > Digestate...
ATTTATTTACCAGTTTATACAGCAGGTGTTCAAGACCGTTAATTTTTATTTCATAAAGTGTTCCCAGGAGCATACCGAGTTTACCTTCAGGCAGCCCGTTTCTGTACATCCATTCCACGTAGCTTACCGGAAGTTCATAAAGGACTCTCCCCTTATATTTTCCAAAGGGCATCTCCATTGTTACAAGTTCACGGAGAATCTCCGGGTTGAAAAGACTATAAGCTGGTTCTTCCATAATAACCTCAAAAACGAACATTCCTCAAATATGCCGGAAAAACACAGATGTACACAGATTCAAAAAGATAAAAACATCAAAATGATAATAATCTGAGTCTATCTGTGTGTATTTGTGTAAAATGCATTTTATTTATTTAATAAATCAAAAGAGTTACGATAATTTATATAATAGATCTTTTGGTACATTAAACTGCGGGTGTTCTAAAACCTTTCGTTCAATCTCCAGCTTTTCAGCATCACTGCATTCAATGCTGAACTTTGAACAGCTTCTTCCGAACCTTTCAAGCCACTCCATGCCAAGGAGCTCAATCCAGGTCGGACAGCAGCCCATGCCTGAAAAAGCGGCCGTGGTTTCAGACTTCGGCCCTGTACCGGCTCCTATCCCGACGTAAAAACCTGCAGCAAGTAAGGCACTCCTCACCTGAGTTGATGAGGAATAGGTAAAAAGCCTTGTACCGGATCCTGAACTTTTTTCATACAGGTTACGGAACATCGAATATGACCAGAGGACCGTATCTGTATTCAGTGAAAAGGGATCGTAATATATACAGTCAGGCTTATCTGAACTTTCCATGTTATCACGAAAATCCCCCTCAAAGAGGACCCACTCAAAAGTACCGCCTGATAAACTCCAGTTTCCGCTGTTTAAAATAGAAGACGGCGCCTGGTGTCTCACATGAGGAAAGAGTGACGGGTTCTTAACCGCAAGTCTGAATGAGTCGAGATCATTTTCAAAACTTATCAGTTTAATACGCGGAAACCCCTCCTCCCCGCGGCAGAGCCGCTCATATTCCATCACCGTTGCCATGGCATTTGTACCCCCGCCAAGGCCGACATCCCATATCACAAAACAGTCATCATCGTGTTCCCTCAGAGTCACCGGCATGTTAAGCTGGCCCACATAAAGCTTCATCGCTTCAGCAAACGGTTCTGTTACAGAATGCATGACCTCACCGGAGCTTTTCTGCCTTATGCTGTGAAAACCCCTCTCCTGACGGATTACCTCGTAATTACCAAGTTCAAGCCTGTTTCTTCTTTTCCTGACCTTTGTGGGCACAGGGGGATGATCTTCATCACCCCTTATCAGGGTCTCCCTCTGGTCCAGATAAAACGGATAAAAATCGCCTGCGATAATATGCTCGCGCATTGACCTGACCAGTTCCCTGTAAAAGGTAAGATTGTGGAGCCCCACCAGGTTCCCTCCGAAATATTCACCGCTTTTAATAAGGTGATGTATATACCCCCTGCTGTACCTTCTGCATACCGGGCAGGTACAGTTCTCATCAATCGGCTCTTGAGAAAATTTATACACTCCCCTCCGAAGTTCAACTATACCGTTCCAGGTATAAGCAACCCCCTGCTGGCCGTGGGAAGTGGGAAGTATACAGTCGAACATATCGACTCCGCGGTGTACAGCCTCCAGGAGATCTATGGGCGTACCTACACCCATGAGGTATCTCGGATAATCCCGGGGAAGGAGTGAAGCCGTAAGTTCAGTCATATCATTACGCTCACTGCCGGTCTCACCCACGGCGAGCCCTCCGATAGCGTATCCGTCAAAAGGGAGTGAGGTAATCTGCTCAGCGCTCCTTCTGCGAAGCTCCGGATAACACGCCCCCTGGACGATTCCGAATATCGACTGCAGTGAATCCCCGCGTGCGGCCAGGCTCCTCTCCGCCCATCGAGCTGTCAGTTCAACTGAGTCAGCGCATATTTTTTCATCTGAAGTTGAGGGGATGCACTGGTCCATTGCCATCATTATATCACTGCCGATAATCTTCTGCGTGCCTATACTGGTTTCAGGGCTGAGAAGTATACTTCTCCCGTCATAATAACTTTTAAAAAGAGCTCCCTCTTCACTTATCCTGACAGAATCGGGGAGTGAAAAAACCTGAAACCCCCCGGAATCAGTGAGAACAGATCTTCCCCAGTTCATAAAATTATGAATCCCTCCGAACCTTTTAAAAACCTCTGTCCCCGGCCTTAAAAGAAGGTGATAAGTATTGGCAAGCAGAACCGGAAATCCGAGGTCATCAACTGCAGCTGTATCCTGTGTACGGAGCACGGCCCTTGTCGCCACAGGCATAAATACCGGTGTCTCCACCTCGTTGTGAAGTGTCGAGAACCTGCAGGCACGCGCCTTGCTCTGTTCTGATTCAGCTTCAACTCTGAAATTCAGTCTTCTTTCATTAATGAGATTCATATCTCACCTATTTCACAGTACCGGTTGAATCCGTCAAGCCCCTATTCAATCCATTCCCTTAATTCATACCGGATATGTAGTACATTAGTCCCCTGGTATAAGGTCTTTTTTAATCCCCTGCTTTACCACATGCCCGACCCGGCCGGGTTAATTTTCATTTTCTTTTCTTGACAAAAAAAAGGTATTTTGAGGTCATTAATCAACTATAAATGAGATATGTCTCATTAAATATACAAAAAAGATAAAGTTTTCAGATGGAGACCCCAAAGTGACAAAGCTCGAAAACTGTTTAAAATGTCCCAACCATGTAAGTTATAAATACGGTTTTGTTGTATGCAATTACTGGAAGCAGAACCAGCAGCATGTAACCTACCTGGGAGAGGATGGTATTACATACGTTGTTGGATGTTCAATGAAATCAGGCAGGAAAAAGGTAAGCTGACACTAAAATAAGAATCAGCTTCCCCGGTCTGCAGGGCTGCAGGCTCTTAAGCAATTAAATTATAAGTTGTACCGGTTCTAAAAAAATAGAGGAACACCCCTGAATTATTATAATTGACTGCCTGCTCATTCATGTGATATAAATTTACCATGCTTCCGTTTTTGCCCGGAAGTCCTGGATAAAATCATACAGGCAGGTTAGGAATGTCGGATCGTTATTCTGAAATAAAGCAGGTTCAGCTTCATGAAATCGGACCTGGAGGGATGCTTAAAGAGCAGTCCCTTTTCAATTATCTGCAGAGTATTGCGGGTTCACATTCCCGTTCACTGGGATACGGCTCAATAAATATTCTCAAGGAGGGCCTGACCTGGGTCATATCCAGATACAGGCTGCAGATAATTTCCCTCCCGGTACTTTTTCAGAATTTCAGCATCTCAACCTGGCGTTCAGGTGAATCAGGCAACTTTGCCATCAGGGAATATTTTATTACCGATGAATCAGGAAGGCCCCTGGTAAAAGGGACAAGTTCATGGTCACTGATAAACTTTATTAAAGGTGAAGCGGTTAAACCTTCGGAAAGGTTCCCGGAGTACCCGGTCTGTCCTGAACGCGCCATTGATGACAGCTTTTCATCAATTCCATCCATTGAATCATGCGACTATTCAAAGGAATTTACAGTGAGGAGAGCCGATCTTGATGCCAACAACCATGTGAATAACTCATTCTACGCCGCATGGATGCTTGAAACAGGCGTAGATATGAACGAAAAGTTGAAACCCGCTGATATTTCTGTCACTTTTAAGGGAGAGGCAAAGTACGGGGATATAATAATATCCCAGGCCCTGCGTGACAAATCAGAGGGAAGACTTATGCACCGCCTTATTCTCAAAGATTCAGGCAGGGAACTGACAAGGGGAATTACTGAATGGCATTAGTGCAGGTTTTAATAAAGTTTCAAAGCGGAAAATAATCTTCTTGCTTTCTATAGCGGTTGCGCAGGATTGTGGTATTTTCTGCTGTTTTCATGATTCCGGAGGGGCCGTATGTTTGGTAGACTTTTACTCCCTGAAATAATTGAACTGATTGAAGCAAAAGACTTCAGGACTCTTAAAGAAATAATCAGTGAGTGGCATCCCGCTGACCTTGCGGAACTTATATCGGCACTTCCCGAATCCCACCAGTTCGTTGTGTTCAGGTTCCTGCCGAAAAAACTGACAACACCTGTTTTTGAATACATGTCATTGGAGTCACAGAAAAATATTCTGCAGGCAATGGGCAACAAAGAGGTAGCGGCAATCATAAATGACCTCTCCCCGGACGACCGTACATCTCTTTTCGAGGAACTGCCCCATTCAGTTGTAAAAAACATGCTTCTTCTTCTTTCAAAGGAGGAGAGAGAGATAGCCAAAACACTCCTGGGGTACCCTGAAGACAGTGTCGGCCGTCTAATGACGCCTGAATATATATCAGTTAAAGAGGACGTGACCATTGAAAAGGTCCTGGCCAAAATAAGAAAATACGGATCTGACAGTGAAACTCTCGATATAATATATGTAATTGACGAGGAAGGGAAGCTTATCGATGATATAACGATCAGGCAGATACTCCTCTCCCCTCCTAAAAAAAAGATAAGCAAACTTATGGATTATAAATTCGCGTATCTTAATGCCACTGATGACCAGGAGATAGCTGTTGAGACTTTCCGTAAATATGACTGCTACGCCCTGCCGGTTATTGATAACGACGGCTGTCTCATAGGAATCGTAACCATTGATGACGTTTTCGAAGTTGCTGAAGAGGAGACAACTGAAGATATCCACAAGATAGGTGGTATCGAGGCCCTTGATGATTCATACATGCAGACTTCCGTTTTTGACCTTATCCGGAAAAGGGCCATATGGCTTGTGGTCCTTTTTTTCGGTGAGATGCTCACTGCATCAGCAATGACCCACTTCGAGGATGATGTTTCCAAGGCCGTTGTTCTTGCGCTTTTCGTGCCGCTGATTATATCGAGTGGAGGTAACTCGGGCTCACAGGCGACTTCACTGATAATCAGGGGACTCGCTCTTAATGAGTTCGGTTTCATGGACTGGTGGAAAATCATGAAAAGGGAACTTCTGTCAGGTTTTATCCTGGGACTTATTCTGGGACTCATAGGATTTATAAGGATATGGCTGTGGCAGTCTGTAAGCGGTATATACGGCCCGTACTGGCTGAGCATTGCCTTTGTCGTAATGTTTTCTCTCATAGGAGTTGTCATGTGGGGTACCCTTTCAGGTTCAATGCTCCCCCTCCTGCTGAAAAGACTGAAACTTGACCCGGCTACTTCATCAGCGCCATTTGTTGCAACCATTGTAGACGTTACAGGTCTTATCCTCTACTTCTCCATAGCGCAGATGCTTCTGGGGGGCAAACTTTTATAATCCCCCCGTATAAACTTTCCGAATCTACCTGTTTCTCTGAAGTATAATTTCAGCGAAAGTTCTAACTTCCCTGTTTTTATCCTCAAGCGCAATCTCCACCGCCTTCCATGCCCGGATACCGCCTATAGCCTCAAGGGTGTTAAGAGCTTCAAGCCTGACATCATGGAACTTATCATCAAGAAGCCTTTCAGCGAACTCTATTGAGGCCTGATCTTTGAACTTCGCCATTGATCTTAACGATTCTACCCTTACACCTTTATATTTGTCCCTGCACCCCCGGTGAAGGAGCGGCAGTCCTTCACGGATCTTTTCAGTACCTATGTATGCAGCTGTTTTCTCCCGTTCAGGCTCTCTGCCTGTCATTCCGGCAACCAGGTTTTTAAACGCTGCATCATGAAGGGCTTTCTGGACATATTCCACTTTTATTTCTGAAAGGTATGTTCTTGCTGCAGTCTGAACATCCTCATTTTTATCAGCAAGAAGACTTATGAGATAATCCGCACTGTCGTCACCGCCGATTTCAAAAAGAGACTTTGCCGCCATTATCCTCAGCTTATGATGTTTTTCATGTAAAAGGTCGCCAAGATACTGCATAAGGTGCCTGCTCTTCACTGCTAAGGCAGCCCTTATGGCAAAATCCCTTACCACCTCCTTTCTGTCTCCAAGTCCGATTACTATTGCCTGAAGGACACCGGCATCATCAGAAACTCCCCGTGAAGCGATAACCTTCATCAGTTCAATCCTGTTATTGACAGTCCCTTCATCCATTATCTCCAGAAGGCTGTCTGAGACCCTTTCATCTCCAAGCCCGGCAAACCTGAGGACAGCAAGAGTTCTTACCCAGGGATCCGGATCATGAACCATCTGCTTGAGCCTCTCTGAAACTTCATCACTTAATTCTATGCCATGTGCAAGGGCAACGAAAGCGCTGTACCTTACATCCGTATTTCTATGTTCAAGGCATTTCAGGAGCCCGCTGATATTTCTCTCTTTATCAAGTCTCTGTACATCAGGTTTAAAAATCCCCATACTGATACCTCCTTTCATCTTTAATCAGGCCGGATAATGCACCCCTTCCTGATAATATCCCCTCTCCTGTATAACACTCTTCAATATTAAAAATAATATATTTTTATAAAAAAGACGAGTAAAAGACTTTAATAAGGCTGTTTAAAAAAATAATAAAACTGTAACAAAATATATTTCAGTTTGTAATTATATTATTAACATTCATTAAAAATAATTTTTAATGAATGTTAAATATCTGGATAAAGGAGAATATTATGAATAAATATATACTTCCACAACTGCCATTCTCATTTGACGCTCTTGAGCCGCATATTGACTCGGCAACTATGGAGATACATCACGGAAAACACCATGCGGGTTATGTTACAAAGCTGAATGCCGCCCTTGAAAAATATCCGGAACTCTTTGAGCTGCCGCTTGAAACTCTTCTGGCGAATCTTTCAAGTGTGCCTGATGATATACGCTCAGATGTACGGAATAACGGAGGGGGGCATCATAACCATTCACTATTCTGGAATATACTGTCGGAAAAAAATGAAAAACTCTCGTCAGTGGAACTTAAAAAAATTATGGAAGGAACATTTGGTTCTATAGAAAAGTTCAGGGATGAATTTGAAAAAGCGGCTGCGCAGCGTTTCGGGTCAGGATGGGCCTGGCTCTCAATAAATGCACTTGGGAAACCTGTAATCCACTCCACTGCCAACCAGGACTCACCTTTAATGGAGGGATTAATACCGATCCTTGGACTGGACGTGTGGGAGCACGCATACTACCTGAAATACCAGAACAGACGGCCTGAATATATCAGCGCGTTCTGGAATATAGTAAACTGGAGGGAGGTGGAGAAAAATTATTTCAACGCCCTGAATACGCATAACAGATGCAGGGAGGATATTCTGCTGAGAAAAATCTCATAATAAAAGCAAAGTAAAATTTATCCCCGCCGCATTCTTCGGCGGGGGTTACAGAACACTACCACCCTAAATAAACCAAGAAATAAATACATTAATATTTATTAAATAATCATTGAAATTAATTTAAAAATGATACCCTGATATTGAAGAGGAAAAAAACATGAAAAAAAGCATGATTTTTATTGCTGCAATAATTCTATTTTTTCTTTCTATAATTCTACTCCCTTCAGAAAACGAAGCTGATAACATCTGGACTATCACACCGGAAAGTCTGATTGACGGTTACTGGGATTCGGACATTGATACCAGAGGACTGGAGATAGAATTTAAGCAGAACGGAAAATTTGAATCTGAGCTCGTCTGGCCTGGTGAACAGGCAATAGCATACCCCTCCGGAACCTACACTATTAAAAACGGCAGACTCACCCTTTCAATCGAGAATGGTTTAATGTGTGAAGGAATTACAGGGGTGAAGCTTGAAGGCGGAACTCCCGGTTATGACCCTGTATCACCAAAGTACAGGCGCTACATCTCTTTCAAAGGGAAACAGCTGGAAAAATTATACTTTGAAACTAAAGAACTGAAAATATGGGATTGTAATTCCGGGATTGAAGAAGGTGAAAATTTAAAAATAAACGGCTTAGAAGCTGTTGCCATGGGGATAAAAGAGGGTTCAACAACCACGGTGCTGAAAATGCGAAATGCCCCCTCTGAAAAAGCGGAACAGGTGCATTATTCCTATACCGATGAGGACGACCAGAAATATACAGTCAAAGCACTTCCGTTAAACACCTCACTGACAGTCCTTGCACGAACTAAAAAGAAAGACAAGGTTGGGAAATGGAATAACTACTGGTACTATGTTGAATTTGAAACATATTTTGACTACATGAGAGCATGGGTCTACGGGGAATTTGTTAAAATTAAAGAATAGTAACATTGTTCACATTTATAAACATGAATACACTTTTCATTTTTTAACTTGACAATTAGCTGTATAAATTCAGTATTTCATATGCAATCTGTTGAATATAATCTTTACCGAAATATTCCATATAAAGAGACAGCGGGGATTTTTATTAACCTCATCATATATTCTTAATACAACAGGGTTTCATTATTATAACTGATTATCAAAACAGCTGATAATGCTGAATAATTAATAAAAGAGGTTATTATTATATGAAAACAAGGATTACCCAGACTCTTGGCATCAAATATCCTATCATCCTTTCAGGTATGAGCTGGATAAGCATGCCTGAACTTGTTGCAGCTGTGTCAAACGCGGGCGGATTGGGTATACTGGCAACAGGTGTTATGAGCGGAGAGGAGACACTTGAGGCTATCAGGAAAACAAAAACTCTTACAAAAAAACCTTTTGCTGCCAACGTTACACTCTATTTTCCCGGAGCTGAAAGAAACGCTGAAATCATCATAAAAGAAAAAGTGCCGGTTGTGAACTATGCCCTGGGCAAAGGGGACTGGATATGTAAAGCAGTCCATGAATATGGCGGAAAAGTAATAGCAACAGTAACAACACTGAAACACGCTTTAGCGGCTCAGAAGGATGGAGCTGACGCAATAATTGTTACAGGACATGAAGCTGCAGGTCACGGCGGTGCAGTAACATCACTTGTGCTTATTCCAAGCATTGCTGATGCCATAGATATTCCGATTATCGCTGCCGGCGGTTTTGCCGATGGGCGCGGACTTGCTTCAGCCATGATCCTGGGTGCTGACGGCATATCAATGGGAACAAGATTCATGAATTCGGTGGAGAGCCCTGTGCATGAAGCCCAGAAAGCAATAGCAAATGAAACAGATGTGTACACAACTGTTTACACAGACAAGGTTGACGGAATGCTTGCCCGTGTTATGAAAACAAAGGGAGCAATGAGGCTTATAAACAAAAGACTCAACCCGCTCAGCGCACTGGTCAGGTCAAGAAAGATAGCTGCCATGCTCGGATTCCCCTGGATGAAACTTGCAGTGGGAATTATGTTCATGGGATATAAAAGATCTATGCAGATGGCGAGAATGGCCATAGGTTTTGACGCTTTTCAGGCAGGCACAATGGATGGAGACAACCAGAAGGGAGTTCTTCCCATAGGTCAGGTTGCGGGTATCATGCATGAGACACTTACGGTTAAGCAGATAATTGAAAAAACAGTTAAAGAGGCCAAAAAATCTCAGGATGTTCTTGCCGCAAAAATGAAATAGTCCAGTATTGCTTATTAATTTAATCCCGCTGAAAAGCGGGATTACGGACATAAATTTAAAAACAATCGTCAAACTGACAAACAAAATAATTCAAACTAAGGAGGATTTATGGCTATAGTTGAATGGAAAAAAGATGAAACTGTTGCAATAATGTTATTGAACAACGGTGAGAACAGGCATAACCCCGACTTCGCGGCAACATTTATCTCTGTTTACAAAGAGATTCTTGCAGATAACGAAATCAAGGCAATAGTTCTTACATCAACCGACCCGAAAAATTTCTGCCTCGGCGTTGATATCGGATGGATGATGAAAGAACAGCAGGCACAGAACTTTGACGGCATAAGCAAATGGCTGTATGACATGGGTGAAGTATTCAAGGCCATGCTGATGTCTCCGGTTCCCACAATTGCCGCTATCAACGGACATGCTTTCGGTAACGGTGCGATGCTTGCAGGTTCCTGTGACTTCAGGTTTATGAGAGGCGACAGGGGATACTTCTGTTTCCCTGAAGTGGATCTCGGCATACAGTTCGCTCCCTCCATGATCGAATGGATGAAAAAAATAATGCCATACCATCTCTTCGTAAGAATGAAATGGTCAGGTGAAAAAATGGGCGCTGCAGAACTTGAAAAACATAATGTGATACTCAAGGCCTGCGAGAACGCGGAAGAGACAGTTAAAGATGCTGTGGCTTTTGCAAAAACTTTCAATAAATCGAGAAATACTCTCGGTGAAATGAAAAAAAGGACATACAAGCATATAATTGACAAGATGGAAAATGAAGATCCTGAGTATTTTGACTACAAACCTGAACAGGTAAAAGAGGGCAAGCCACCTATTTTTATGTTCACACAGGGCTGAAATTTGACATAACTTTCAAAATGCAGGGATTTACTTCCTGCAGAAAAAAAAATAAAAACCGCCATGGTAGAGGCGGTTTTTATTTTTTATCAGGTAAATAACATATTTTCAGCATAAAACGGGTTTTTTCCTACCGGGATACATGAGAATGATAAAATACTTCCATAAGCTGTAAAATCAAAAACATATAATTAAAATTATTGATAATAACCCTCATATTAAGTAATAATATTGATACATATCAGGGATGTGACTTTTTTGTATAAAATTTTACCTGATACTTCGTTTGTAAGATAATCTCATTGACTTTTCTATTGGAAAATATTTTTATTATCCATGTTATGGCTGGTGACATGAATTACAGGCTTGATTACTGGATAGAGAATAAATACAGGCTCCACTCACAATACGAAAGAAGCCAAAAAAAATTCGAAAAAATCCTGGAACTCCTTACCAAGAAATTTGAGAAGCTCTTTGAAGGGAGCGGTTGCAATGCGCAGATAAAAGGGAGAATAAAAAATTTTGATGCCCTTTACCGGAAACTCCTCCTTAAAAGCCAGAACGACTCTATTGAGTTCCCCTTTGACTTTATCACCGATATTGTAGGCATGAGAATAGTTGTGCCCTTCCTTGAGGATCTTGACAGTGTGGAAAAACTGCTCAGGGAAAACTTTGAAATATCAGACACCAAGTATAAATCAAGGGAACTCTCTATAAGGGAATTCGGTTACGATTCTATACACCTTCTGATTAAGCTTCCTGAAGAAGTATCGAAGAAATTTAAAAACACCGAAAACATGAAAATCGAAATACAGCTGCGAACAATTCTGCAGGACGCCTGGGCTGAAGTTGAGCATGAACTTATATATAAAACAAGCATTGACAAGGTTGAAGACACTATACGCAGAAAAATGATCGCTGTTAACGCGACACTTTCACTGGGCGACACTATTTTCCAGGAGATACGGGACTACCAGCGTAAAAGATACAAAGACATACAGGAAAGACACAAAAAGCTGATGGATAAAGTCTCCACTATTCCTGAAAAAATGGAAAAGATGAAAGTAAACATCGAACCTGTTGAGATTAACATCAACCCCGCTCCCGTAGAGGAGCCTAAAAAAAAGATATTACCACGGAATATAACCGACTCTAAAGACAAGCACCAGCTGAATGACCTGCTTATGGAAGCTATGAACGCCCACCTGGAGAACAGGCTCCGCGACGCTATTGAACTATACACAGAGCTTATACTTATTTCACCAAACCACTTTATATACAACCACAGGGGGCTTGTATACTTCACACTTTCAGAATATGACAAGGCCATCAGTGATTTTACAAAAGCGATTGAGATGGAACCGAAAGATACAAGAGTATATACAAACAGGGGACTTACGTTCCGCATGCTTAAACGGTACGATGACTCGTTGAAGGATTTCAATAAATCACTCGAGCTTAACCCTCTATGGCCTGACACCTTCTACGGCAGGTCACTTACATACTACGATCTCGGTGATATACAGAGAGCGCTTGAAGACTGCGACAGGGCAATCAGCATCAAGCCTGATTTCAAACAGGCGCAGAGATTCAAGCAGTTCATTCTAAACCAACAGATGAAGTGAGAAGCAAAATGCCTATTTATGAAGTTAACAAAAGACGCCCTGTAATAGGGCAAGGATCATGGATTGCACCCACGGCACAGATTATCGGTGACGTGAGGATTGGGGACAACTGCTACATCGGTTACGGCGCGGTTATCAGAGGTGACTACGGTACAGTTGTTATAGGAAACGGCTCTTCTGTGGAAGAGATGGTTATGATCCACGCCAGGCCCGGCGGACTGACAGATATCGGCGAATCCGTAACTATCGGCCACATGGCCATGCTCCACAACTGCACCCTGAAGGATTTCTGTGTTGTCGGCATGAACTCAACAATTACAGACTTCAGCGAAGTGGGAGAATGGGCCATAATTGCCGAACATACCCTTGTCAAACGGAACCAGGTCATACCGCCCCGGAAAATTTATGCCGGCGCCCCGGCGGCAGAAAAAGGGGACGTGCAGCAGAAACATATGGATGAATGGGGCGCTGCCAAAAAAGTCTACGTCGGGATGTGCAAGCTCAACCTTGACACGTTAAAGGACATAACAGAGGATTATGCTTAATATCAGTATTTATTGCTTAAGTTATTTCAGTTAATAATTATTCTGCTACCCCCGCCGCCTTCGGCGGCAGGGGTAGATAAATTTAATTTTTTCACAAAATATATATTCAGGAATTATTACAGACTTAATATGTAATCCCTTTTACTCATACCTCAATGCCTCTATAGGGTTGAGTTTTGACGCCTGCATTGCCGGCCAGATACCGAATACTATTCCCATGATCGCGGAAAAGAATGCTGAACCTGTAACTCCCGGCATGGAAATAACAACAGTCCACCCCGCCCGACCTGCTGAATCCGGGCATTACTGTAAGAATATCTCTACCAGGTTTATTCAGGTTTGTCTCAATCGACTTCTTCGCGCCCTGCCCCACACAAGCATGGAGAAAACAGCAACAACACGGAACTTCCCGCAGGTTTTAATCCTGAACAGATCTTTGAACCATTTACTCGCCTTGCACCGGAAAAATTTTCAGAAAACGGGCTCAGCCTTACCGTAGAGACAGGGATTGTTAAAAATCACGGGGAGAGATAAAGACTGAATACTCTGACTCTGTTTTTTCGATAACAGTGAAATTCTTAAACATAAAATATGACAGGGACGGGCATTATATTTAAATGGTTAAATCCCACTGTTTTTAAATAAAAAACTTTACATTTTAATTATTATAAGGCAGGATAATTGAATCGTTCTCAAAAATGATTTCTAAACTGGAGTTGGGCGTTCTATTATTAACATTTATTATAATAATCTCATCATCAATGTTAAATTTCACCTAACTCAAGTTATTAATATGAATCATTTTCTGTATCAATCCTTATCTTCAAGAGGTCAA
>Ga0116163_1001711_pt1 | contig 13322 bp, 6 predicted proteins | sample AD_UKC107_MetaG_FD_89889 | JGI IMG/M metagenome (GOLD analysis project Ga0116163, IMG submission 89889) | Active sludge microbial communities of municipal wastewater-treating anaerobic digesters from Hong Kong - AD_UKC107_MetaG | ecosystem: Engineered > Bioreactor > Anaerobic > Digestate | place...
CCATCTACCCCGTTGTTCAGGCATCCGATGATATCCCGTGCATAGCGGTAAACAGGGACGTATTTCGGGTGCAGGTATTTCTGGTCTTCGGGGGCCCAGGTCCATCCCCAGTCGGTGGCTTCCTCCGACCAGTACCAGGCATCATCTTTCCACCTCGGCACCTGTGCATCCACGCAGGCTTCCGTGTTAATCAAATGCTTACCGGGAGCTTTATTTACAACATACTGCAAAGCTTCGGGGAAATACTCAAAGGTGCTGGCATACCAGTGCACCGCAGTTCCATCGAAATAATCCCCGGCAATTTCGTCACCGAACATAACATCCACCCAAATTTTTAACTGTTCATCACGATTCTGGTCAAATCCCAGGATTTTTACATTACGCCCCTCAGACTTCATTCTTGGTCCCAGATGATTTTTAACAAATTCCGTCATTTCATGAGGCGTGTAGTGCATGCTTTCCCAGTTACTGTCATTGCCCAATGGTTCGTTTTCAACCGTAACTCCCCATATATCAATACCTTCAGCCCGATAAGCGTCCAGATATTTTGAAAAGAACAAGGCCCAGGTGTTATAATATTCCGGCAACAGTTTTCCGCCGCGCCAGTCTTTATTGTCCTTCATCCAGGGCGGCGCGGTCCAGGGAGACGAGATAATATTAAAACCCTCCTTCGAAATGGCCCGGGCATCTTTGATCATGGGAATGATGTCATCCATATCTTCCTTTACGGAAAAATGAAGCAGTTCCATATCACCATCCACAGGGGCATAAGAGTAGTTGCCCAGTGAAAAATCGCAGGAGTTCATGTGGGTGCGCGTGAGGGAATAGCGGGCCCCGGATTCACCAAAATAGGCTTCCAGGACTCTGTTACGGTTTTCCTTGCTTACCCGGTTGAGCAGGTGGGCAGAAGCTTCGGTAAAGGAACCCCCGAAACCCACGATTGACTGAAATTCCTGCTCAGGCAATATGGAAATTTCCGCTTTGGTCTCAGAATCCGGGAATTCAGTCAATCTGGTGAGTTGATTTCCGTTTGCCGATGTCTCAAAAATTTCAACTTCCAATGGTTTCGGATTATTACAACTACTCATCAGGATGATTATGAGAAAGTAAAAGAAAAAATGTTTTGCAGCTGCCTTCATATTGCTGGTTTTTAATTACTTGCGCTCACTGATTTCTTTTGCGGTTGGCGGCACTTTCACTTCCTGCATCATTGCAGCTTTATCGCCATCAAATGTTTTGGTAATGGGTTTGCCGTCGCGGGTTAACCCATCAAAAACACCGGCATCCACCATATCCCACAATGTATACTTAGCCTGAGATTGCAGGTTAATCAGCCCGAAGTGGTTTTCGGAGCCCTCCGGATTTGCAGCGTCTTTCCATTGTTCGTCAAACGCCTCGAAATAAAAGCAGGTAATCCCTTTTGAGTTTGTCCATTTTCGCATCAGATCGTGATAAACCGCTGATTTATATTCGTCGCATGCCCGGGAACCGTCATGGCCGTAAAAGCCGTCGGATTGGGTTGCCCAGCCGGTTTCGCCGATGTGAACGGGCTTATCTACACCCAGACTTTGCATATAGGCGACAACACTTTCGTATTGATCAATGGCATAATCCCTGGCCCTGAGCATCGCTGCATCTGTTTTTTCAATATCTGACAATCCTTCTTCCTCTTCGGGCACTCCCCAGAAATCAGGATTGTAATGGGTGTCGTGCATGGGGTAGGTGTGCATTGAAATAAAATCAACCGAACGGATGAGTTCGTTCAGTTCTTCCAGGTGGTACTCGCTCCCGCCACCGCCCCAGGAAGCAAAATTGTCGGAACTTGTAATCCATAAATCCTCAGGTAAATCCCCGACTTTCTTCAGTTTTTGCAAATACTTTACCCATTTAAGGATGATACCGGGCTCAACGTAATATTCCCACGCCCAGTGTACCATGGCTTCATTACCGACCGCAATAATTTTAACGATATCAGGATATTGTTGCGTCAACTCAACAGCGCGGCTGATTTCCTTCTTATTTTCAGGACTCTCTTCGTTTCTGATCCGGTCGGGCAGTTTGGTAAAGGCATTTTTACAGTCTATCCACGCACCAAGCATAATGTACATTTCAAATTCCGGATCGTCTTTTTTTAACTGACTGATGGCTTCCAGCAGATTAGCTGCTTCGTCGTAGTGAACATTATAGGTGCGAACCAACTTGATTCCCATGGCAGACAGAATTTTCATGTCTTCCTTCAGCTGGGGAATGGTTGGCTGTATATCTCTCGATAATTCGCGATACCCTCCATAGGAGATGGCCTGATAATTTGGATCTCCCATTATCTCAGCGGCAGTTTTTCCGGTGCTTACGATTTTTTGCGAACATGAAGCAAACAGCAGAACTGACACAGCCAAAAGCATTAAATGCAGAAAGCTCCCGATTACATCATTGATTTTTTTCATTTTTCCGGATTGCATAACAGATGGTTTCAATGGTTTTACGATTCTTTTCTCCGCTGTTCCAGATCCTGCTGCATCAGCAGGCAGGTTTTATGGTCAATGGCATAGAAATACAGCAGAATGGCAACCGACATATAGAGCACTCCGGGAAACACTGAAATCATCAGCTTAATCCCGTTCAGGGAGGTAGCCGACTGCTCTATATTGGGGACAAATTGAAAAAGCACAAGCAACCAGCCTGCCAGCGCGCCGCCGATTCCCCATCCAGCCTTTTGTGCAAAAGTGGCTGCCGAAAACACCAGGCCGGTTGCGCGCCGTCCGAATTTCCATTCGGAATAATCGGCAGTATCGGCAAGCATGGTCCAAAGCAGCGGCACGGCAGGGGCATAAGTGAATTTGGCCAGAATGTTCAGGATATAAATTCCATAGATATTCTGGCTGCCCGGAAGATACAGCAGAATGAAAAACAGGCCGGAGATCAGTGAACTGGCTATGTAAACATTGCGCTTCCCAAACTTCTGTGCCAGTGGTTTTGAAAAGGGAATTCCGAGTATCAGCGCAACGGTGCCGATTACATTAAACATCTGCACGTTTTGTTCCTGCCCGATGTAATACTTGAAGTAATAAGCAATCGATAGGTTCTGCAGGGCAAACATGACAAACGAAACAATGCCTACAAAGAAAAGAACCACCCAGGGCCGGTTCCTGAACAGATTCTTAAGGTCCTGCCTGAGATTTTTTTGTTGTTCAGCCGGAGGTTTTACCCTTTCTTTCGTGGTTTTGAAGGTGATGATAAACAGCACAAAACTGATGGCTGCAAACAGCATCAGGGTGTATTGATATCCTTTGGCATTATCGCCCTTGCCAAAGTAGCTGGCCAGGTAAAGCGCCGTTCCGGTAACGATAAACTGACCCACAAAGGCAAAAATAAAACGGTACGAATTTAACCCGGCCCTTTCATAAGAATCGGACGTCATTACAGCGCCCAGCGACGAATAAGGCAGGTTGATGGCCGTAAAAACGGTCATCAGCAGCAAGTAGGTAACCCCGGCATAAATAACTTTTCCGGTATCTCCTAAATCGGGGGTGGAAAAAGTCAGCACTGCCAGCACACTGTAAGGCAGCGCCATCCAGAGCAGATAGGGACGAAACTTCCCCCAGCGGGTGCTGGTCCTGTCGGCGATAACGCCCATAACAGGATCGCTGACCATATCCCAGAAGCGCGCAATGAGCATAATCGTTCCGGCAGCTGCTGCAGATATCCCAAATGTGTCGGTATAAAAAATCAAAATCCAGAAGCCAACCATATCCCACACAAAGTGGGAGGCTGTATCACCCAGACCATATCCGATTTTTTCCTTAATGGACAATTTCGCGGCGTTGTCGCTCATCACTTATTATTTATTGATACTTCAACCTTTTCTATTTCACCGGTTCTTCTGAATATCAGGCTGCTGATTTCCCTGTTTAATGTTTTGCCGGCAATCTCCGCTTTTTCACCGTTGGAATAAAAGACTGTAATCTGTCCGGTATCCGAAAGAGAATATACAACGGGGGTCTGGCAGTAAGTAAACGCCAGCTGCCCGGAAGTGAGTTTCAGTTCCCCGATTCCGCCTCCGGCTTTCCTGTATTTGAAAATTCCATCCTGCCTGTGGAACTCTTCCTTCCGGAGCAGGCAGGGATTGAAATGAAGCCTGCCATCATCAACGAGTACCCCCAATTCGCCAAATCTGACCAGAATATCTTCCTTAACCTGCCCGGTCATGCCGGGTTGCTGCGCGCCTCTGTGTTTCGGGGTGTGCGAATAGGGATCAGTTGGAAAGGCCCCGTAAAGCCCGGGAGATTTATGCACGCCGATGCCCGCTTCGATCTCGTAATAGTGATCCAGTAATCTGCCGATAACTTTTTTATCAGCGCCGGTTTCAATGGCTCTCAGGCAACATTCCTGCACGGCCAGGTGCAGTTTAGAAACCATATGCCAGTAGATTGACCCCAGCCCTTCGTAGGAATAGAAAGTGCCCGACCTGCCTGTAAAAGCCTTGTGATTGAACACTTCCTCAAAAATATCAAGCACCAGCGTGCGGTCTCTTTCAACGAGTTCATGGTAAATGCCTTCAGATTGTTTATTCAGGGCATCGTTCAGGTCAGCGGCATTTTTGAAATTACCGTTGAAATGCAAGCCTCCCAGCACGTCACGCTCAACAATCTCCGTATTTCCATCGGCAATCAGCCGGTCAAACAGTTCCGATTCCTGCGCCCTGTTGGCAGGGATATTGTTCTTCTGCAGAAAGCCCGGCAATTTTTTGTCAGGGTATAAGATGTAACTGTACTGATCTTCGCGGAACAGGGCACTGCTTTTGAGAGCATCCAATACCTCCAGCGACTGCTCCGGGCTCAGATAACCCGAACTCAAAACAGCCACCTGACCTTCGAGCATTTCCGGGAGATGCGATAAAGAAACTCCGGTATCCTTAACAGTCAGCAGATTGTAAGCGTGGTAAAGCTTGTCGGCTCGCTGGTTTGCCCTGATTGAATGTTCGATAAAATCGAGGCACACCTGTGTAAATACTTTCAGGCCTGCTATGGAAGCGGTCCGTTTATTTCCCCAGAAACCGTTTTGGTAAATCTGCTGCCGGTAATCTGAGGCTGCCTTTCCCATGCGATCCAGCATCGCCTTTCTGTCTTCCTCACTGAAGGATTTTGACAACATGGGACTGAATTCCTGCAGGGTTTCTCTTACGCTGTGGTAGAATTCAATCAATTCGCCCGATAGTTTTATGCTCTCCTGTTCTGAGCGTTCAACAATCTGCCCGAAAAACTTCATGAAACGGTGCAAATAGCAGAGTGTTACCATAGATACACCGTTTCCTACCAATGCGTTGTTGGCATCATTCCACTCCGGGCGCTGGGTGTTCATCCAGATGCCGCCCTCAGGCACCATGTTCGATATTTTTGCCAGTACGGTGGCGAGAATTTTCTCTATCAGGTTAATCCGGTAAATTTCATTGTTACCGTCCATTAACAGGGCTCCGTCAGCCCCGGTTACATCGCGGCGTTTCCTGATCTCAGCATCCCATTTATGATCAAATTCAATGGTGTCTTTCGGATTTCTCAGAATCTGGTCGTAAGGCTTTATCCTGTAAGGCACCGCAGCATAAACAAACCATTCTTTGTCGAAAAATGACTGCAAGGTGCCCGGGTAGAACTTTTCAGTGATTTCGAAAAATTTCTGCAGGTAAATAATCTGATGATCACCCCAGTATCCGATATATGACCAGGGATTATCCGGTTCTATGGTTTCCCAGTCGAATCCGTCTTTTGTAACCCTGTACGGATTGTAACCGTCGAATGTTGAAGCATTCAGAAATTTGAAAATCATGCCGGTTACAAATTCAGGATATGAAAGCGCAAGCGCTTCCCAGTTCTGAAATATATCCCTCCAGTTACCCTCATAATCCAGAATTTCAGACCCGTCAGTTTCATGCTGAATATTGATGGTAAAATAATTCCACGGGCGGCTGGGATCGCCATGCCTGCGGCTGAATTTCAACGGAAGATACTCTGTTGAAAGTCTTATCAGATCAGCGTCTTCACTGTCCGACAGCAGGCCGGTCAACGCTGATTGACTGAATTTATCCGGTAGTTTGTCGGTAAATTCCTGATTTCTTGCCACTACCTCCTGACTGGCTTTTGAAAGAAACTTAACAAAATCCTCTTTTTTAATCCGGTAACCGTCATCAAAGATGCCCCCGCGCATGATGTTAAACAGTACATTGGAAAAATGGCGGGAGTCGCTGAGCTGGTCTGCGGAAAATTGCAGTCCGTCAGCACTTGCCACCAGCTCCATCAGTTTTTCCGTTCCGGAATCGATATCTTCCTGAATCTTTTGTTCAAGATCCGGCGCGTTTATTATTTCCCGGCAAAGACTGATGATCTGTGCGTGATGCTGATTGACGTTGGCAATGAGTTTCCAGGTTTTCTCTTCCCGGGCAGGCAGTATAATATCATCACAGACAAAATACGCCCCTTTTTCTCCTTTAATATCCGTTTCTTCCGAAATCGCTCCGCCCTGTCTGAAATGATTCAGCTGAAGCGATGAAAGCAGGTATTTGGGAGAATCCAGTCCAAGGGACCAGGCAATGTTCGCTTTCAGCGCTTCGCTGGGTTCGGCCTTGTCAACAATAATGGCGCTGAGCGCGAAAATGCCGGTTCCTGATTCCGGCTCCAGTTCACTTCTCTTGTAGGCATCTACCAGGTTGCTGGTTGAACGCTGCAAGTCGCTGGGCACTCCGTAAGGCATGATATTCTGAAGTCCGTCCAGCAGGGTAATTTTGTATTCTTTGTCCGAAGTGTTGATCAATGTTGCCTTTTTGACAAAACCATACACCTTCGAAGAATTCCACTGAACCCTGAATATCAGCCCGAAATCATGGTTGATTTCTTCAAAGATGATCTTATTGCCATAGATGCTTTTATACAGATTCCGGCTGAGGGAATATTTTCCGGTAAACCTTTCCGAAAAAGGCTCCCATACATGAATCTGATCGTCTGCACGAATCTGGAAAACAGATTTACTTCCGGTTATATCGGCCGATTCAATGATCTTGTCGTCGGTATAATAAGGGAACAAAGAAAACTCAGGATTTTTTCGTCCGGCGGTAAGCCCCCCGTTGCTTGCAATAAACATCCAGTGATTCGAGTCACTGACGATGCTCATGAAGAAAGGACGCATTAAATCATGATTTGAAATCCTGAAGTAGCTTTCATTTTCATATTTAACTACCTGCATTTCAATTGTTTTCCCGGTAAAGTTCATTGGGTTTTCAGGATAAGCTTTATTCATTGAATGAAAAAAATATTGGGTGGATTAAATCCGGAATGCCGGCTTTATTCTGCCTCCCGGAAAACCCTTACGTAATCAATGTACATTTTCTGAGGAAAGGGGGTCTGGGCAGTGGGAAATCCCACATAATTGCCACCCACTGCCACATTGAGCAGGATAAAAAACGGCTGGTCGTAAACCCATTCACCGGGCACATCACCGCGTTCGATGCGCTGATAGAGATAATCATCCACAAAAAAGTCAATCTTGTCTTTATCCCACTCAATGGCATAAATATGAAAATCGGCATCAAACCGGTCGTTAACGAGTGCATAACTTCCGGTTATCGGGTTTCCGCCCGAATATCCCGGGCCATGAATGGTGCCGTGGATGATGTGAGGCTCCTGTCCGCGGAGTTCCATAATATCAATTTCGCCGCATCCGGGCCAGGGCACCGTTTCAATATTTTCGCCCAGCATCCAGAAGGCAGGCCATAAACCGGGCCCGTAAGGGGTTTTTATGCGCGCCTCAAAACGGCCGTATTTCTGGGCAAACAGGCCCTGGGTTTTTATCCTGGCCGAAGTAAAGCGGTTGCCTTGGTTTATGGCAGTAATTACCAGATTCCCTTCATCATCGAGCGAGATGTTTGCTGTACTGTTGGTATAACTCTGCAATTCACTGTTGCCCCAACCGTCCTGCCCGGTGCCCAGATCAAAGGTCCATTTTGACGCGTCCGGCAACTGGCCGGCCTGGCCATTAAATTCATCGCTCCAGGTTATCTGCCAGTTGCGTTCATCCAGTTTCTGGAAGTTGTCACGTTCGCAACCCCAAAAAATAATTACCATCAGCATTAAAGCCGAGGGGATGTGAAATCTCTTGAATTTATTCATTTTATTCATTTTCGTAAAGTTTTAAGTTTACCTGACAAGCCCTGTCTTGATTAGTTTTTCCGGAAATAAACGTTATCCAGATAGATATCCCCATTCCCGTCAAATTTGAGTTGGATGACATCGGTTAAACTCACCGGTGCAAAGGATGAGAGCGGGATGTCAATACTGCTCCAGCCTGACGTAGGAACTGTTAAAGTGTATGGGGTTTCAACAGGACCCGGACTGATCAGAAAAATACTGAGCGCCGTTGAATTTGCAGTCCAGAAATCCAGATGCAGAAATCCCATGGAAGAGACATCCTGGCTTGCGCCGAATTGTATCCCCTGGTAGTTGAGGCCGGCAAGTTTCAGGGTATTATTCCCCTGGATTTGCACTGTCGTAACCACCGTTGCCTGCCCCCAGTCCGGATTGAGGTCAGTACCCGGAACAGAGGGATAGGTATCGCTGAAAACGCTGGTTACATTGGCAGCCGGGTGAGTGGGTACCGGCGCTGCTGTTGCCGGCGATGATGGTTGGGTGCCGTCGTTGAAGAAATAAATATTATCGGCATAAAAGCCTGCTATGTTTTCACTGACATCGACAAATATAAGCTGTCCAAGATTGTTCTTTGCACTCAGTCCTGCGAAATTCGATAAAGGAATGTCAAGGCTGACCCATTGCTGCGACTGACCCGGCGTGATGGTTGTGGTAAAAGTACCGCTGACAGTTGCAACCAGATCAACCAGCTCAAAGCGCATCTGGGCATTTCCGGTTAATGCAGCTGGAATAAAAATGTCGGCATGCAAATGTGTCATCGCTGAAGCATCGATGGCCGGAGAGCTGAATTCTATACCAACAAAATTAAAGTTGGTATAATTCAGTACCTGATCCCCATCCACTTCAAAATCGGCTGAAAGCGTCGTCTGATATGGCTCCCAGTAACCGTTGTAATAATTGACCGGCACATTGGGATAAGCATTGCTGAAAACAGAAATTACATTCTCAACCGGCCGCGTGGGGACGGGAGCAAGCTGAAATACGCCCTGGGACTGAATGGTTAAAGATCCGTTGACTTCTGCATCGCCGACTTTTGCAGTGATGACGGACTGGCCCGGACCGCCTGTAACCAGCACCTTTCCTGCTGCATCAACGGTTGCTATTGAAGGGTTGGATGATGTGAATTCAAAATAGGCGGGTGCAATGTTTAATGTCTGGTTAACGCCGGTTGGCAGATTAAACACTGAAGTAAGCCCCGTAATCATTTTTTCAACCCCGACAAAGGATGTTTCAACCTGATCCTGACCGTTGAGGATGATGAACTGCGGATGAGCGATGGTTCCCAGGTTTTCAAACTTCAGTTCATCCACCCAGAATGAATAGCCCTTGCCGTCAACAGGCCCTGTCGAGTAATAAAACATCCCGCGTTCAGCGGTAAGCACAGATGAATTGGGCAGCGGAATGATGTATTTCTGCCAGTTGGTACTCACCTGCATCCCTGAAATGGTCACCTGGTATTCTGAGGCTCCAAGGTCGTTGCCAAACCCAACCACATCAATCACCGCTGATTGGGAAGCTTTTGCCCAGAATGTCAAAGCATTGTAACCTGTGAGGTTTCTGCCTGTTCCGGTAAAGAAAACGCCTCCCGCATAGGCGCCACGGGGATCACCGGCATTGGGGACGTCGAACCGCATGGAAGCTTCTGAATTGTTGTAGGTTTCCTTCTTATCCACATCAAAAGCGGTAGGTACCGAACCTCCGAAGGCGGCATAATTCAGCCCCGCAGTGAACCCATCAATAAAAACCTCGGGATTATCCGGGAATGTAACGGGTTGCAGGTCGGTAAGATCGCGTTCGCACCCCATAAAAAGTGCAGCAAGAAAAACTATGGGGATATATTTCTTCAATCTGATGAGCATGTTCGTTTTCATCGCAGGGTGTTTTTATTATTTACCAATATTTATGCGTACATAAGTTCTGATCTCCCATTCATTGCCATTGTCAAAACCGACAGCTTCGGGATCGGGCACCAGGGCTCCGCTTGCATCAAGCTTGTAAGTTGGCGCGTAACGGGGAGAATACCGGTCGAGTGTACGGTAAGTTGCCCGCAGTCCGATTTCAGTGTTCGGAAGCTCAAACCAGTCAGGTTTTTTCAGAGAGGTAGAAATATCGGCCATAAGCTGAAGCGGGAAGGTCAGGTTGTAATCGCGGTGATAGTCGTAAGGACCCCAGTCGTTGATTCTGGCAAATGAAGTGAGTTTAACTTCCTTATAGATCATGCGTAAATCAATCCCGTAGCGCCTGATCAACCTGGCATCGCTGCCGTTGGCCTGGGCATCCCCGGCATAGATATTTGCAATAAAGCCAAAATCGCTGCTTACCTTCGAAACCACTCTGGAGTGGATCTCCCATAAATCATTGGCAGGTGCGGCTCCCGGGAATGCAAATGTGGTGCGTCCATCGGGCAGTATTCCGATTGCAGCGTCCTGGGTGGTTGGCAAATGCCTGTAAACAAAGCCTAAACTCACGGCAAGTTCAGCATCTTCCGAACGGTCGCTGTCCCAGTTGTACATCCAGGTACCGGGTGTCGGATCGTAAGTGAATAAAATCTCACCGGCAATCTGCTCCCGGTTAGCCCTTACCACAAAAGGATCATCGAGGATGTTTCTCGGCCTTCCCGGGGCCGGCACATCACCGGGGATCGGGCCTTCGATGGGCTTTTGCCACAGGAAGTTGGGAGCCACCTGAAAATCTCCGATCAGATAAGTAGCGCCGGTCAGGAAATTATACTGGTTTCCGCTGCCGCTGTCTTTTAACCTCCATCCGGTGAATGTCAGCGTCTGGTCGGCGCCGCCCTGCGCCACAAGGCCCATGGCCGCGGATTGTGCATACCAGTTAAACCTTCCGCCCTTGTAAGTTAATTTTATCTTCCCTCCGAAATTATCCTGTGCCTTGATTTCATCTTTATAAACCGTGTAATTCCCCTCTTCTCCCCTTACTACCTGGAATTCTCTTCCCTGAAGCGGTTGACCGGCCCAGATCCCTCCTGCATTGACCCCGAATTTTCCGAACTCCCTGTTCACAAACAAGGTAAGTCGCCTGGTTTTGGGTTGCGGAATGGCGAATGAACTTTCAGTCAACCCAAGCTGAGCAAGGTCCTCATGAAAAATCCCTGTAAAATTAAAATGTGCAATACTTTTACTGTATTTCAGCAATACAGCCGGGTTGGCCCCCCACCAGAGCTGCGGTCCGAATGCCAGTTTAAAATCACTGAACATCTGCTTGCCTTCCATTTCAAATCCAAATGGCGCAATACCATTGTAGATGTCGATATTGGGTCCGTAATTGGCTTCGGGATAAAGACCAAAGAAGTCGCCTTCATACCCCCAGTGATAATGACCCGTGCGATAAAATCCCTTCAGGTCGAACAATTTGTGATCCCAATGATAACTGGCCTTGTAAACCTGAACCCGGTTTACAGAACCCAGGGTTACATTTCCGTTACTCCCGCTTACTTCAACAGGACGTCCGCGGTTTTCATAAAATATCTGATCAATCGGGTTCAGCGCCACATTGCCCAGCACATTAAATTCCACATCGGCACTGAAATTGCTGGATGGATTCGCAGCAACGCCAACATAGAATGACTGCATATGGTCGAACCCCAGCTGATTCGGGAAAACCGGATTATTCGGATCGGCAACATCGGGCGTGGAAATCAGGCTGCCGCCGGTATTAAATGTTGTATTTTGCGCACTTAAGCGGCTCAGGCTGATTTTTTTCAGTTTTTCGCCTTCCAGCGCTGCCTTGTCGCCCCTGGCCTTCAGGAGGGATTCCACTACCTGAATGCTGTTAAAGTGCTGCTGTATGGTTTGTAAATTCACGCCTTCGGCATAGGGATTCAGCTGGTGGGCTTCTTTCAATGCATAATAGGAGGCCCTCGGATATAACTGGTAAAATCCTTTGGCATTGGTCGGGCCTTTGGCGCATATTCCGAACCACTCTTCATTCATATTGTTCTGGCCGGCCCTGTAATCAAACAAATAACCGCCGTTGCTCCATGAAGCATGGGAATCGTGCACATCAAGGTATTCGGTCTGGCCGTACTTCCACCAGCCATCGCTGAACTGAAAGGTAAACCCGCCCAGCGAATTGCCTGCTTTTCCCATTCCGGCCGCATTTTCATATACCTCTTTCCAGTTGGCAACATTGTAGATTGCCTGTTCGTTTTGCGCCTCATCCATGGTGATGGCGTTAAAGGCATCAGAACCAAATTCAGTCAGCAATACGGGTTTCCCGTATTCTTTCTTCACCCTGTCATACAGATCGGTAAAAGAAATGCCACGATAAACATTTATCCCGAATATGTCCACATCTTTACACTCTTCCGCGATGATATTGAGAAACAAGAGGTCGCCGTTGCAGATGGACACGGGATGATGCGGATCAATGGCTTTCATGGCCACGGAAGCATCATTGAATAGTTTATAAAGATACCGGGCCATCTTGGTAGATTCCCGGTCTTCCATCGGGATATCTTCGGTTTCAGCTCCACGCCAGAAAAGTCCGTAGTTGTTTTCATTGCCCAGCAGGTAAAGTAACAGCCCGGGTGTGTCTTTATACTCCTGCACCAGTCCGGTTACTTCCTTTAACAGAAGTTCCTTTACCCGGGGATCCGAATAATCGGTATTTCCCTCCCAGGCCCCGTCGAGCGTAAGCCCGTACCTGCCAAACGAATGGTTGAGCATGGTATAAATACCATATTTTTCATAAATGTACTTGATCCACTTGGGCTGGATACCCGTGTAAACACGAATGGCATTCACATTCATGTTTTTAAGCAGCGACATTTCATCATCCAGTGCCTGTTTGATGAACTCGTCGGACTGGGTCCATAAACTGTAGGAATAGTTGGTCCCGATGGGGAAATAATCCCAGTTGATGCCGTTGACCATGAAACCCTGGTTGTTAACCATAAGTTTCATCCCTTTTTCAGTATTTTCTATTGCAACCTTCTGAGGCTGTGCAAACAGAGAAATAGAGAAACTCAGCAAAATCAGCGCAAGTAATTTTTGTTTCATCTTTGGACAATTTGTTATAAAGTTTCTTAAACAGGGTTTTTTTGCCTGAAATTTTTCTTAAACATAAATCAAATATAATCAAAACCTACCTATAAATTACATATACAACAGG
>Ga0116163_1001717_pt1 | contig 13290 bp, 12 predicted proteins | sample AD_UKC107_MetaG_FD_89889 | JGI IMG/M metagenome (GOLD analysis project Ga0116163, IMG submission 89889) | Active sludge microbial communities of municipal wastewater-treating anaerobic digesters from Hong Kong - AD_UKC107_MetaG | ecosystem: Engineered > Bioreactor > Anaerobic > Digestate...
AGCAATGGCACTTGTCCATGAGAGGCTTTATAATTCGGAAAACTTCAGTTCTATAAACTTCCAGAATTACATACAGACGCTAGTGCCGATACTGCTCAATTCTTACGGATTAAGCAGACAGGATGTAAATGTTAAGATTGATGTCTCTGATATAAATATAGGCATAAGTACCGCAATTCCTCTGGCCCAGCTTATTAATGAACTTCTTTCGAATATATTTAAACATGCTTTTTCAAAGGACATTAAGGGTAATGTTGAGTTATCTCTTTTAAGAGCTGGTGACGGTAAGACCTGTACCCTGAATGTTTCAGATGATGGATGCGGATTCCCTTCCGGTGTAGCCTTCCCTGATCGGGGTAATCTCGGTTTTCAGTTAATAGAGGCCCTTATAAGGCAGTTAAAGGGCGAGTATAATCTTGATAACAGCAAAGGGGTTACTTTTGTTATTAATTTTAAAGAGGGCTGAGCTGTAATAATTCCCATTCCGGATTCTCCCGCCGCAGTAAGTTTTATACGATTTCATGAATTCTGTTGGCAGCGTAAATTAGTACATTTTTTCAGCATTAATTCCATTCTGATAATTTATATAATTTATATTATTTATGAATAATTTTTTCTTTCTGCTTGACTATTTTACTATTGGTAATATTACTACCGATAGTAATAAAATTACTGACAGTAGCTTAAAAGTGTATATTTATGGACAGAAAGATAAAATTAAGAGAGAGAAAACTGAGGGAACAGGAGCAGAAAGCGGATGATATTCTGAAGGCAGCCAGAAAGGTTTTTTTAAAAAAGGGATTTTTTAAGACAACCATGGACGAGATTGCCTATGAGGTAGCTCTCAGTAAGCCTACAATATACAAATTTTTCCCTACAAAAGAATCTCTTTATTTTTCTCTGGTAATCCCGATTCTGCAGAAATGGCTTGATGATTTCGGAGAGATTCATGTTCAGCTTCAGCTGAATATGTTTAATTCCGGCGAGACATTCCTAAGGGAGATGATGAATGTTTTTTTTAAATACTACAGGGACAACCCTGATCTTTTCAGGATCGGTCAGCTTTTTCAGCAGTCAGGGAAACTCTTCTCCCTTGACAGTAAAACAGACCATACAATACGGGATATGTCCAGGGCTGTAATAAGTGAGATGAGGAGTCTTTATGATAGTGCGGCCAAACAGGGACTTGTTCTGGATATAGATTGTTATACATTTGCAGAGGTACTCATGGGGTCCATCTTTGGCATAACCCAGCTGCATGACGCAAGGAAAGGGGAAAGAAAAAATGAACATCACCTTGAAGCTGTTGTTGATGCGGCAGTAAAGATGTTCGCAAGATCAGTTGTTTTGAAATAAAAAAAAGTAGTAACTATTATAAGATAGAGAGGAAAAGAGGATGAGCATGTTTATGAATGAGTACAGGTCAAAACTTGTTACACCGGAAGCGGCTGCAGGGATTGTAAAGTCGGGAGATTATATCTATTACAGTGAATTTACCCTGTTCCCTGAAGCTTTTGATGAGGCGCTCGCGGAGAGAATCGATGAACTCGATGATTTATACCTGAGAAGCGTATGTTATACTAACGTCCCGAAAATGGTCATGAAAGACCCTGAGAAGAAACACATTAAAATGCAGGACTGGCATTTCGGGGTCCCTGCGCGCAAGCTTTTCCCCATGGGACTCAGCAGTTATATCCCAATTACTTATCATCAGGGGCCAAGGATCATACGAAAATACCAGTATACAGACGTTGCAGTAGTTATGGCAACTCCCATGGATAAAAACGGGTATTTCAACTTCGGGGTTTCAAACTCGGTATGCGGATCATACATGAGTAAGGCCAAGAAGGTCATTGTTGAAGTTAACGAAAATGTTCCATACTGCCTTGGAGGGAATTTCGAATCTGTTCATATATCCAATGTTGATTATATCATTGAAGGGAAAAACAAACCTCTTGTTGAAGTCCCTCCGATTCCTGAGGAGGAGGTCGATATAAAGATCGCGGAGATCATCATGAATGAGATACAGGATGGGGCGACTTTGCAGTTTGGAATAGGCGGGCTTCCTAATATAGTAGGGAAGATGATTGCGGAGAGTGATCTTAAAGATCTCGGATTCCATTCGGAGATGATGACAGACTGTTGTGTTGATCTTTACCATGCCGGGAAGTTTACAGGCAGAAAGAAATCTATAGATCATTTTAAAATGAGTTATACCTTTGCCATGGGTTCAAAGAAACTTTACGATTTTCTTGATGAAAATCCTACCTGTGCTTCTTATCCGGTAAATTATGTGAATGATCCGAGAATAATCTGTCTTAATTCGAAGGTCGTTGCCATCAATAATGCTATTGAGGTGGATCTTCTCAGCCAGGTTTCTTCAGAATCTACAGGTGCAAGGCATATATCCGGTACTGGCGGGCAGCTCGATTTTATCTTCGGAGCCTTTAATTCAAGCGATGGGAAGGGGATAATCGCCCTGAGTTCTACATACAAGGATAAAGACGGGAACCTTAAATCAAGGATTGTCCCGACACTGGCCCCGGGAACAGTTGTTACCACTCCAAGATCAATAGTTCAATACGTGGTGACAGAGTACGGTATAGTTCTCCTGAAGGGGTTGTCAACATGGGAAAGGGCCGAAGCCCTGATAAATATTGCTCACCCTGATTTCAGGGACGACCTTGTAAAAGAGGCGGAAAAAATGAATTTGTGGGTGAGAAGCAACAAAATAAGATAAAAAAAGCAGTTATTAGATAAAATAGTTTCTATACTTAGTTATGACCATTGGCGGTGTATTAAAAATACCGCCAATGGTTTATTTAAGTATTTAATATTAACTTTAAGAGGTGAAAATGAGCCGTTTTATGAATGAATACCGTAATAAGCTGACAACAGCAGAAAAAGCGGTAAAGGTTGTTGAATCAGGAAATAATGTTTTTTACGGGGAGTTTGTACTCTTTCCCTGGGCCCTTGACAGTGCACTTGCTGACAGAATAGAGGAACTCAGGGATGTCGAGATACGGGGAACATGCTTCACAAGGATTCCGAAGGTGGTGGAGAAGGATCCTGAGGGGCAGCATGCAATTGTTAATGACTATCATTTCGGAGGGCTTTCAAGAAAACTCCACGACAATAATATGTGCAATTACATTCCCATTACATATCACCAGGTGCCGAGGATAATACGAAAGTACCTGAGCCCTGACGTGGCATTTATTACTGCTGCGCCAATGGATGAAAGCGGCTATTTTAACTTCGGACTTGCCAACTCAATAACCGGTGCACACCTGAGTAAAGCCAAAAAGGTCGTTGTTGAGGTTAATAAAAATGTGCCGTACTGTCTTGGCGGAAATTTTGAATCAATCCATATTTCCAGCGTTGATTATATTATTGAAGGTGATGACCATCCCCTGGCTGAAGTACCTCCGGCTCCTCCCCGGGAAATTGACAGGCAGATAGCTGATTACATTATGAAAGAGATTGAGGATGGTGCTACGCTGCAGCTCGGTATAGGTGCACTGCCGAATCTTATGGGACAGCTTATTGCAGAGAGTGATCTTAAAAATATCGGGATGCATACCGAGATGCTGGTTGATTCGTGCGTCGATCTCTACGAGGCAGGTAAAATTACAGGGGCGAAAAAGAATATAGATCATTTCAAAATGACATACACCTTCGCGATGGGGACAAAAAAACTTTACGATTTTCTTCATCTTAATCCGACATGCGCCTCGTACCCGGTAAATTATGTAAATGATCCGAGGATGATTGCCCTGAATCCCAAGGTCACTGCGATCAATAACGCGGTGGAAGTGGATCTCTTCAGCCAGATATGCTCGGAATCAGCCGGCTGGAGGCATGTTTCGGGTACGGGCGGACAGCTCGATTTTATTTTCGGCGCATTCAATTCAAGCGGAGGGAAGGGGATTATTTCAATGACCTCCACCTATACGGAGAAAGACGGTACTGTCAGATCGAGAATTGTGCCCGTTCTTAAGCCTGGAGCAATTGTCACTGTGCCGCGGTCAATTTCACATTATATCGTTACTGAATATGGTGCGGCGATGATGAAAGGCAAGTCTACATGGCAGCGTGCCGAGGCTCTTATAAATATAGCGCATCCCGATTTCAGGGAGGAGCTGATTGCCGAAGCGCGTAAAATGAAGATATGGACCAGAAGCAATAAACAGGATTAATAGATTCATTTACAGCAACGGGTTTCAACCCGTTGCTGTAACTTATATTTTTTATTACGACTTTCTCCTTTCAGGTATTGAGCCGGGTTCTTCGCCTGAACTGTAAAATTTTTTAGTAAGGTAAAGCCCGCAATAGCAGTGACCGTATTCCTCCTGGTCCGGGCGGCAGTAGTCACAGGGGCATATAATGTCCATGTCCTTCTCTTTTATCCCTGAACCGTCCCTGCATGGACATGAAAAATAGCCGTAACGATTATAATTTTTTGTCAGACCGTTTATGATAATTTCCAGATGTTCACTGTCTCTGTTCAGTTCCCAGTTCTGTTTTTCTGCTACCATTGATACGAAAGTCATGGTGTCATTGTAATCTTTTTTTTTCATGCCCCTTCCTCTGTAAGCAGTTTCTTGTACTCCTTCTCCAGAAAACCGACTATTACCCTGTCATCATTTATAACCATAAAGGGGAAACCCACATCTTTTTTATATCTTTCCTTCAGCTTTTTTTTCAGGGCCTGTTTATCATCATGTTCCATGTCATCCACGTAAATATACATGAAATTTATTGAGTTTTCCCTGAGGAATTTTAAAGCTTTTTTACAGAATGCACAGGTGGAGAGAGCGTAAACCTTTACCTCTCCGATACTCCTGGCTCCTTTTTCATTTATAAATTCTATGTTTTCCATATTATCCTTCCGTTGAATTTTGTAATTTTATCTGGCACTATATCATTAAGCTGTTTTATAATATAATAATAAATTTTTAACTTCTGCACCTTAAATAATTTTAATATGGCTTATATTTTAAAATAGAATTAATATGGAGTTATTTTTGTAACTTTGCCTGTTTTTATCAACATATCCATATATAGACTAACTTTTTCATTGTACTCTCCTGTTTCCTGAAGCAAAAGCTTCAGGAATTTTTTTTAAAATTTTACATTTTTTGGAATAAAATAGTATTTTCAGGTTTAATTTCCCTGAAATTTATATTTTTTTATTGAAGAATAAGGAGTAGTTTATTATATTGTTTATTATTTAATAAAATACTAAAGTATTTATGGGGGTTATTTATGAATAATAATGAAATTTATGATATTCTTGTTATAGGAATGGGGCCTGCGGGTATGGCTGTTTCTGCCATGAGCAGTGCTATGGGGCTTAAAGTCGCGGCAGTTGAGCATAATAAAGTAGGTGGTGAGTGCCTTAATGTTGGCTGTATACCAAGCAAGGCCCTGCTTAAGGCGGGTGAGGCGAGAAGTGTTGCTGAAAATCTTATTAAATACGGGATAAAACCGGGGGGGAAATCTGTTGTCCAGAGTTCTCTTAAAAAAGTAAGGGAAAAGATTGAATATATAAGCGGGCCGAAAACTTCAAAGATGTTTGATAAAGTTGAGCTGATAAAGGGCAGGGGGATGGCTGAGTTTGTTGACCCGGGGACTGTACGTGTCGGTAAAAGAATTTTAAAAGCGAAAAAGATTTTTATCGCAACAGGGACAGAGCCGTATATACCTCCGATACCCGGAATTGAAGATGTGCCCTATCTCACGAATGTTAACATGTTTAACGAAAATTCAATTCCTAAAAAAATGACCATCATAGGTGGAGGGGCTATCGGATCAGAAATGGCCCAGGCTTTTTCCCGGCTCGGAGCAAAGGTCACAATAGTTCATAATGAAAAACACCTGATCCCGGCGGGAGACGAGGAAGGCGCGCAGGTTCTTCAGGAGAGGTTTGAATCAGAGGGTATCTCTGTTTATAACAGTACCTCGATACAGAAGGTTGAAAAGAAGGGAAAAACAATAAAGGTATACACTGACAGGGGGGTGATTACTTCTGATAAACTCCTTGTGGCTACGGGTAGGAAACCTGTACTTGCCCCTCTTAAGCTTGAGAATGCAGGTATAAAACATGATTTAAAAAAAATATACGTGGATAAATACCTCAGGACAAATGTTAAAAATATTTTTGCTGTGGGGGATGTGAATGGCATAGCGCTTTATTCCCATGCTGCAATGCATCAGGGTATGCTTGCCCTTATGAATGCTCTCAATCCCCTCCCATTTAAAATGAGGTGGGACAGGTATATTGTGCCCTGGTCAGTTTTCACGAAACCTGAATTCGCTCATGCGGGTCTTTCGGAGGAGGAGGCTAAAGATGCAGGTGTTAAATATACTGTAATAAAAGAAAAGTATGAGGACTACGGACGGACTATAGCAGACGGTGTTCCTGAAGGTTTTGTCAAGGTTATTGCCACTAAAAAAGGGAAGGTTCTCGGAGCAACAATTGTTGGTGAATCAGCCAGCGAGCTTATACACGAATGGATTATGGCTATCCAGTATGGCATCGGTCTTTCCAAAATTATGATGATGCAGCACTCCTTCCCGACTATTTCTCTTTTAAATAAGAGGATTGGGGAGATATGGATGATGGGGAAGATGGATTCACCTCTGCTTCAGAAAATTGTAAGGAAATTAATATAGATGTTTCCGGAATTGCTTTGAAAATAAAACCCGTACCTGGTACGGGTTTTATTTTTTAATGCCGGCTGTTTGTAAAAATTACTTGTTCAGCCCGATACTTTTCGGTTAACTTAAAAAGTAGAGAAATGAAAAATAAAGTTTGATTCAATATGAATTACTTCGTAAAAAAACGGTAATGCGGATGAATCACATTGCAGAAATTCTTGCGAAATTTCCTTTCGTTGTTCTTGACGGGGGGCTTGCAACTGAACTTGAACGTATGGGGTTTGATCTCAGGGACAGGCTATGGTCTGCGAAAATTCTTGCTGAAAATCCGGATGCTATTATGCAGGTTCATGCCAGGTATCTTGAAGCGGGTGCGGATTGTATAATAACGTCATCATACCAGGCAACTATGGAGGGGTTTATGCTCTCCGGTTTTACCAGGGAGGAATCGAAAAAGCTGATGAAATTATCGGTCAGGCTTGCCGTTGATGCTGTTGAAAAATTTATGCAGTCCGGTGCCGGAAGCCTGAGGCCGATACCGTTTATTGCCGCTTCAGCCGGAAGCTATGGTGCTTTCCTGGCTGACGGCTCGGAATACAGGGGTGATTATAGGCTTTCGGACAGGGAATACATGAAATTTCACAGGGAGAGAGTTGAGATTTTAATAGAGGCGGGAGCTGATTTTATGGCCTTTGAAACTTTTCCCAACCAGGATGAGGCTTTGGCTGTGGCGGAGCTTATGAATGAATATCCCGATATTCATTACTGGATAGTTTTTACTGCCCCGGACGGAAAAAGAATCAGTCATGGCGAGTTGTTTCAGGATTGTGTAAAGGTGTTGGCCGGAAGGGGGAACCTTTCCGGGATAGGGATAAACTGTTCAAAACCGGAATTGATTTCTCCTCTTCTGTATGAAGTTGATAAGATCACTGATATACCGATTGTTGTATACCCGAATTCCGGAGAAATTTTTGATGCCGGCTGCTCCTGCTGGACAGAGGGGAATAAAAGTTGGGATTTTTCATCTTTTGCTGAGGAGTGGTACAAAAGAGGAGCCAGAGTTATTGGCGGATGCTGTCGTACAGGTCCGGATGATATTAAGAAGATCAGCCTCTTCAGAAATAAACTTTTAAAAAAAGGTGAGGAGCCGCGGACGGGGCAAATCAGTTAAAATGCAGGCCGCCTTTTGCAAAAATTTCAAGTGCAACTTGTTTTTCAAATTCTATGCCCATACGGTTGTTCATGGCTGCGCCATCCTCATCCCCTGCTTTTATCCTTTCGGCTGTATTTTTCAGATAGCCGTAAAGTGTTGATAGACCTTCAATATCCCGCTTTAAAAGTGACATATATTCAATGCGCCTGATGCTTGGGACCATGTCAAGTATCATCTCTTCAAGTATGGGGTCATAGGCGCATTTAAGGCATAATAGTCCCCATTCAAAATATGCATTGTTGAATTTATAGATGTTTTTATCCAGGTAATAGGTTTCAAGATTTTCCGCCATTTTAATTATTTCTTCGATATCATTTTCAGTCGCTTTCCTGACGGTTTTTATGGTCGCAAGTCCGACAAGCTCCTGGAAAATATCAAACATAGACTCAATAAAATCTTTTGTTATTTCAGATACGAAAGTTCCATGACGAGGGATAAGTTTAACCAGTTTCCTTTTTTCAAGAATCCTTATCGCTTCTCTTACCGGGCTCTGGCTGACTCCGAGTTCTTCAGTAATTTTTGTTTCTATTATTCTCTCACCAGGGCGGAGTTCAAGTTTTGTTATTCTTTCACCTAAATGTTCGGCGATCTGTTCGGATAATGTAGCTGAAGGAAGAAATTTCATGTTTTCACCATTTTGGAACCGCTTTATCGGTATTGAAACTGTTATAAATAACCTGCAGAATAATCAGACTTTTCTCTGTTAAGCAATACCGTAACTGCTGAGATTCAGTAAGTTTGAGAATGACAATTAACTTATACGATCTAACATTAACCGTTTTCCTGTCAAATCATATTCCGGACGGTATAAAAAGAGAAATCCGGAGGGAATGATTCCTGTTAAACTGAAATTATAGCACTTTACGAAATGATTAGTACCGAATAAACCATATGTCATATTCGCGCAGGCGGATATCCACTTCTTTTAGGAGATATAGATTAGCTTCCAGCTCTTCCTGCGGTCGCCCACGGTCGTTTATCCCCGCGTAGGCGGGGACGGGAATGACAAAGGATACACCAATTCAAACGCAAAATGTTTTAGTTACAGTTCTTCGATACTTCTAACTATCTGGCCTACTACATTTTCATCTGTCTTGGGATTAAAAAATACCGCTTTCCATCCGGGGATTGAAACATCGTTTGGATTGTATCCAATTGATGTTGTGAAGCTCAGGCTGGCATCTATTTCCGGATTCAGTGAGTTTTTCCTTTTTTCAAAGAGTCTGTGTATTTCGTTGAAGTAACGCAAATATTCTTTTTCAGTCAGTTCATTTTTTATCAGCCTGTCGTAGATCTGTCCTGCGTTTCTCCCTTTAGGAAGAACCCACCATACAACACTGGGCCCCATGCAGTGCTGGTTTAAAACCCTGCAATATTCAAGAGAATTTAATTTTTTCCTCAGGAGCGCTGTCATCTCAAGTGAGTGAGCAATAAGGATTTGATATCCTTTCAGGCCGATTCCGTTAAGGCTGGACATTACCGAGAACGGGCCGATAGCAGGTCTTGAAGTTTCAAGAGTAAAAAGGGCAGGATCGTGCCGATAGTCGGCCTCTGAAAAATATGGTATCTGTTCGAGGCTTCTGAAAAGATACTTCAGATCATCCCTGTTGTATACAATAAAAGCACTTGAGGGATAATGTCCCCAGCCCATTTTGTGGAAATCTAGAGTTACGGAATCTGCTTCCCTGATTCCGAAAGAATATCTTCTCAGCTTTTCAACAACAGAGAGAACTTCGCTGCTTAAACCAAATTCATTTTCCTCCAGGTCATATTCATTAAGAAAACAGAGGGACCATCCGGCAGCAGCGTCTACATGCAGCTGCGGTACGGGTTTGTTATATTTACTGCTTTTTTCATTTATTATTTTTCGTATGGCACTTATGTCATCAATTCCGAAAGCGTCAGTACTTCCAAATGTTGCAATTACGAATGCGATGGTTATATTCCGGCTGTATAAATGCTCAATTTTTTCTTCAAGGAGATCCAGGTTCATGCTGCATGAATCATCTGTAGGTATTGTGTGAAGATTTTCTGTCCCGAGGCCCAGCCATCCCGCAAGAGTTTCATTTGAATAATGGGCCGCTTCAGATACTATTCCCGCCAGGTTTATCCCTTGCAGCCCTTTTTTCATCGCCCCGGGATGAACTTTTTCAATACCGATCTTCCCGCCGTAGAGATTTGATATAGTTCCGCCCATGGTGAAAATCCCCCATGGATTTTCCGTGTGATAATATACAAGGTTGGCCAGGGCAGTTATGGCTTTCAGTTCCAGTTCATTGGATCTCTGGCTGTATGTGTCAACGCAAAGGTTCGGGTTTTTAAGCAGGCAGGCAATGGAGCCTATAAGAGAAGCATAATTTGCAGGACCTTTAACGTTTTCCAGATGCAACCTTGAGTGCCATCCGTCTGTTCCCCAGAAATACGGGAAGATGGCGTCCCTTGCATCTTTCAGGTTGCCGGGAATATAATGTATTTCCGGGTTGGACTGGGCAGTGTCATAGTTCCTTGACATCAGTTCAGAAACCGAGATCTGTTCTTCAGCCCTGAGGGTGTTGATAAGTTCATTTATTATCTGAAGAATTTCCGGCCTGGAACAGTTGAAAAAATTATCAACAATTTCGGAAAGAAGTTCTTTCTTCATTGTACCACCTCTTTATCAGTTTACCTGAATAATCAGACAGGGGTAAAAAATCACCGCTTTTGTTTGATAATGACAGTGACAGATAACTATATTACAGACAATTACAGGGTCAATCAAAATTATTTTACATGTATTTAACAAAATCGGGAAAATCCAATAAATGGTTGAAACTGAATCGGCTTGTGTCACCATGTGGTTTAAATAACGGTAACACGGAAGTGACAATTTTGGATTTAATAATGTTCTTCGTTACACTTCCGGATGAATGAAAAAGCCATAAAAGAATTTTTAACATTGATGTAATATCATATAATTTTTTGTGCTTGATGAATTTGGTTATAACGCCTGTTATATTTTTATCAAATTGCATTGAATATAGGGGGTTGATGATTTTTGTTACAGCTTTGTTAATTAATGTCAGGCGCCGTAACATGGAATTGACATTGATGTATTATTAAATCATATGGCCGTAATTGATGCAGAAAAAAAGAATTACTAAAAAGCAGAGGTGCTATATATGAAAACAATCAGCAGTCAGGCTTTACAGTCAAAATCTTGTACTGAAGATAAGAAGGAAAGAAAACCTATTTCCTCTTTTTTCGGCGAGTATACTTTTAATAAAACTGTTATGCAGGCCAAGCTCCCGCGTTCAGTCTATCTCAAGCTTATCTCCTGCATAGAGGAAAATACCAAGCTTGATCTTGAAACAGCAAATGCGGTGGCTCACGCGATGAAGGAGTGGGCAATAGAAAACGGCGCAACTCATTTTGCTCACTGGTTTCAGCCTTTAACAGGTGCAACTGCGGAAAAACATGATACGTTTATTGAATTTGCAAATCCGTCAGAAGTGATAGAGAGATTTTCCGGATCACAGCTCGTCCAGGGAGAGCCTGATGCTTCAAGTTTTCCAAGTGGAGGCTTAAGAGCTACTTTTGAAGCAAGGGGATACACTGCTTGGGATATGTCAAGTCCGGCTTTTCTGAGAAAAAACGGTCTTGGTATAACGCTTTGTATTCCATCAGCATTTATCTCGTATACAGGCGAGGCTCTTGACAAGAAAACTCCTCTTCTCCGTTCCCAGAGAGCGATAAACAGCAGTGCAATGAGGATGCTCAAACTTCTTGGAAATACTACATCTAAAAAGGTACATGCCAATCTCGGACCTGAACAGGAATATTTCTGTATAGATAAGGAATATTACATACAGAGACAGGACCTTGTCCTCACCGGAAGGACTCTTATGGGGGCAGCACCGGCAAAAGGTCAGGAACTTGATGACCAGTATTTCGGAAGTATAAAGGAAAGAATACAGTCTTTCATGCATGAATTTGATGAAGAACTCTTTAAACTTGGAATACCTGCAAAGACAAGGCATAACGAGGTTGCTCCAAGCCAGTTTGAGATAGCCCCGATATATGAAGAGGCAAATATAGCTGTTGACCATAACCAGCTTTTAATGGATACTCTGAAAAGTGTGGCTGAGCGTCACGGCCTTGCGGCATTCCTTCATGAAAAACCGTTCGCCGGGATCAACGGTAACGGTAAACACCTTAACTGGTCTATCGGTACTGATGACGGGATAAACCTTCTCAATCCGGGTAAGACTCCCACTGAAAATATACAGTTCCTTATTTTTCTTGTGGCTGTACTTAAGGCGGTACACAGACACAGTGATATACTGAGAGCAACAGTGGCTCACAGTGGAAATGACCACAGGCTTGGCGCCAATGAGGCCCCTCCTGCAATTATATCTGTTTTCCTTGGTGATCAGCTTTCAGCTATACTTGACGCTATAGAGAAGGGTGAAAACCTTAAACCTACAGATGCGACTTTAATTGACCTCGGCCTTTCAGCACTGCCGATACTTAATAAGGATAATACAGACAGGAACAGAACTTCTCCATTTGCTTTTACTGGAAATAAGTTTGAGTTCAGGGCTGTGGGTTCCTCGCAATCTATATCATTCCCTGCGACAGTTCTTAACCTTATAGTGGCGGAAAGCATAGATGAGCTTGCTGACATGATTGAGAAAAAAGGTACTTCTGATATAAGAAAGACTATTTTTGATGTAATCAAGGAAGAGATAAAAGTTGTTAAACCTGTAGTTTTCGGCGGTGATAACTATTCTGAAGAATGGCATAAAGAAGCCGAAGTGAGAGGGCTTCCGAACTTTAAAACAGCACCTGAAGCTTTAAAGGCATATGATACTGATAAGGCTAAGGCTCTTTTCGCAAAATATAAAGTGCTTTTTGAAGTGGAACTTTCATCAAGATATCATATTCACCTTGAGAAGTACTCCAAGAATATAGATATTGAAGCGAAGGCTTTCTACAACATGGTTACATGCCAGGTCCTTCCTGCTGCTTACGTGCATCAGGGTAATCTTGCATCTTCAGTAAGTCAGATTGCCGGTCTTGTTCCTGAAGAGATTATCAAGCCTCAGAAGGATAATCTTGTCAGGGTCAGCACCCTTATAAGCAAGATCCAGACGGAAATTGAGACTCTGAAGACTGAATATGATAAAGCGGGCGATATTGAGGATGAGCAGGCTATGGCCGAAGCATACTGCAATGTTGTGAAAGTCAAAATGGACGGTATCAGAGAACTGGTTGATGAGCTTGAAGTGTTGACTGATGATGAACTCTGGCCTATGCCTAAATACTGGGAGATGCTTTTCGTTAACTAGAAAAGATTCAGGATACAGCCGGTTGTTTTACCGGCTGTATCTTTCATATTTTTTATTTACTCTGTCTGTCAGCTGTACTGTTGTGAA
>Ga0116163_1001718_pt1 | contig 13289 bp, 7 predicted proteins | sample AD_UKC107_MetaG_FD_89889 | JGI IMG/M metagenome (GOLD analysis project Ga0116163, IMG submission 89889) | Active sludge microbial communities of municipal wastewater-treating anaerobic digesters from Hong Kong - AD_UKC107_MetaG | ecosystem: Engineered > Bioreactor > Anaerobic > Digestate | place...
ACCTGTTCTTCCTAAAGATGTATCTGGCTATTATCAAGTCAGGGAACATTTGCATCCCACTTGATCCCGGGATTGAAAAGGAGAACTACAGTTATATTTATGACCTTACGGACCCCAAACTAATCTTTTTGACACACGAAGTTGAAAAGCGGCTTGAGCTGAATTCAGACCTGGCATGGTACCCTGACACCCTCCCTTCTTCAGCGGAGCAATATACGGAGGAGATACCTGGCGGCGAATTTGACAGGGAGAGATGTGCCGAAATAATTTTTACTTCCGGTTCAACAGGCAAGGCCAAGGGGGTAATGATCTCCCACAAAAACCTGATTGCCAACACCTCCTCAATTGTAGAGTACCTGCAGCTGACACAGGATGACAGGATGCTGGTCGTTCTTCCGTTTTACTACTGCTACGGTTTGTCTCTGCTGCATACTCACCTTAGAGTCGGAGGATCAATTGTGTTCAACAACTCCTTTATCTTCCTGGGAGGTGTTCTTAAGAGCCTGATTGATTATAAGTGCACTGGATTTGCAGGGGTACCAAGTCATTTTCAGATTCTTTTACGGAAATCAGATTCGTTTAAACAGACCAAATTCCCCGATCTTAAATATGTCACTCAGGCCGGTGGTAAGCTTACTCCCATATTCATTGATGAATTCAGAGAGGCTCATCCAGAGGTCAGATTTATCGTAATGTACGGTCAGACTGAGGCAACAGCAAGACTCTCCTGGCTCCCGCCGGAGATTTATGAAAGAAGGAAAGGCTCGATGGGTAGAGGAATCCCGGGTGTGGAACTGATGGTTGTAAATGAAAAGGGAGAACCAATCAAGCCAGGCGAGACCGGCGAAGTTATTGCCCGGGGCGATAATATAATGATGGGATATTTTGCTGATGAGGAAGGCACAAAAAATGCCATCCGCAACGGATGGCTTTACACAGGTGACCTCGGCACTGTTGATGAAGATGGTTATATCTACCTCACCGCCCGTTCAAAAGAGATTATCAAGGTCCGCGGTAAGCGGATCAGCCCCAAGGAGATTGAAGCTGTGATCCTCGCCCTTCCGGAGGTAATCGATTGCACCATTGAAGGCGTAGAAGACGAGATAGAGGGTGAAATGCTTAAGGCTACAGTCACCGTTCGAAAGAACAGCACTGACACTCTTACAAAAGAAAGACTGATTCAGCACTGCTCACAGCATTTAGCTCTGTTCAAGGTGCCACAGGTATATGAATTCAAGAACGATCTGACTATCAGTGCAACTGGGAAGAAGATTAAGAAGGTTAAGTAAAGCTTATCAATCTCAACATGATATCCTACCTGGTTCCCATCCCTTTTGCATTTCAGGCGCACAATCTCTTTCTCTGCCATCATCCATCAAAAAAAAATAGAAATAAGATTGTCAAATACAGAAAAGAGAATGTCCTGATAAAGTAAAAAATTAATAGATGCTTATAACTGCTAACCAGGGTTACTTCAATGCAACTTTCGTAACAAATCTGTTTGCTCCTGACATTAATTCAACCAGATAGATACCTGAACTGGGATTATTAAGCTTTATCTGTCTAAGTTCAAACCTCCCAGACCATTCAACTTTGGGTTCATCATAGATTTTACGACCGGTTAGGTCATAAATTCTTATCGAACCAAAGATGGCATTACTGTTCCGGAGAGATCGGATATTTATGGTTCTGTCTTTGTCAGTATAGACAGCAAAGAATTTTCCTGCCTCCAGAGTCTCAGCAATGTCGGTTGCCGATTTTGTGACGGTTATGATAAACCTATTTTCAGTTAGTCCTGCATCTGAAGTAAACTCAACGTATTCTCCTTTTTTAAGATCTGCAACCTGACTTGTCATCAGATCAGTAAGGGTAATGTTGTAAAGATCCAGTTTCTTGAGTTCGGCAGATGACAGTTTGTAGGTTCCGGGGATCTTAATATTTACCCCGATCGGAATGATAACTGATTCCACCGGAAAGGGCAGTGCATTTATACAATAATCAGTATTGCCTGTAGTTGACCAGATATTGATATTACCCATTCCCCTGTTGAAGGTATATGCATCAAGCTCTCTGTCGAATCCGTCTGTTGCCATCTTATTGAATCGGACAACCACGTCTGTACTGTCACCAGGGGTTGCCAGCCTTAACCTGAAAAACGAAATGGTGTCATTACCCTTACCTGAGACATCTGCACTCTTCTTCTTGTACCTCATCTGGTCAGGAGAATGGACCCTGGCCTCCGGAACAAAATCCACGTATCCGCCAGGGGATGTTGACTTGACAAAAAAACCCTGTAAGGGGGGAATAAATTCTGTTCCGCCGTTCACTGAAGTACCACCGACATAAGCAGCCATCTTATCTCGATTTGTGAAGTATATAGCATTACTAACATTTGATGTATATGTCCCTACCAGAGACTCCCAGTCAATGCAGGAAGCAAACGGATTCCCGATCAGGTTAAATCCCTCGTAATCTGACGCTCCTGAATATGAGAGATTTTGCCGAATAGTGAAGATATTAAGTGTGCCTTGAAGTGTGAAGGTTGTTGGATTTACATTATAATAGTTGTATCCCTTCCCAAGCTCCAGTGTGTTAAATTCATATGCCTCATTTGTATTAGTCGTCGAATACTGGTACCCTTGATATGTTATCCAGCCTGAGTCATTACCTTCGGATGTTGTTTCAGATTCAAGAAATTGCGCCAGGTTAAGTGTATTAAAAAGTGTGGCTGCAATCCCGGTGACAGGCATGGAAATATAATGCCAGACGAATTCGGAACCGAACAAGCCACTACGAAGAAACAAATTAGTCCGTGTTATTCCGCTGCCTGAATAACTATTATGTATAAGTGATGCAACCCCAAATTCTGTCGAGCCAGATTCCAGGATCAATGTACCATTATTGATGATTTCATAAATGGTTGCCGAAGCATTCGGATTTATTAGAAGAGTACCGCCTACATTTATTGTAAGAGCAGACTCTTCCATATTTAGAAGAGAAGCTTCAAACTCCCCTGGAGAAATTATTAGCACAACTCCTGTGGGTATCACTAAATCATTGGCATAAATCTCTCCAATCCATTCATCACTGGCAGGAACAGTGCCACTAAAAGGATTACTGGAGGTCCCATCTCCGTTCAACTGACCCAGAGCCAGATTTGAAAAGAATAACCAGACAAACACGCTGACCAACATATAATACTTTTTCATAGATGCAGCTTATAAAATTATGAAACAAAAATACTCCAAAATCACGATATAAACATAGTTCTGCTGACCCTTAAAACCAGAAATATTTATTACAACGCTATAACTCACCGTATTGTTCCCCGGCGTATTACATATATTTGTGAAGTATATGCCTTTAATATTGTGTCACTTCTCAAATCTTATACTTCCGGATTTTATACCAGATCTGTTTCTGCCTTGAGAAAACCAGCCACTCTATGATAATCAAAGGCAGAGTCATAACAGACATTACTAGCGGCACCAGGTCCCATATTATTCTATGGCAAATATGATATAAAGAATGTGCTTAAGGCGATTTCAGTAAATGTTGGCTAACATAGCGTGAGATTTTCCCAAAACACACTGACAATTTTAGTTGATCTTCTTACATTCAGCGTCGTTTAAACCTGTTATCATTGTTACTGTCAAGGTAAAGGGAGGCCCATATCTCAAATGAAACAACAATCCATAAAGCCTCGAGCTGGTGATAATTAATCGTCGTTATATTGTCAAGCCATCGTAAGGGTAGTTCATGTTTAAAAAGACCTCTATTCTTCATCCCGGGTATAATTTTGTCACTCAGAAATTCCTTAAATCTACTGTTTGCAAACAATTCCCTGACAGGAATATCAAATCCTACTTTCCTGCGGAACGCAAAATCGCTTCCGAAATTTTTTGCAGCTATTTTTTTCAATAGGTATTTCCCGGCTTTGGTCCCATCAGGCCCATTCCTGACCAGGAGATATTTTTCCGGGATCGTAAAAGAGTCTTTAACCACCTCATTGTCCACAAAAGGTACCCTGTTCTCTATCGTATGCGCCATAGACATCTTGTCCTGGCATATCAGTAAATCAGGCAGATAAGAGGATAATTCATATTTTATCTGCCGGTCAAACAATGATCCTGAAAAGGAGTTGTACAGTTGGCTTCGATTGGCTATTGCATTCTCATGACTGAATTTCCAATAAAGCATACCAGCCATGTCAGAGGTCATATAAGATGTCGCCATTACAGCCCGGTAATCATAGCGTAAATAATTCACCATGTTAAAGGGATTCGTCAAGTTTTTTTTAAGTTCGGATAACAGTACTCTGCCCTGGTAGGGATGACGAATATTAATAAACCTGTTATATCCGGCAAAGATCTCATCAGATCCCTCACCGCTTAAAAGTACAGTAACACATTCCTTTGCACGTTGGGACAGATAGAATAGAGCCAGATTACTTTGATGTTCTATCGGTTGCTCGAAATGCCATGTAGCCCTTTCAATGTTCTCAGAGAAATAATCGAGATCCAGCATGAATTTATGGGAGGTTATATTAAGCTTCCCCGTTACGATATCCATATATTTCTCCTCACTGAATCTCTGATCCCTGAAAATTACGGAAACAGTCTCAAATGCTTCATTCCCGCTGTTTCTGTTTGCCAGCCACGTTACCAGGGATGAGTCAATTCCTCCGGAAAGCTGACAACCAAGCTTCACATCACTTATCAATTGTCTTTTAACGCTTCTGCTCATCCACTCTTCCATCTTTTCACTGTAGGAATCAAGATCTCCAAAAGCTTCACCATCGCGCGTAAAATCCTGAATATTAAAATACCGGTTTTTACGAAGCCCCTTGCTGACTGTAAATGAAAGATAATGCCCCGGTTCAAGCAAATGGATATTTTTAAACAAAGTACCCCTCAGGTTGTTGCGGAACATGAGGTATTCATCAAGCTGGTCCGTGAGGAGTTCAAAACTAAAATTATCCAAATATCTAAAACTCTTAAGCTCTGATGAAAAAGCAAGAATTTCGCTTGTCGAGATGTAATACATTGGTTTTATACCAAACCGATCGCGGGTAATAAACAATTCATATTTCCCAAGATCCACTATAACTATGGCAAACATTCCATTTAGACGGGCAAGCATACCTTCAAAACCATACTTGAGATATAATGCAAGTACAATTTCGGTATCAGAAGTGCTCCTGAAGCGGTAGCCCCACTGTTCCAGTTCATTCGTATAATCGAATGCATTATATATTTCTCCGTTAAGAGTAAGTATCACTTTCCCGTCAGGGCTGACCATAGGTTGATGGCCGTTGGCTGAAAGATCCAGAATGCTAAGCCGGTTGAATCCCAGTATTCCCTCAAACCTGCCGTCAATTTTCTGCCTCTCGTTAATCCCCAGTTCAGCTGATTGACCAGAAACAAGACTGAATGCTCTTATTCCTGAGTCGTCCGGTCCACGGTGCTTTTGAACGCTCAGCATATCCATAATTGTATCTGTATCTGGTACAGCATTGCCATTAATGTTAATATATCCTGTTATACCGCACATAATAAAAGTGTTTAGTCTTTTTTGTTCTTATTTATCAAGTAGTGAACGATTAAAACTAAAAAAGCAGGAATACCCTCTGAAGGTTTCCCCAATGATGCAATTTGATTTTCGGGTAATACTTGACACCAATAGGTAAAATTACAGAAATTGAACATGTTGGAAAATCAATTTTTGAGCAGAAGATGAATTTTGTGGAAAAAGCAGGTATAAATGGTACAGTTAACAAGCATGAGAGTGATTATTATTACAATTCATCCAAACCCTGGACACTCCTCTTTACTATGCAGTTCGGGATATTAAGTTGTTGCCATTCCATAAGTGAGGTATGTGAAGGGCTGCGTGCCAAATGCGCTAAGCTTAATCGCCAGAATTTGGATCAAGTATCAGCTTGTGTGCGGCATATGACGGATTGTGCCGGCAGGATCTTTCTGACCTTTGAACACTCATATATGCTGCTAACGGTAACGCAGAAGACCTCCCAGACAAAAAGACCTTTCCCGATGGAGCTTCATTGGTGTAAATACATATGATAATCGTGTTAGATGCAATTGAGTCATTACGGAATAAAAAGAGACTTATGAAAAGTAGATCAACCGTAACAAAACTGGATTTTTCTTTAAATAGCCGAGGAGAGCAATTTTTAGGCTGGAACTACAATAGCTTATAATCAGATATTTTCAAACATAGATTGCGAATGCATAGGATAAATTGCAAAAGTATAATAAAACTTATACTGAGTGATTTTCTTTTTTGCAGTACATTATATGTCGACATGATGGAGCAAAATGGGAATTACAAACAGACTACTCTTAAAATCATGAAAACGAGGTTTAAGGTAAGGAATCACATAGGCTTCACGCAACGATCATTCAAACAAGTACTTAAGGAGGAGACAAGGATACATGGACATCAAATCAGACTAATTAGAAAATTCCCCCGTGTTAGCATGCATACAAATGATAATTGAGTGAAATACAAGTCTTACAACTATACAAAAAAAGAAAAAGTAGGCGTATATGTGGACAATTATCGAAAAAAAATACTTTTGTAATAAAAGAGTCTATTAAAATGCGCCTAACAAACTTTTTGTCAAATAACTGCATTAAATTACAGGCAGGCTTTTCTTTTCATAGATATATGAAACTGAACCTGTGGGTACTTCCGGTTTTCATTTTATCCATAATTCTCAGCAGTTGTAACGGGGGAAAGGGTATTCCCGAACTTAGGATTATTTACCTTCATCATAGTACAGGAAGAGTAATCTGGAATGGTGGCAGTTCTAAAGAAGGCAAGACAAATCTTCAGAGACTGTTCAGGGAATACAACAAAGAAAACGGAAGAAGTTATTCTATCGAAGAGATGACCTTTCCCAAAGCTGAGCCTTACGGGTGGAAAAACTATCCTTTTGATTATTATAATATCTGGGTAAAAAATGGTGGAGATCAACTCTATAAGGATGAACTTACGCTTGAAATACTTACTAAAGAGTATCAGGTAATAATTTTCAAGCATTGCTTCCCTGTGAGTAATATTGAAGAAGACGATGAGGCTGCGGATATCGATTCAGAAAAAAAGACAGTCTCAAACTATAAACTTCAGTATCTTGCATTAAGAGATAAGCTTCACTCATTCCCTGAGACCAAATTTATACTCTTTACGGGGGCAGCGTTGACAGAATCAGCAGTAACCGAGTCGGCGGCTTCGCGAGCCAGGAACTTTTTCGATTGGGTTAGAAACGAATGGGATCAGACAGGTGATAATATTTTCCTCTGGGATCTTTATGAACTGGAGACGGAAGGAGACCTCTATATGCAAAATAAATATGCCATTTCTCCAGGTGACTCACATCCAAATAAATTATTTGCTGCCAATGCGGTAAGGCTCCTTTTCAACAGAATTATAGATGTGATCGAGAATAATGGTTACAACACCTCTCTGACAGGCTCAATGGGACCCTGATCTACAATATCGATAAATATATTTTTGTCTTCAGGTTGAAAATATACAATTTTTAACATTCTTTTTGCAAGGCCTCTCTTGAAATGTGTCGCGTCGGTATAGTCAGCTATTGATTCGGTAAATTCATTTATACCTGTAAAATCAAACACATACTCTTCTCTGAAGATATTCTTCAAGATAGAAAGATCATCCTTATTAAATGAAACTTGTTTAAGTGCAGGGCTGATTAAGATCCTGTAACTGGTGCCCTGATCATCAAATATATTTTTTATCTCTTCAAGCATGACTCTATGCTGATCTGAAATAGATCTGTTGTCTTCTGCATATTCACCAGTTCTTAAAGGGAAAATACTGGCTCTTTCTACATAAAATCTAACGGAATCCTTTTTTATAGCATCCCACAAACCGGTATTATAAAACTCATTCGTGATGGGGTCATAGTTATAACTGCCTGGAACAAGAATGTCATTCATGAATGGATAAAATCTACCGGATACTAAATGAACTGCTACAGCAGTTACAAACTTCAATTCAACACTGCTGAGGAAAAATGCATAATGAAAAGCGAATCTTGATGAAGGATATACTCCGGTGTGTTTCATAAAGATTGGCACGTCATTCACAAAAGGCACGAAGTCATTGTTTTCCAACACGAGCAGTACATTCCTGAGCTGATAACCATTACTATGTAGGTATTTGATCTTTGACCATATTCCAACTATATTTTCCCCCGAGGCATCAAAAGTATAAACATTATTGTCTGTATCTATGAAATCTTTCCAGATGCTCGGTGCGAAAGAGAGTGCTGTTGATGAACCAAGTATAAATGAATCATATGTATACTTTTGGGAATTGGACATCAGCATCTCCGTGGAAATATAGTCACGGTTCTTACCAATATATGATCTCTTATTGAAATCGTCATACTGGTAGATAACCATAAAGGGATCAATAATTACATAAGCCAAAAAGCAAATTACGAAAGGTGTCAAGAAAAGTAGTAACCGAACATAGTATTTTATAAGGTATGCCTTCATGAATTATTAAAACATTTGATAAACAAAAACTGAAGTGCCACCTAACTGAGACAAAATAAGGAATCCAAGAATGTAATAAACTGAAAGTCGAAGAAGCTTATGTCTGGACCAGATGAGCTCCACTTTGTAGAATATGTTATTGTAATCCTCCTTAACTATTTCGCCAGCCATCATTATTCCGGCAAATGCCAGTCCAAACAATATCGGACCGGCACGCAATTCACCATGCATGGTGTTCATCGGTTGGAAAAGGGACGAAACAAGAAGTTTGGTTGTTTCCATATCCGGTGAAAAGAAGAAAGTCAGTGAAAATCCATAGAACAGGAACGTGACTAGCCGTGCGAAATGTAATCTGAGCCCACCTGGCCAGCAACTGAAAAATTTCATTCTCGCTCTTTTGGTATAGAACTCATAGATAATGGCTAATGCTTGTAATAATCCAAGAAACATGAAATTCCATCCGGCACCATGCCATATCCCGAACAATCCCCAGGTAAGCAGTAATGAAATGATTGTAGAACCTTGCCTCCATTTTCTTAGCTTAAAGCTCGTCTGTTTAAATACATAATCATTAAACCAGGAGGCAAGTGAAATGTGGAAGCGTTTCCAAAATGTACTCACATTTCCTGATAAAAAGGGCCGGTTAAAGTTTGGTAATAAGTCAATCCCGAACATTTTTGAAACACCTATTGCTATATCAGTATACCCGGAGAAGTCAAAATACAAATATAGCGGTTGAAGTATGATTAAGAGCCAGACATAGGCTCCGCCGAAAAGATCTGGATTTGAGTAAAAAGCAGTAACCGCAGTTCCAAGATGATTTGCTATCACTACCTTCTTGAAGAATCCAACCAATGCAATTCGTAAACCAGTAGACACATTCTTACTGTCGAATACCCTTGCATTTTTCAGTTGGGTGAGGAAATGATTTGATCGTTCAATCGGACCTGAAATGAACTTCGGCGCAAATATAATATAAAGAAAAAAATCGGGGAAGTTGCCTTCCGGCTTTTCCCATTTCATTCTCACATTAATGAGATAACCTATTCCCTGAAGTGTAAAATATGAAATTCCAATCGGAATGATAAAGTCTGATAAAACTGCAATCCGTGTTTCGCAATTTAAAAGCCTAAAGAAAGGATCTATCGCGAACGAGGCATAACGAAGCAGTATAAGCTGGGTGAGATTAACAAAGATCCCAATTCTGTAAAATGTTCTACCATAGGTTGAAGTTGAAATTTCTTTCGCAATAAAAAAATTAAACGCAGCATAAATTAGAACATATAACAATAAGCGGGGGCTATAAGTTGCAATGAAAGCACAACTCAGCAAAATCAAAAATCCTAAACGATATTTGTCTTTGATTAAGTAGAAGACAAACACAGAAACTATTACTATTATAATATAATATAAGGTGGTTATTTCCATCGAATACTCATAACTTCACTTTTGTCTGCAATTTCATTAATCCTTGAATCATAGCTGCGAGAATTATGATAAACAGAGCCCAATAGGAGAGTAATAATCAGATTTTATAGATGACTGATTAATCACCATCCCATCCGGCGATTCTGGCTAGCATCCACCACATGGCCTTCGCTAATCTTATTGCTCCTGTTGAGCTTATATGACCTATTCCAGCGTCTCCCAAATTCTTCTCTGTTATCGCCGGATATGTGTGGCCGTTCCACGTTATGGTCGTTAAACTGCCATCATCATCATAACACAATATATCAGCGTAGTCAAACAGGATCCTTTCACTATCAGAGCGCACATATTGTCTGATATGTTCATGCTTTAAGTAACCCTGATAGCCTGCCTCTCCCTTGTAGAACTCATCTACAGGACCAGTGGTAAAAAACACCTTCGTTGGATAACCATTGGCGACGCAAAAATCAATATATGATTGAGTCGCTACTAAATAAGAATCCATATTGAGTGTATTACCAGTTATAGAATTATCAGCATCATCCAAACCCCAACTAAGATCTCCCTGAGGACCATATTCAGTAGATCCATACCAATGACAGTCAAATACAGGGTCGGCTTCTGAACTCGGATCACTCCATAACATATCCCAGCACCAGGCAAATCCGATAGCCGAAAGTGTCAAATTATGTGTGTTACAATAGGTAATACCATCTTTCGTGCGTCTAATACCCGTAGGATTTGTCCACCAATCTTCTTCACCATAATCATAAATCCAGCCTGAGGAACTGGTCCTGTCGCCCCAGGTTCCCCGACTTACCCTAAGATGAGAGGTTGTATAGGCATCCGGAGTACCATAGTCCTTAACAATCACGGCAAAAGCCTGGAATTGTTGATTTAATGCAGACAAACCATATCTGTAGCCCAAAGAATGCGATTCGCCGGCAACAACAACCCACATCTTTTTAACTTCGTCAATATACTGTTGTGGTATCTTTTCAAACTGATCTACTATTGTGTGATCAGCTATGATCTGCTTCTCCTGGTGCTCCATCAGAGTCCTCATAACCTTTTCAGTTCCGTAACCTGTCCCGCTACCATTAATGGCATAGGCTCTAACATAATATGTTGTACCTGGGAGCAGATTAGTCAGTTTGCTCGTAAAACCGTCGCCACCCGTACCATCTGAGGTATGAGCATTCTGTACATCAGGTTCAGGCTCTGTCGCCCAACATACACCCTTTACAGTTATATTTGAACCCCCATCAAGAATAATGGTGCCACCTGACATGGCTGTAGTCAGTGTTATGTCTGTAATGGAAGTTGTCTCTATTTGCGGCAATCCGGGATTAATCGAATTTCTGCATAATGTACACAGGAAAGAAAACACTAGAATCAGAGCAATTAGCATTCCCGGCATTACAGTGGTAGTTTGATAATCAACCGATCTTTTCATTATTTTAAATCCTAAGGCTTTTTACAAAAAAAATCGCAAGAATTGATCATTTTCCATTATTTTGGAATATCTGATACTATTTACTTGTTCTTTAAGGAATCCGGAACTCCTATTTTTTAACAGACATAAAAACGAGGCTACCTCCACACAATTGAGAATCTACTTGGCAGCACACAATTTACCAACCCCTTGTCTGATGCGATTCTTCGTGGGCCTTCTGATTTGATCCTGATTATGTTTCAGCAGGAAGACAAAACATAAGACTAAAAAGTTATTGACAATCGAAACAAAAGAAGGCCATTCATCGTAAAAATAGCTATGTTTGTCAAAACTTTTGATCAGTTCGTCAAAATGTTAAAGTATGAGGAAATTTGCATTTTGCATTTGTCTTGCTATAACTTCATTAACATTTGCCAAAACGTATTACGTTGCAACTAATGGCAATGACAGCAATCCGGGCACTTTTACCCAGCCGTGGGCAACCTGGGGGAAGGCGTTCACCTCAACACTTGTTAATGCAGGGGATACAGTATTTATCAGAGGAGGTGTTTACAATATTACTGTAACGAATGGGAGTGGTTATGGAGTAACAAGATCGGGTACAGCCAATGATTGGATTGTTTATGCAAATTACCCGGGAGAAATTCCAATACTTGATTGCAGTGCAGCAATACCAAGCGGACAATATAACAGTGGTGTTGGAGGTAGTTCAAGGTCAGGTGGTAATTATGTCAAATTCAAAGGTCTTACAGTTAGGAACGTATTACAGCGACGTACTGATATAATGGTATGGGCATCAGGGTTTGGATGTGAAAATGGTAATTTTAAATTTGAAAATTGTACCGCATATAATATAGAAGGAATTGGGTTTGAATCCTATTTTTATGATGGCTGGCCGGAAGTGGATGGTTATCACTATTTTATTAACTGTGATGCCTACAGTTGCTCAAATCCAGAGGTGATTTCGGGTTATCTTCCCGGGAATAATGGATCTGGATTTAGTTCTTCCAGTTTTACAAGCACTAAAGGTCATGCTTACGCAATTAATTGTCGGGCATGGGAATGTGGAGATCAGGGCTTTGTAATGAGTGGTGAACACTATTGTGAAACTACAGGATGTTGGTCATTTGGCAACGGTGATCTTCAGGGTGATGGTCATGGCTTTAAGTGTGGCTGGCACAGCCTTACTTATCCGGTTGCAGATAGATTAAATATGGTACTCACAAAGTGTATTTCAGCTTATAACAGATATAGTGGTATTACCACAAACGACACCCAGGGGGTTGGAACTGGGATGAATATTTTTAATAATTTGATTTATGCTAATGGTCATTATAATGAATATATATATGGCATCTATGTTTATAACACTCCCGATAATAGTACAAATGAATTATTAAGAATTTTTAGGAATAATATTTCATTCAACAATAATGGCGGTGAGATTTATGTGGCATCAGGTGCTGCATATACTCATTCAAATAATTCATGGGATGGTGGTGCTACTATAACAGCGGCAGATTTTATAGCTTTACCGGCAACACAGGAAGAAGGAATTAAGCTTCTCTCTTCTCCGAGACAATCAGATGGCTCACTGCCTGACTTGGGAAACTTCTTTCAATTGGCGGATAATTCAGATGCTATTGATGCAGGGATAAATGTCGGATTACCTTTTGATGGAAATGCTCCTGATTTGGGGCCATCAGATTCAAAGTCAGGTGTGACTCCTCCTTTAGAACCAGCATATGTCAGTTCGGTTGTCGAAAATGCTAATCCTTCAAGGCTGCTGATGACCTATAGCCTGTCACTGGCTAACATCATTCCCGCAACTTCTGCTTTCACCGTCAAAGTAAACT
>Ga0116163_1001719_pt1 | contig 13286 bp, 15 predicted proteins | sample AD_UKC107_MetaG_FD_89889 | JGI IMG/M metagenome (GOLD analysis project Ga0116163, IMG submission 89889) | Active sludge microbial communities of municipal wastewater-treating anaerobic digesters from Hong Kong - AD_UKC107_MetaG | ecosystem: Engineered > Bioreactor > Anaerobic > Digestate...
GAAGCTTTATAGGGATACCAGTCAGAATGAAGTAAAATTTACAAAACATTTTGGTAAAACTCTGCAGTTTAAAAAGGAAGACTTAATAGAGTATATGCTAAAAGAAAAACCTAATCAAAAATAAAAGAGCCTTGCACACCAAATACAAAAGCTCTTCTATTTTATAAATTCATTGGAATTGTATGGAGACAAATTTATTAAATAATTGGATATTTTCCTATTTCCCAAATATATATTCAAAGGTAAAAGAAAAGGATATAACACTACTGGACTTATATCAAGAAGTAAAAAGAGATAAGCATAAAACACTCATTGAGAGTATCAGGTTAACAACAGATAAGGAAGAACGAAATAAATTGAAGTCAAACCTTCCTGCCGTTTTACTTTCTGGAAGGTCAAACTCAGGACGTAAAGTTTTGGATATAAATGAACATTCTGGTTTAGTTCAAATAGATATTGATGAAATAGAAGGTAATGAGATAGATAATTACATTGAAAAACTTAAGTATGACCATTACACCTTTTTATTATTTAAATCTCCTTCTGGTAAGCCTAAGGTAATTGTTAAAATTCCTAAAGAGTTGCATAACCATAAACGTTATTTTCAAGGGCTATCTAAATATTATCTGGAAAAGTACAGTCTTAAGGTTGATCAGTCATGCAAAGACCCTTCCCGATTGATGTTTTTAAGTCATGATCCAGGTATTTATGTTAATGCTAATTCTGCAATATTTGATAATATAAATCAAAACAATACTAATAAGATGAAAGCTACATCTGATGATAAGGTAAAATTAGATGCAATTAGGCTGATTGAGCAAATCGAGAAGGAAGGTTTAGATATCACTTCAGAATATAAAGACTGGATAGATATTATTTTTGCACTGATTGAAATATTTGGTGATGGAGCGGATGAATATATCCACAGGGTTTCCAGGTTTTATCATTCATACAGATTTAGTGAAACGCAGGATCAGATTCAGTCATGCAGAGATTCAAAGGGAGTTGGGATTACAAAGAATTCGTTTTTTCACTTGGCTAAAAAATATGCCAAGAAAAATGAAAATAGAAGCGATAAAATAAACAATTCTTCAAGAAGGGATAAGTTTACAGTCACTGAAGATTATATTGAGAAATACTATGTTATTCGATATAATATTGTTTCAAATGATATAGAGTATAAAAAAATTAATGATTCAAAATTTGAAGTTCTAAACGAAAACACACTTTACATTGAACTTTACAAAAAAGGAATAAACATTAGCCTCAATAATTTATTGGTTTTACTTCGGTCCGATTTTGTTAAAAAATATGATCCTTTTGAAAACTATTTTAAAAATCTGCCTAAGTGGGATAGTAAGGATTACATTCTAAATTTATGCAGTTACATAAAGGTTAAAGATCAGGAGCTTTTCAATTATCATTTTAAGAAGTGGTTGGTTCGATTAGTTGCAACAGCTTTGGAGTATCATTACTTTAATAAGCAAATGTTAGTTTTTATTGATCAGAATCAGAATAATGGTAAATCTACCTTCTCACGCTTTTTATGCCCGCCATCTTTGAATAAATACATTGCAGAGAATATCTCCCTGGACAAAGACAGTAGAATTTTATTAGCCAGAAGTATCATAATCAATATGGAAGAGCTTGACACCTTTGACAAGGTAGGCATTAATGCTTTAAAGGCTTTATTCTCAAAAGAGCAGATTAATGAACGTTTGCCTTACGATCGGAAGAATACGGTTATGCCACGCAAGTGCAGTTTTGTTGGGAATACCAATAAAACAGAGTTCTTACAGGATGAAACCGGGAGTGTCAGGTGGCTGTGTTTTGAAGTTGAATCAATCGACTGGGACTATTCCAAAAAGGTGAATATTGATCTGGTTTATGCTCAGGCTTATGCATTGTATAAGTCAGGAACTTTCAATTACAATATGACCAGGGAAGATATTGAAATTAATGAAGAACGAAATAAGAAGTTCTATGTAAGGACTTATGAAATGGAGTTAGTTTCAAAATACTTTGAAACAGACGAAGCAGAATTACCTCAAAATTTTATTACTCCTACTGAAGTATTAGAAATAATTGAGGGAAAAGAAAAACAGAAGATAAAGACGAACAATGTAAAAATTGGGAAAGCTATAAAAGCATTAGGCAATAAAAAGTTTAAACCAGGAGATAATTATGGATATTATTTGAGATTGAAAACTTAAATGAACTTACCGTCTTACCGGAGATAGTAAAATGATAGTAAATATGATGGCTTGGTTAGGTAAGTAACGATTAAGTAGACTTACCACCTTACCGTTGAGAAATGAATAAATTAATTGATAAATAATATGAAAATTAAGAAGAGTAAGTTGAGCCAGCGGCAACAATACTTTACAGTACTGTTGGATGCAGGCTCCTTGGGAATCAACAGCAATATATATTGCTTAAACGTGGATGGATATATTAAGATTGGGGTAATGAATTGATAATCAAATGAATTTTTAATTTAAAATTATATTAATATGGCAACAAATTTAACTACAACTAATATTGGGAAAGAATCTCAAAAAGAGCTCAAAAAACTGAGTCAAGGTTGGGGAATGTCGCAAGTTGAATTCCTAAATCACGCGATTTGGTACTTCAAGAAAACAGGAATTAATCCAAATACACCAATCTTTTCTCCTAAGGAAGAAATGGCAAAATTAGATAAGAGATTGGGTCAAGTAATTAAGTTTTTAAGACATCAAGAAAAGGAAAAGCTAACACCGTTACTTGATGAAATTACTATCGCAGAAAGAAGGCTTAAAGAAAACCTTGCAACGAGTATAACTCAAGATGAATTAAATACTATTACCAATGATTTAAACCAAATTTTAGAGATTGTAAGAGAAGATGAAGACAATAAGATAAACTTTCGAAATGTAATTATCGCAATGTTTGAAGCTTTAAAAAATAGTGAGTCAATTAATATGAATGAAAAAGATAAGGAGAGAATTGTTGATGCCATACTTAAAATTCGACGAACCCAAAGGAACATCTTCCAATAAAGGAAGTTGTGGTGTATTTGTCAATTATCTATTAAAGGAAGATAAGGAACAAAAGGTAGATAAAGAGTTTTTCTTTAATCAAGAAAACAACATGATTAATTCATTAACAGTTATAAAAAGTATAGATACAAACAGGCAAGGATTAAAAAAGACTGATGCTAAATTTTATACTGGATCAATCAATTTTAGTGAGGAAGAATTAACATTCATAAAGAATGATATAAAGAAGATAAAAGAATATTCAATCAAAGTATTTGAGCAATATGCTAAGAATTTTAATAAAGGCTTATCTATTGAAGATATTAATTGGTTTGCTAAGGTGGAGTTGAAAAGACATTATAAAGGGAATGATGAAAAAGTAAATTTGGGCTTAGCTCGACAGGGAGATGAAAAATCGGGTATAAATACACATGTCCACTTTGTAGTTGGACGAAAATCTGTTGATGGTTCTAAGAAATTATCTCCGGTAACGCATCATAGAAATAGCTCACGAGGAGCGGTTCTAGGGGGCTTTAATCGCGATCAGTTCAAGAAGGATGTAGAGACTATTTTTGATGAAATGTTTAAATATAACCGTAGCTATTTTGAGAAATATGATTACTTAAACCAGGTAAGCAAAAAAAATGAAGAACATGAAGGGATTAAAATAAAATCGGAAAGCAATAGAATTCGGTATGATAAATTAAATGAGCCTGAGAAGAGAGTGAAGTTAACTAAAATTATAAATCATTTAAATGAGAGATTTGAACTGGAAAATAAAAGCGTCTTAGATAAAGATCTCATTCTAAAATATGCAGAAGAATCACATTTCAATGGTTCGGTTTATAAATCGTTGGTTAACTTAAATTTTAAAATGTACTCAGGAGATAAATTGCCAGAAGATATAAACAACTTTGTCCTGGAATATTCAAAATACCTCAATTTGCCCTATAACCAGCTTCCGGTTTCGTTAAAGCGAGATAAAATTGAAAGGTATGTGCATATGATTAATCGGAAATTACCGGGCGAAATGAAAAAAATAGATTTGGAAAAGATTTTAAATGATGAATATAAAAGAAACTATTCTGGAAAGTCATTCAAAATACTCAATGAAATACATAGTGCTCTTAACAAATCGGATATGGATGAAGTAAAGTCATTGCTTGAAATGGAAGGGAAAAGGAATGTAGATTACGATCAGATTAAGACCCAGAAGCAACAAACTGATAAAAAGGAAAACAACACTAATGATATGAAGGGAATAGTGGATGTGATCATTAATGCACCTACAATTGAAGAAATATTATCGGATAATCCATTAGAAAGAGAAAATCAGTTCATCGATAATAAAGAAGAAGATATTAAAAAGAAAAGAAAAAAACGCAGGAAACGAAAAGGACTAAATAACTAACCAATACCTAATTTTATGACAAAAATTATTTCAATAGCAAATCACAAAGGTGGGGTGGGAAAGACCACGACTACGGTGAACTTATCGGCTGGATTAAACCGAAATGGAAGAAAAATTCTTTGTGTTGACCTGGATCCACAAGCTAATCTGACTCAAAGTTTAGGAATTACTGAATTTGAAAGTTCGATTTATGATAGTTTAACTCAAAACAGCGATTTGGTGCCACTGAGTTATAGAAAAGGATTTGATGTTATCCCATCACACATTAACTTATCCGGAGCTGAAGTTGAATTATTCAATGAACCCGGGAGAGAATACATATTGAAAGGTTTGTTAAATAAAGTAAAAGAAAATTACGACTACATTTTTATTGATTGCCCACCATCGTTAGGTTTATTAACCGTAAATGCCTTTGTTGCATCGGATAAGTTATTGATTCCTTTACAAGCAGAATATTTGGCAACACAGGGATTAGCTAAATTAATGGAAGTAACGCAAAAAGTGCAGGAAAGGATTAATCCTGGCTTTGAATTAATGGGAGTTGTTCTGACACGATTTAATAAACGATTAATTTTAAATAAAGATATCGCCAGAAGTGTTGAGAAATACTTTGGGGATATATTATTCAAAAATTCAGTTAGAGAAAATATCTCGATTGCAGAAGCACCTTCGGTGGGTAAGGATATTTTTGAATATAACTCATCCAGTAATGGTGCTTTCGACTTTTTACAATTAAGTAAAGAGTTTATTGAACGAATGGAGTAATATGTTGAATACCGAAAATATTAGGTATAAAGTACTATTGAGTAATAATATACTATTCAGTAATATAAGTAATATGAATTTTAAAAGTAATATCAGTCATGCAGATAATATGAGTAATATGATATTACTTGATAATATGAAATGATATGTCAAAAAAGAATTTTTCAGGTAGTATAGATAGTTTGTTTCAGAAAAATGAGCAGGAGCCAATAAAAGAACCCAATGATAAAAGTAAACTGGAAGAAACAGAATCTACCCGAACCACTATAATTGTGAATATTGCTACTTACGATAAAATTAAAGCAATTGCTTATTGGGAGCGAAAGTCGATAAAAGTTATCATTGAAAAAGCTTTTCAGCAGATTCTTAGGCAATATTCTAATGAAAACTTACAGGATATATTGGAATCTTATAAAAGAAGTAATCCTTAAACTTATCGCAATTTCTTCAAAAGGCACATCCCGAATCTTGATATTCACCGATTACGGGAAAAGCCTTTTTTAATACCTAAAGTACTTTTGTTTTTACACAGTTCCCCTTTTAGCCAAATAAAAACAAAAGACCTTTTAAGCTTGCTTTTCCTCAATAATCCCTCACAAAGTTAGAGAAAGCCGGTTGAATGACCGCACAGCCCTTTCCCTACTCCCCCAATATAAATTCGGCATAAAGCCGCTAAAGCTATTTATACGAATTTATCTTGGTCATTATCAATCCGTTTTCTCAATTCTGGTTCCGAATTATTAATTAAAAATTGGAGGAACCAAAATCATGAAAAATGTATTACAAAAACTTGAAGAAAGATTTATTTTCTTATATATATTAACTCTTTCTAATTCCAAATATTATGTGGGCATTACCAGCAATCCAAAACAAAGATTTGATGATCACCGAAATGGTAAAACGACCGTCTTTGTAAAAAATAATCTTCCTATAATCCATATTGAACAAAAACTACTTAGAACAACTGATAGAAAACAAGCAGAAAAAATTGAAACCAGGAAAGCTATGCAATTAATGAAAAAACATGGCATTGAAAATGTAACTGGCGGATTCCTGGCAGGAGATTATCACGATAAAATTATGAAATTAAAAATTCTGTTTAATGCTTCTTTTGAATGATAACATATTTGATTTGAAAACTTCGCATCTGATTAATTTCAATCCAACCAGCAAAGGTAAGCCCGATTTAAGAACCTGTCAAGATCAAGACAAGTGTTCTGCCGCAGGCGCAACACAGAACAATCTTGACAGAACCTCAAATCGAGCATTTTTGTGGCTTAATGGATTGAATTAAGGTCGATTTTATAGAATTTTATCTAATTTTATCCTATGAAAATACAATATTGTTCTGACCTACATATAGAATTTCCTGAAAACAAGGAATATTTAAAATCAAACCCTATAAAACCTGTAGGAGATATTTTGATTTTAGCCGGTGATATAGTTCCTTTTGCTGCTATTGATAATCACAATGATTTCTTTGGTTATCTTTCCAATAACTTTAAATATACTTATTGGATTCCAGGCAACCATGAATATTATTATTATGATATAACCAAGAAATCAGGATTTATTAATGAAAAAATAAGGAGTAACGTATTTTTAGTTAATAATACTTCTGCAATTCATGATGATATAAAACTAATCTTCACAACTCTATGGACCAACATCTCTCCTGAAAATTCGCTAATGATACAAAGAAGTATGTCTGATTTCCATGTGGTATATTACAAAGAAGAAATTTTTAATCCTAATCACTACAATCAATTTCATAAGGAAAGTCTAAAGTTTTTAAATCATGAACTAAACAATTCTGGACCAGAAAAATTAGTTGTCGTTACACATCATGTACCAACATTTTTAAATTATCCTGAAATCTATAAAGGAGATATTTTAAATGAAGGTTTTGGAGTTGAACTCTTTGATTCTATTGAGAAATCGAAAATCAATTACTGGATCTTTGGGCATCACCATTCTAACCCTGGCGAATTTTTAATTGGAAACACAAAATTACTTACCAATCAGTTAGGATACGTGCATCATAACGAACATGAATTTTTTAAATGTAATGCAATAATCAATATTTAATAAATATAAACTGTTTATATTTGACATTCAATATAATATCATTACATTTGCATGATATCATGTGAAACGATATCATGCAAATATGTGATATCACGCTTGTAAACTTTGTGTTATGAAGGAATTAAAAAGATATATTAATGAGACATTAGGTATTAATATCGAAGTAAAAGATATAAATCCTAGTAAATCAAATAAACTACCATTTTTTATAATAAACAGCTATAAATTTAGAAAAACCCGGTTGTATGGTAGAGATGTAATACTGATGTTTGTTGGTAATGAATTTACCGTAGATAAGGTAAGCAAACATTTGGCTTTAACAAAGGATGCTTTTGAAACAATTGTTATTGCAATTCTAAATCCAATTGAAGCATACATGAGAGGTAGGCTGGTTGAAAAAAAAGTCCCTTTTATAATACCTGGTAAGCAAATGTATATGCCAGATTTATTAATTGACTTTAAAGAATTTGCTATTAAAAGTGAAATGCCTACGCACATGCAACCTGCAGCTCAGTGCCTTTTGTTATACCATATGCAGGTTGAATCTTTAGAAGGAATAAACTTTAAAACTATATCTGAGAAACTGCATTATGGTCAAATGACAATAACTCGAGCTGCTCATTTTCTTCACAATGCAGGGATTTGCAAATTAGAAGGCAATAAGGATAAATATTTGCATTTTGAGAAAAACAATCGCGAACTTTGGGATGCTACAAAAAGTTTGATGATAAATCCAGTTAAAAAAGGTAGCTATTATACCGGTTGGGTATATGGAGAAAATGTGTTTAAAACAAACATCAATGCTCTATCACATTATACAGATCTTAATGATAAAGCACTGGAGTATTTTGCTGTTCGTCCGGGATATTTAAAGTTTATTGAAGGAGCAAACTTGAAAAAGATTAATAGCTATGAAGGAAATCTATTTATTGAAGAATGGATTTATGATCCAAGTTTATTAGCAAAGGACCAATTTGTAGATCGATTATCTCTATACTTATGTTTTAGGGACAATCAGGATGAAAGAATTGAAATGGCATTAGAACAATTAATAGGAAATATATGGTAGTAGGAATCGAAAAGTTTAAAGAGTATTTTAAAGATTTTACAGAAAGCTATATCATAATAGGTGGTACTGCGTGCGATATTATTTTAGATGATGCAGGATTTACACCCAGAACCACAAAGGACATAGATATAATACTAATTGTTGAAGCTTTAGAACTGGAATTTGTTAAACAGTTCTGGGCTTTTATTAAGGAAGCCGATTACGAACGAAAAGAAAAGAGCGATGAAAAGCAAAAATATTATCGCTTTCTGAACCCTAAAAATAAAGCATTCCCAAAACAAGTAGAGTTATTTTCAAGAATACCTGATATCGATCTAGAAGAAGGTACTCATTTAACTCCTATCCCTGTTGACAATGATATTTCAAGTCTTTCGGCTATTTTACTTGATGATGATTATTACAATTACACAATTGAGCATAGTTCAGTTGAAAACAATATCAACATAGCAAATACAGAAGCCTTAATTTGTCTTAAAGCCAAGGCATTTTTAGATATGACAGAACAGGAAGCTCAAGGTGCGAAAATTGACTCTAAAAATATTCGTAAGCACAAAACGGATATATTTCGGATGGCAACCATGCTTACAGCTGAAGATGAATTTGAGTTACCTAACTCTATAAAAGAAGACCTGCAAAGTTTTGCAGAAATGGTAAAAGATGATCTACCGGATAAACAAATATTTAAACAATTAGGTATTCCGGATATAGATGTTAATGATTTATTTAAGCAATTTTTAGGTAACTTTAAATTGAATTTAGATTAGAAAATTCATTTTAAAAATGGAAAGAATTAGTTATTTCAAGAATAATGTTCCAAGCGATATTTATATAGGACGTGGTGCAGGAAAAAAGTTACTTGAAGATATAGTAGATGCTAAATATTCTGTTAAAATAATTTCTCCATTTCTAAGTCCTGCTTATACAAAAGTATTAATTGATCTTAAAAAGCGTGGAAGAGATGTTCAATTAATAACATCCGACGAAATTGAAGATTACCGCAAAGTTGGAACAGATAAGATAATTTACGAATTAATAAAGCAAAAAAAACATTCGGATGAAGCTGCTATTATTAAGAGAAATAAACTAATAAAAATTAATAAATGGCTTACTGTATCTTGGTTTTTGATACTGGTAATAATTCTAACAATTTCTATTCTCACAAATACTCCCAAAATTCTTTTTAGTATTAGTGTTGTAGTTATTTTAATATTGGTATCCGTCATCATAAATAATGTTATTAAAAATAAGCGAATCTATCATTATTCATATGAAACATTCTTTCCCTTTAAAGTTTTTATCTCACCACAGAATAAACAATTAAAATATAAGAGTAGCTATTATATACATAGTAAAATCTTTATTATAGATGATCGTATTGCATACCTTGGATCAATTAATTTTTCTAAAAGTGGAATGGAATACAATTTTGAATCCCGAGTTAGAATTACTGATCCAGATACAATTTCAGGATTAAATAAAACATTTTATGAATTATTTAATAGCAGGGAAAATTTTTATTGGGATATTGCAGCTTGGGGTAAAAATTTATATAGGGAGCCTATAAACTGATGAATACTAAAATAATACCTTGCTTTCTACTTTTTTCTCATTAAATCTGATTATAAAAACTTAAGGTTGATTTTATCTTTTCCAGGATATTTAGTCTTACATCTTCTGGACTTACCACTTGAACCGAATCACCATAACTCAATATTAAAGAGTAAAACTCATAATTTGGAATAAGTTTTAACTGTATTAACATACCGGTTTCATCTTCTTCGAGAATAGTTTGGCTACTATGTATAGGTTTGGTTTTAATATAAGGCACCTGATCCGGAGCTACTTTTAGAATAATTTCTTGCACTTCTTTTCCTTCCGGTACAGTAACGCCAATAATATCCTTAAAGTATTTTTCAGAATCCAAAATAGTGTTTAGTTTATATGAAATATCAGTGTGATTAATTTCATGAATCCGATCTAAACTGTATACTCCGATTCGTTGTAATTTTTCGCATAAACCTAACAAATACCATCGATGATTATATTGTTTCAATAAATATGGATGAATTATTAACTTATCCGCCTTGTCAGCTTTAAAGGGTTTATATTCCAGTTCGATGGTTCTTTTATCTTTAATAGATTTAAACAATACAGATAAAAACTCAGTACCCTTAACCTGCTTGTGTTCAAACTCAATAATTTTGTTGTTTTCATCTTGGTTCATCGTTTCACCTAATATCTTTTCTTTTACAACAGATAACTCTTCATGTATGTGCAGTTGCTTAAACTGACTTAACAAAGTAATTGCATTATTTATGTTATCAATGTCGGTTTCGTTTAGTTTAGAATTTTCTATTGAAAATTGAGAGTCTTCATAACTATAATATCCATTATTAACAACTATTGGAGCATCAAAACCACGAGGTGGTAGGCTGCGCATTAAATTAATGTCGTACTGGAGGGTGCGTTTACTTATACCTTTCTCAATGCCAAAATTCTCGAATAACTGATTTGAGATTTCATCCATTAAATCCTGCATAGTCCATGTACGTGCTGTATTTCTTAAGCAGTTGTTAATAACTCTGTATCTGAAACTGGCTAGTTTATTTTTTGGCATCGTTGAAAAATAATTAATAATAAAAATAAAAAAATAAGTGCAAAAACATTGCGCTTTAGTATTTTTACTTTGTTAAAAATTAATGCTATAAATATGCTCACAGGACAACAACGTAACGATATAGATAAGATCTGGAAGGAATTCTGGCAAAACGGGATGACAGATCCATTAAGTATTATTAAGCAAATTACCTATTTGCTTTTTATTCGAAGTCTCGACAGGCAACAGGAGCTTAAGGAGAAACAAGCCAATAAATTGAAGATGGAAATACAGGACCCAATATTTACTGATGAGCAGAGAGAATTACGTTGGAATGTGTTTAAATCAAAAGATCCTGAAGAAATGTTCCGTCTTTTCCGAAAAGAAGGTGGCGTTTTCGATTTTATAAAAGGAATAGGTAAGCAGGGTGGTTTATTTGCCGAAACCATAAAATATGCAAATTTTGAAGTGAGTTCGCCCAAGTTGCTCGACAGAGTTGTGCAAATGCTTGATAAAGTAAAAATGGACGACCGTGATACTAAAGGAGATTTGTACGAATATTTGTTATCGAAACTTGCTTCGGCAGGTATTAACGGGCAGTTCCGTACACCCAAACATATTATTCGAATGATGGTTGACTTAATGCAACCACAACCCGACGAGTTAGTGTGTGATCCGGCTGCTGGTACTGCTGGTTTTTTAGTAGGAGTAATTGATTATTTACGAGATAACTACCCCGATGAATTCTTTAAAAAAGAATTCAAAAAACATTACAATAATGGCATGTTTAGCGGATTCGAGAATGATTCTACCATGATTGGAGTTAGTGCCATGAACCTGCAAATGCATGGGGTGGATAATCCGAAAATGAAATACATGGATGCTCTTTCTACGGACAATGATGTAAAAGATAAGTACTCTTTAATTCTGGCAAATCCGCCATTTACAGGTTCCATTGATTATGATGGAGTGGAACTGAGTTTAAAGAAAGCATTGAATGCTCCTAAAACAGCTAAAAGTGCAAAAACGGAATTGTTGTTTTTAGCTTTAATGTTACGCATGTTAAAACCCGGTGGACGATGTGCCGTAATTGTTCCTGCAGGAGTTTTGTTCGGATCTACCAAAAGCCATTTAGCTATAAGGCAAAAACTGATTGATGAAAACCAGTTACAGGCTGTAATTTCTATGCCTTCGGGAGTGTTTAAACCCTATACTGGAGTGGCCACAGCCATATTGATTTTTACCAAAACCGGAACAGGTGGAACTGATAAGGTATGGTTTTACGATATGAAAGCCGATGGTTATAGCCTCGATGATAAACGCGAAATGTTAGGTAAACCCGATGAGTACGAACCGGAATTACCTTCTTTACGAAATTACAAACAAGAGGAAAACAATATACCGGATATTATTGAAAAGTTTACCACGCTGGATAAGCTAATAAAACAGAATAACGACAGAACAGCACAGCAGTTTTTTGTGGATGCCGACGAAATACGAGGCGAAAACTATAATCTCTCATTTAATCTTTACCAGGAAATAGTTTATGAAGAAGTAAAGTATGAGTCCCCATTGAATATTATTAAAAAGATTAACAAATTAGATACAAAAAGAAATGACTTAATGAAAGAGTTAGGAGGACTGTTGAAATGAAATATGAATCTCTTCATTTTAGCAAATTAATAAAAGACGTTTCGGGTGGAAACGTAAAGTTAAAAAGAAATGAATATGAAGAAGATGGAATACTCCCAATTATTGATCAGGGTAAAGAATTAATAGGTGGTTATACAAATAATAAGCAAGCTAAATTTAAAGGAAAATTACCAGTTATAATATTTGGAGATCATACAAGAGTATTCAAGTATATTGATTTCGATTTTATAATGGGAGCAGATGGAGTTAAGGTACTTAAAGTATCTGAGAAATTACATCCTAAATATTGTTATTATTATCTAAATAGTTGTTACATTCCTGCTACTGGATACAATAGACATTTTAAATATTTGAAGGAAGTTCAAATCCCACTTCCACCATTATCTGACCAAAAACGAATTGCTGAAATTTTAGATAAAGCAGATGCTATACGCCAAAAAAACAAAGAACTTTTAGTAGCATACGACGAACTACTAAAAGCTACTTTCCTGGATATGTTTGGAGATCCTGTTATAAATCCAAAAGAATGGGATAAAATTAACCTTGATGTTAAATACTCCCCATCTTTAGACAACTATTTCTCAAAGATAAGTTAGATTTTCCTTTCTGCCCAATTGGGCAGAAAGGAAAAACTATGCGGCTGACCGGAACACTGCTTCTGGTTTTTTATAACCTAACGATTGATGC
>Ga0116163_1001726_pt1 | contig 13273 bp, 15 predicted proteins | sample AD_UKC107_MetaG_FD_89889 | JGI IMG/M metagenome (GOLD analysis project Ga0116163, IMG submission 89889) | Active sludge microbial communities of municipal wastewater-treating anaerobic digesters from Hong Kong - AD_UKC107_MetaG | ecosystem: Engineered > Bioreactor > Anaerobic > Digestate...
AACGTTATATTGAAGGCTTGTCAGCCGCCAGAATTGTTGAACCGGCTGATGCATTTACACCAGATTCAGGAATTTCAGGTGTTGATTTTGCCACAATGATGGGTAAGATCGTGTTTGGGATTGATTGTGAAAAGCCTTTGGAAATGCTGGAACAGCAACTGGTGGCTTATCCGATTGAATTGCTTTATGCTGAAGAAAACCTTACACGGGAACAAGCAGCGGCAATTCTTTTTAGCGTTATTGGAGATTCAAGATTTAAGACAGTAACGACGCTGATTACCGCAGATATTCATGGACACATTGAACCTTACAAACCAAGTGGGGCAAAGTATTTCATCGGCGGAATGGCTAAAATGGTCGAATATGTTAAGAGGATGAGAGAAAGGCAATCTAATCTCTTAATGCTGGATATTGGGGATGCGCCCTACAATACCAACGTGGCAAATCTGTTTGAAGGCGAACCGGTGATGAATATCATGAACATGATGGGCTATGATGCCATGGTACTGGGTAATCATGATTTTGATTTCCCGTTTGATGTTATGGAGCGGAATGCGTCCATAGCCAATTTCCCTTTCCTTTCAGCCAATACTTATCATGACGCAGGCTATCCGGACTTTTTAAGTCCTTATGTGTTTGTAGAAATCGATGGCATTGTTTTTGCTATCATTGGTTTAACGGATGATAGTAGTGCCTGGTATACCCATCCGAGAAATGTGGAAGGCATTGTCTTCATGGATCATTTTGATGCCGCAGAAAGATATGTCAATGAAGTAAGAGATGTTGCCGATGTTGTCATCGGATTGGTTCACTGCCATGGAGACAATGGAAAAATAACCGAACAGGTTGAAGGCTTTGACTTTGTCCTTGGCGGTGGAAATGATATCGTTGCTTTCCCAAAGAAAATGGGAAACAGTTATCTGGTTTCAGCCGGTAAACATGCAGAAATGATCGGACAACTAAACATCAATTTCTGGAACAACGAAATGATCGGAGTCAATTTTTCGAATGTGTTCATGTCTGAAAATCTCAAAGAAGATCCGTTTGCGAAATTGTTGGCAGATAAGTATTTGTCCGCTATGGATGAGAAGCTGAACAATGTAGTAGGTGAGTCAGAAGTTAATTTAGATGGAGAGCGTTCAACGGTCAGATTAAAGGAATCCAATTTGGCCAATGTCATAGCAGATAGTCTTATCGCCTTAACCAATGCGGATGTGGCTATTCAAAATGGCGGTGGTGTCAGGGCAAGTATCGAAAAGGGAGAAATTTCAATAAAGGACATTTACACCGTTCTTCCTTTTGACAATACAGTAGTTGTTGTCGAAGCAACGGGAAAAACAATCTGGGAAACACTTGAACATGGTGTGTCTTGGTATCCCTCTGCTGCTGGTGGTTTCTTGCAAGTCTCAGGGATGTCATATACCTTCGATGCGTCAAAAGCACCGGGCGAACGCATACAATCTATCACGATCAAAGGAGAACCTATTAACCTGGATAAAAACTATACGCTTGCTGCCAATGACTTTTTAACCGGCGGCGGAGACCTGTTTACCATGTTGGTCGGATGTAAAGAAGTATTGAGAACCAAGCATTTCCTCAGGGATGCCTTTAAAGAATATCTTCAGGATGTAGAATTGATTGCCCCTGAAATCGAGGGAAGAATAACAATTCTAAACGAAGCTGAATAAAGGAAGTTGATTATGCTTAAAAGCGGGGTTCTACCCCGCTTTTTTTTTGAGTACCAATTTTTGATGAAAACTTACGAAAAAAGAGTTAAAATGCCAGAAATTGAAATGGCTGAATAAACGAGAAAACCAGCCATCAGATAGTTGAAGACCTTTCCGTATCGGCTGAAAAAGCGGTTGAACAACGATCCAAACCAGCCCCAAAGCGAAACCGATGAAAAAGCCACCATGCCCATACTGACAGAAAAGAGGATAAACACCCAATTCGAGTCAAAGAATGGTAGAATGAAATTGGAAGAGACCGTCAAGGCAAAGATCACGCCTTTGGGGTTTAGAAATTGCAGCAATACCCCGGAAGGATAAGAGATAAGTGCTTTGTTGGCGTACCCTTTGCCGGTTGTTCCGCTATCATTTTCTTTTTCGGGTTTGATGATGACCCAAGCCAGATAAAGCATGTAAAGGGCACCAAGCGGGCCAACGATTGATTTGAAGAACGCAACGTTTTCAAATAAAAACAAATTGAAATAACAACTGATGAAGACCAGGAATGAAACACCGGTCAACACTCCCAGCATAAAATCAAGGGTTTTTCTGTAACCGTATCGTTGAACATGTGTCATGGACATGATGTTGTTGGGCCCGGGGGTATACATGACAATGGCAACATATGAAATAAAGGCTACAAAATCGAACAAGGTCTCACCGCCTATCTTTTCAGTTGGTTAGTATAACAGAATGAAGTAAAAAAAATAACAGGAGGCGTTAGGATGTTTTTGGGATGCCATCTTTCAATATCAGGGGGATTTTACAAAACAGCTCTTTTGGCGGATTCAATCGGCGCAAACACCTTTCAGTATTTTACAAGAAATCCAAGGGGGGGTAAGGCCAAAAAAATAGATGCAGAAGATATTGCAAAAGCCGTTGAATTCATGAAAGAAAGGAAGTTTGGCCCTTTACTATCCCATGCTTCCTATACCATGAATTTATGCTCCGACAAAAAAGAGATCAGAGACTTTGCTTTGGATTTATTCAAGGATGACCTTCAAAGGTTGAAGTCTTTACCTGAAAGCCTGTACATTTTTCACCCCGGCTCTCATGTGGGTCAAGGGGCGACAATAGGCATAAAATGGATTGTTCAGGCTTTGAATGAAGCCATGCACGTTCATCCTCATCAAAGGGTATTGCTTGAGGGGATGTCCGGCAAAGGCACTGAAATCGGTTCGACCTTTGAAGAGCTCCAGTCCATCATAGAATCAGTGAGTGACAATAAGTCCTTAGGCGTATGCTTAGACACTTGTCACCTGTACTCCGCCGGTTATGACATTGTCAATCATTTGGACGATGTGCTGGATGAATTTGACCGAACGGTTGGTCTGGAAAGGCTTTGGGCCTTTCACATCAATGACTCTAAGACGCCCTATAGCTCTCATAAAGACAGGCACGCAATGATTGGTGAAGGAGAACTGGGCTTAAAAGCCATCGTGAATGTGATTGCGCATCCAGCGCTAAAAGACTTGCCGTTGAGTTTAGAGACGCCCGGAGAGTCCGAAGCGCATTCAAGAGAAATCGGGATGATCAAAAAACAAATCGACACGTATTAGCCGATGTTCACTCCGTTTCTTCTTCCCATTCTTTCGGATTGTATCCCGAATAGATCTTTGAATCCAAAATGAGAGGAAGGTCAATCCGATCGATGCCGAAGGCTTTTCTAATGTTGACTATGGATTGTTTGGCTTCTTTGGAAAGGGTTTCCATGGGAATTTCGATGATATTCAGTCCCTTAGCGGAGAGGTCTTTTTTGGCCTGCTCGCATTTGGAACAATTTTCTTTGCTTAGAATAAATACCGCCTTTTTCACGTTCATCACCTTCATCCGTTAGATTGATTCAAACGATTGGTATTATACAGGAAAAGAAAAATTCAGACTTTAAGAAGGGATGACAGTTATTGGACGGTGTTTTGTTTTTTTAGCCGCTTTTTAAAAGTGTATTACCAAAAGGCTTATTCGATTTGAATCAAGGCATCCTGGGCATTTTTGAAATAAAACCAATCGGGAATCATCCCGTCTTCCGTGATGAGAAAAAAGGCAACTAAATTCGTGTCCAACTGATAATGGTTGCAAAGCATTCCATCCCAATCGGCGTAGATATTGATGCCCAATTTTCTTGCGTTATTTTTCATCTGATTTTTAATAATGCCTCTGATCAGGCGAGGATAAGAAGCGAAATTGATGGTATAAAGCAGCTGGTCTGCTTTGCCTTCTGTTTTGATATGTTCCAGAATCAGATCCAGCTGCGCTCGATTATTTGTTAATGCATCGGGGTTGCCGTAAATGATGAGTGTGATATTGAGAGTGGTTAACGCTGATTGAGTGATGGTTGAACCGTCAAAGGATTCGAATTCAAAGGGTGGAAATAGTTTTATTATTCCTTTGGCTTCAGAAAAAGCACCAGTGGATAATAAGAAAATGAATCCCAATAGATACCCTTTTTGTAAAAAAAACATAATCAGTTCTGCTGTTTTTGCGCACATTAGCTATTGATCAAAAAAGTGATGACATTTCTTAAGGATGAAAAAGGAATGGGTTTTGTTCATAAAGCGAATTTTGTGCCTTCAAATTCAGTGGCTGAACCAGGGCTATTTGAGTTGGATAATTCCCCATCGGCGAGTTTTGTTGCTTGCTTGTTGAATATAGTTTTATTGCCTTCCGCTTTACAGGTTAGTTCTAATGTCATTGTGTCTGGTACTCTTTCTTGTAAGTCAGAAGGAAGCTCAACTTCTAAACTGATCTGATCATCCTCTCCGATGGTTCCTGACAATTCGATTTTATAGATAAATTCAAATAACGTTCCTTTCAGGGTGTTTCCGGTTTGATCGATTTTTAATATCATAAAAAGAGCCTGTTCACTTCGTGAAGAAAGGTCATTATCCGGCATCATTGAACGGATTTGAGCCATTAACCCTCCCTCTTCAATCTCAAGGATCCATGTACCTGAAACATCCATCACCTTTTGAAAAACGACACACCCGCTTAAGGAAAAAAGCACAAGAGCAAACAAGGTTAATAATGCGATTTTTTTCATACAATCCCCTCCCCATTTTTTATACAGATGACAATGATTTTAAACAAAGATAATAATAACATTATAACAGACAAATGTCAATGTTTAGGGTCTCCTCAAGGGTGTTTGCAAATAAAAAAGCAGACCCGTTGGGTCTGCTTTTTGAGAGTGGGTTTTTTTATGCGGCCTTGTTCAATTTTTTTTCGAGAAGGTTCGTGATTTCTTCCACTGTGTCAATTTCATTTAACTCCGCTGTTTCGATCTTGACGTTGAATTCGTCTTCAAAGTCCATGGTGAGATCCACCAATTCCAATGAATCCGCTCCAATGTCTTCAGTCAACGATGCTTGGGGCGTGACTTCTTCTATGTCCACATCAAGACTCTCTGCAATAATCTCCTGTACTCTTTTGAAAAGTTCATCTTTTTTCATTTTTTTACCTCCATCATTTTTTTTATAATTTTATCATTTTATCGAATCGTTCATTGATAACTTTTCTGTTAATTCGCTTAATCAGGCCTGATAACACCCCCCCATGTCCAATTTCGTAGAATTCATCGACTCCGTCTTCGATCATATTCTCAACGGTTTGAGTCCATCTGACTGAGGATGTAACCTGCTCAATCAAATTTTTCTTTATTTGCTCTACACTTGTATGCGATTTTGCGTCAACGTTCTGGTAAACCGGAATCAACGCTTCGAGGAATGGGACCGTTTCAATCTCATTCTTTAATTTTTCCTTTGCTTTCTTAATCAACGGTGAGTGAAAAGGGCCACTCACATTCAGTCTCACAAACATCTTGGCACCCTTCTGAGTCAGTTTTTGCTCCGCAGCATCAAATTCACTGCTTGCTCCGCTGATAACGATCTGCCCGGGTGAGTTGTAATTGGCAACACACAATTGTTGGAAATCCTTCAGACATTCTTCTATGTCGTGGTCTTCGAGTCCAATTACTGCAGCCATTGCGCCTTCTCCTGGTGGGCATGCCTCGCTCATATATTTGCCTCTTAAATGGACGAGACGAACGGCGTCTTCAAATGAGAGGACACCGGCAGCAACAAGGGCGGTCCATTCTCCCAATGAATGCCCGGCAACGACATCCGGTTTCAAATCCGTGGTTTTTTTCAAATGTTCATAGGCGATGAGGCTGGTGGTTAAGATTGCCGGTTGGGTGTATTGCGTGAGTGTCAAAGCGGTATCGTCCGGTGAATTGATAATTTCAAGAAGATCCGCTTGAATGGCCTCATTTGCTATGTCATAAAATCGTTTATATTCAGGATAGTTCTGTACAAGTTCTTTACCCATCCCCGTGGATTGAGATCCCTGACCGGGGAAAACAAATGCCTTCAATGGCCTCACTCCTTTAGAGATTCGATGACCTTATCTTGCTGCTCATCTTGTTGTAAATCAAAATCAAACAGTTCTGAGATGATGTCTTTTACAGGCTTGATATCATCGATTAAGCCTATGGATTGGCCGGCCATAAATACGCCGTCTTCTTCGTTTCCCGTTTGAAAGGCCTTCCTCAGACTGCCAATAAGCAAAGATTCCACTTCTTCTGGCGAGTCGTATTCCAGCTTTCCCAATTTCCTGGTGAATTTCGTTTTGATGGATCTGGCTGGATGTCCCAAACGACTGCCTGTAATGACTGTATCCCGGATCTTGGCTTTGATGATTTGGGCTTTGTAATTGTCATGGGCTTCGCATTCTTCGGAGGCGATAAAACGGGTACCAATCTGAACGCCTTTGGCGCCCAGCGCAAAAGAGGCTTTGACTTGCTCCGGCGTTGCGATTCCACCTGCTGCGATTACGGGGATATGAAGGGTTCTGGCCAGTTTGGGTATTAACGTCATGGTTGTAACGGAGCCGATATGCCCGCCACATTCCATGCCTTCACCGATGATGGCATCCGCACCTTCTCTTTCCAGTCTTTGGGCCAACGATTCAGATGCAACAACAACCATGATGGTGCGTTTGGCCAACTTGATTTTTTCAATGTATTGGGCGGGATTTCCGGCGCCGAATATGAAAATTTCTACGCCTTGGCGCAAACAGGTTTCCACAAGCTCATCGATGTGGGGGTTGAGCAGCATTAGGTTGACAGCAAAAGGCTTGTCCGTAAGGGTTCTTATTCGATCAATTTCCGATTTTAAGATTTCAGGCGTCATTCCACCGGCACCGATTGTTCCCAGGCCGCCGCCTTCACTAACGGCAGCTGCCAGCTTTGCCGTTCCAACCCAAGCCATTCCACCTAATATGAGTGGAACATTTATATTTAATAATTGGCACAGTTCGTTGTTTTCATTCATTCGTTTTTCCCCTTATTTACGCCTTTCGATAAAGCACTGTGGCATTGTGTCCGCCAAAGCCAAAGGCGTTTTTGATAATCACTGAAATCTTTCTTTCGTGATTTTCTTTTTTCAGATCCAACCCCTCACAAATATTATCAGGCTCATCCAGATTGGGCATGCCGTGCACAAAAGACTCTTCGCTTTCGATGATGGCGCTGATCAATTCATTGGCACCGGCTGCGCCAAGCGTGTGTCCCATCAGAGACTTCGTGGACTGGATGGAGACGCTTTTCAATTGATCTCCAAAAACCGATTTTAAGGCGATGATTTCTGATCTGTCGCCAACGGGGGTACTGGTGGCATGGCAGTTGACCAGATCCACTTGTTCAGGGGTGCATTGAGCCATTTCCAGGGCTTGACGCATGGCTTTGGCAGCCCCTTTTCCTTCCGGATCCGTCTGGCTGATATGATAGGCATCTTCGGTCATTCCGAACCCGTCGATATAACCATAAATTCTTGCCCCTCTTTGTTTGGCATGGGTCTCACTTTCAAGAACCAATGCCCCGGCTCCTTCCCCCATGATAAAACCGTCTCGGTTTTTGTCAAAAGGCCTGCAGGCTGTTTTTGGCTGATCGGACGGAGAAAGGGCGGTCATACTTCCAAAGGCTGCGACCGGTAATGGATCGATAACGGCTTCTGAACCGCCTGATATTCCCACTTCAATATAACCGTGTTTGATCATCATGGTTGTGAGGATGAGGGCGTGAAGGGAAGAAGCGCAAGCGCTCATGGTGGAGAAATTCGGTCCCTTCGCCCCCAGGTCCAACGCCACTGATCCAGATGCCATATCGGCGATCATCATTGGAATCAGAAAAGGGCGGACCGATTGAGGTCCTTTTTCAAACAAGTTTTTGTATTCGCCATGCAACGTTTTAAAGCCACCGATTCCCGATGACACGGTTACCGCTGCATTTTCCTTCCAATCTTCGCCGGTGAGTTTGGCATCTTCCACAGCCTGTCTTGAAGCCACAATGGCAAATTGTAAAAAACGATCATACCGCTTGGCGATCTTTTTCTCAAAATGTGCTTTTGGTTCAAATCCATGAACCTCTGCTGCAATTTTGATGACCTGATCTGATGTGTCAAATTGAGATATATAATCGATGCCTATTTTTTGTTGTCTCAAAGAATCCTTTAGTTCAACGATGTTATTTCCTATCGAATTGATGGTTCCCATTCCCGTTATTGCAACTCTGTTCATTTGAAGCCTCCTTAATCACTTGAAAAATGAGTATGACCCGCAGTGGCATACTCGTTAACAGGATATTTTATTGGGTATCGTTTCTTGGTTGTTGGCAATACCGTTTCGCATATAAAGACCGGTTAAGGTCACAAATTCTTCCCGAATGTTTTCGGCTGTAATGTCTTTTGAAAACTGAAAAAAGAATTGTTCTCTGAAATCAGCCAACTGTGCCACACCACAGATTTCGCACCACAAAACACTGGCAAGCAGTTCCGGTTCGAGGTTGATTTTGATTGAACCGTCTGCTTGCCCTTCTTTGATTGAATTGATGATCATTTTAAAAAGTTGTGCGCTGTCTGCGTATGTGGTGATGATTTCTTTTCCCTGTTTGTTCAGCTTGTATCTTTCGCTTTGATAATCGATAATAAAATCATAATAATCGGGATATTTGACTCGGAATTTCAAAAAAGCCTTTGCATAAGCCGTTAACCGTTCCAATCCATCCGAAACAGTCCGTGATTCTTCGATAAACATTTCCTTTAAACAATCCATTGCTCGGTTTCCAACGGCATAATACAATTCTTTTTTGTTGTTGAAATACAGATAGAGTGTTCCTTTTGCTACTTCCGCCTTTTGGGCGATTTGATCCATGGAAGTAGCCCTGTAACCCTTTGTGAAAAATAGTTCCTCTGCCGAATCGATAATAATATTTCGCTTTATTTCTTTGTTTTTCATGTTTTAATCCCTTTTCATTCAAAAATGACTACCGGTCATCGAACGGAAGTATAACACAGGGGTGGTTTTTTTGTCAAGTTATCCTAAGTGAATGAAAGGGATGAAGGTCATTCGACCAGTACGGCAATACCGATCAGGTCTAATCCGGTATTGACAAGCAGTGTGGAATTAATATGACCGGAATAATAGTTGGTGATACCCATTTGTTCCAGATCATTTTTGATTTGCGCCACTTCCTGAAGGGTTTCGGGGTTTTGTCCCGTCCAGGCAATACCCACCAGTCTCACCTGGTTGGCGGTGATGATGGAATAGGCGCATTCTTTTACCTTTTTGTACGCCCTTTTCAAACCTCGTGCCTTGGCGGCGGTGTAGTATATTCCATCCGTGCCGACTGAGATTATGGGTTTCAGGTTAAAGACATCGGCGATGGTTCCACTGACTTTTCCTATTCTACCGCCGGCTTTTAGAAATTTAAGGGTGGGGATGGTGAAAAAGACTTTGGATTTGTCCGGTATCATGGGTTTGATTTTCTTTACGATTTCCTCGTAACTTTCGCCTTTATCAATCAATTCAACAGCATGAAAGATGTAATTGGCGCAGCCGATGGAAACGCTTAGGGTGTCCAGTATTTCGATTTGAACATCCGGGTATTCGGTTCGGATTTCTTCCGCCACCAGTCTAAATAGATTATGCGTTCCGCTGAGTTCATGGGAAAGGTTAAACCCGATAATCTCTTTGTACCCTTTGTCGATTAAAGCAACGATTTTTTCCTTCACTTCCACAAAGGTGGGTAATGTTGTCTTGGGAAATCCGGTTTCCATGTATTTGATGATCTTGGGAAAATTTTCAGTGACCCCGTCTTTCAACACAAGATCATCCATCACAACTTTCAATTGTACAACTTCCACGTTATCTCTTTGAGAGATTACAGATGGTATATCCGTTCCGGTATCACATATGATCCCTATCATACTCTCCTACCTCCATGTTCAAAAAATAAATTCCGGGAATTCCTTCCCGGAATTTATTGTTGATTTATTTGATTGATGCAAGCATTTCTTGGACTGCTTGTTCGGTTATATTTAGGTCTTGAGCCATAAAGGCAATTTCCGTATCTGAAAAATGTGTTTTGTCGTAATTTTTAACGGCTTGTTTCACATATGAGGTTTTAATTTTATGCATGTCCATTTCGGTGTAATGAATCTGTCGGGGTGAGCAGGGCAAAACGATCTGTGTTCCCGGGAGGTTGTCTTCGGGATTACCCGTTCTGACAATGATGCCGTTTTGTCCGGCAAAAGATAACTGGGCACTGGGACATTTTCCCGCTCCCGTGTACTCTGTTTCTTGAACGACAACGGTTTGATCAGCATCTAATTCCCTGGCTAACGAAATCGCCGCACATAGCGACGTGTTCCCTGCAGGCCCCCTCTGCATCCCTTCCAGCTGGGCTAATAGTTCTGTCACATAAAAGGTTTCGCCCTGAGTAACCAGAAGGTATCGGTCCATATACCGGAGGGCACGGGCTGCATTTCGGGGAACATCTGAACGGTCGGGAAAGGTGGCAAACGGAATGCCGAACCCGGTGTGACCGGTGGTAAACGATTTTCGGTTGAAATCCCTATCACTGGCCATATGAAGTCCGGATAAATCCACACTGGCAGCGATGATTTTGGTTTGTGTTGCCCCGGCTTTTTTTAATCCTCTGGCCGTACCGGTGAGATTTCCGCCGCCTGCATGGGTCACAACCACATAATCGGGAGATTTTCCGGTTTTCTCTATCATCTGTCGGTTCAGCTCACTGCCCAATGTTTCCACACCTGCAATTCCAAAAGGGGTGTACAGTGAAGCATTAAAAAAGCCCGTCTGTTCAAGCAAAATGAGGAAATAGTAAAACAATTCAGGGCCGACACTCAGTTGAATGACTTCCGCTCCGTAAGCCTCACAAGCCCTTGCCTTTTCAACAATTTCCGGTTGTCCTTTTCCCTGACTGTCAAAGGTTTCTTGTACGATGATGCATTTTAAACCTCTTTTTGCAGCCTGTGAGGCAACTGCTGCCCCATAATTGCCGGAAGTAGCTGCTATTACGCCTTTATAGCCGTGTTTTTGCGCTTCGTAAACACTCACTGCCGCACGCCTGTCTTTGAAACTACCTGAGGGGTTTGCCGCTTCATCCTTGAGAAAAATCCTGGCTCCTTTTCCCGTTGGGCTAATCCGTTTAATTAATTTGTTGATCTGTTTTAACTCCACTAAAGGGGTGTTTCCAACGGAGGTTTCACGTTGGATTGTCGTCACTTCTTCAAGGGAATAGCCCACTTCCGCCATCATTTTTTCGTAATCAAACGCAATCCCTTCTATTTCGTACTTTGAGTAATCGATGCCCACGGCTTGTTTCATGATTTCGTTTTTACGGCTCATGACATTTGCATAGGAATTATCTCTCATCTGAATCACCTTGTTCGATAAACTCTCTGACTTTCGGACCAATTTCCAATAGTTCCTGTATGGGTTTTCCGAATGAGTGCTCGTACTTTGGTTCGATTTGTGTTAAAGTCCCTTGAACAGATCTTCCAATGACGGTTTTAATGACACATTCTTCGCCGATTGTTGCTTCATCCTGGTCCAAAAATCCATTCAGCCACATCTCAAGCGGACACTTTGAAGTATCCTCCGGAACACTGGGGGCCCTTTGAGAGGGATTCAGAATGATGGTATGGATTTTCACCCATTGACCTCGTATTGCCTTTTCAGACATTTTCCATGCACCTCTTTAATATTTGTCCGCTAAACATACAGGAATGGGAAGATCCGCCATTGTGTACAATCCCGGATCCCATTCATAAACGATGGGAACCATATTACTGGCCAATGCCATGGTTCCTTTTCCACCGGGGATCTCCGGTTTGATGGATAAGGAGATGTCCGGATCGCCATAAATCCAAATATAGTCGCCTGTATCCACATTCTCAACTTCCGGATGGATTTGCTGCGGGTGGATCAGTTCGATTAAAAGATCGTCTCCGCAATAGCCTTTGCCGATGTGACGGCAACCGGCAACCATTCCCGGTTCTACTTTTACCACGGATGTTTCTCTATGGGTGTTTGAAATGATGGGTTCTCTTTCTTCTTCTATTCTGTCGATGGGCCATCCCATGTAATCGGCAATCATTTGTATGGATTGCTGGAAACCGATGTGTCCGACAATGGTCCCCTCTTTGATGCCCTTATTGAAATCCTCAACGGTTTTTCCCACGCCTTGGGTTTCCATAACCGTTTTTCCGAAAGGCGACAAGTCGTTGACACGCTGGGCTTTGATTTTGTTGACTTTTAAGCAGGCTCCAGTCATGTTGAGGATCAGCTGGTCCAACACAAAACCGGGATTAACGCCGGTACCTAAAACGGTGACGCCGTTTTTTCTTGCCATTTTGTCGATGATTTCAGCCTGTTCCGGGTTGGAATCATACGGATAAGCCATTTCTTCTGCGATGGTGACCACGTTGATTTTGTTTTCAACGCATTTCATGATGTGTTCGAACACCACGTCCACAAACGAATGAGTGGCGATAACGGCCAAATCAGGGTAAGTTTCTTCGATCACCTTGTCAATGTCGTTGCTAATCTCGATCCCCATCTGATCTGTTCCCAAATAGTCACCCAGGTCTTTTCCGACAAGCTGTTCATTTCGGTCAACAGCGCCCACAATTTCGATTCCTTCTTTTGTTGCCAGATTCTTTGCAATTCCTGAGCCCATGGCTCCCAGTCCCCACTGTAGCACTCTAATCATTGTTAATTCCCTCCTGTATGAAATAATAGTCTCTGCTATGCATGGAAATTATAGCATAGAAAATCGAATGCTTAAAAAACCACCTTGTTTTTACTTCTCAAATTCCCTTTTTTTGTGTTAGAATAATGATAATGCGGGGTTTTTAATGATTGGCGACAGTCGAAAGGTTTGAGCAATTAGTTTTTTTGCATTTGAATGGATAGGTAAATGAGGAAGTGTTTTGATGAAAATAATCAGAGGTATTAAAAACATATTATCGGTCATCGGTTCATACCTTTTCATCTTTTTTTTGGCGATTATTTCTGGGATCGCCATGCTTGTTTTTCGGAAAAAAGGAAAAACTTAAATTTTGGAGGTAGCCATGAAAAAAAACCTTTAAGGTATTTGCTTCCTTTAGCGCTGTTGTTTTACTTGTCGATTAGTTTTTCCGTTTCACCCTATGATTTGGCCGATCCGGACAGCCGTTTTACCGAATGGA
>Ga0116163_1001746_pt1 | contig 13181 bp, 9 predicted proteins | sample AD_UKC107_MetaG_FD_89889 | JGI IMG/M metagenome (GOLD analysis project Ga0116163, IMG submission 89889) | Active sludge microbial communities of municipal wastewater-treating anaerobic digesters from Hong Kong - AD_UKC107_MetaG | ecosystem: Engineered > Bioreactor > Anaerobic > Digestate | place...
GATCACAGGGGCATCCACTTTTGGTGGTGGACTACAGTGCTTTAGAGCCAGGGTAAAGACCATATGAATGTCAAAATGATACTGCATAAAAATTGCTAGTGATCCGTAGGATTTATGCCCCGCATCAGAACACATTCTCATTGCCACTTCTTTTTGTACCATAAACACACAGACCTTTATGTTGGAAAAATCCACCAATACTTTTTTGATAATGGCCGTTCCGTTATGATAAGGCAGATTGGAAACCACACAAACTTCTTTTTCAGATAAATTCGCAGGTACTAATGTTTTTAAATAGTCGCCCATATATAATTGAAACTCCGGATTATCCTGAAAACGCTCTTTAAGAGGTTGTTCTAATCTGCGATCGATTTCAAAAGCGTGAACCCTATGGCCTCTTTTCAATAATAATTGAGTCATCACACCGGCTCCGGGGCCAATTTCCACACACTCCGAAGGCTCATTGCCCACTAAATCGACGATTCGCTCTACAGCGGATTGACTTTTGAGAAAATTCTGTCCCAGTGATTTTTTTAATCTGATCGTCTTGCTTTTTTCCTGATCATGCGCCGTAACCAACACATCCTCTATCATTATAAGCGTTCACAACAATTATAACATAGAAAAATCACCAAAAATGCAAAGAAAAAGGCGGAACCGAATCCGCCTAAAATTAAACAGGAACCTAGAATCCCCCTATATATAAAGAAATGTTATTTCGCTTTTGCTTGGTTGGCTACAGCATTAGTGGCTTTGGCTATTTCCTCCGGATCACCTAAATAATAATGTTGAATGGGGTTCAGGTTATCATCCAGTTCGTATACGAGGGGAATGCCCGTTGGGATGTTCAAGCCCGTTATTTCATCATCGCTGATATTGTCCAGATATTTTACGATAGCTCTCAGGCTGTTACCGTGGGCAGCGATGATCACCTTTTTACCGGTTTTGATCATTGGGGCGATGGTGTCTTTCCAATAAGGCAGACATCTTTCCAACGTATCTTTCAGGCATTCAGTTTTGGGTAGATGATCCGGGTTCAGATCTGCGTATTTTCTTTCATGAACGGGATGACGTTTATCTGAAATATCCAGTTCGGGTGGTGGGACATCATAGCTTCTGCGAAGAATATGAACTGTTTCCTGCCCCAATTTCTTTGCGGTTTCTGCTTTATTGAGCCCCTGAAGATCCCCATAATGCCTTTCATTCAGGCGCCATGATTTGTAGACGGGAATCCAGAGTTCATCCAATTCTTCCAAAGTGATATTCAAAGTTTTGATCGCTCGTTTTAAAACAGAAGTATAAGCCACATCAAACTGATAGCCTTCTTCCTTTAAAATCTTTCCTGCTTTATGTGCCTCTTCTACACCTTTCTCGGATAAATCCACATCGGTCCATCCTGTGAAATAGTTCAACTTGTTCCAAACACTTTCTCCATGTCGTAAAAGAACAATTTTATACATGGTCTATTCCTCCTTCGTTGAATTTATTCAGTCGTAATAATGGTCATTTGAACATTCTGACCTTCGGTTTCATCTGTTTTCAAGTTCATTTTCAACCGATCTCCAAGGATTGTTCTGCGATTATCAGGATCCAGCACAAACACTTGATCGATCAATATCAAGACCTGATTTTCGTCATCATATTCAAAGGATTGACTTTCGGCAATTAAATTCCCACGGGTAATCAAAACCTTTGGGGATTCATTTACACATCCTGAGTACAAACCATTGTTTTGGTTGATGTAAAGCTGATCACAGTCAATGGTAATCACGTCATCCTGCTCATCCTGCTCAATCCTGGCAATTACATCCTTCGTCAAGGTTCCTTGATTGGTATCCAAATCGAAGGTCAAATTTGTAGACGTTGCTTCACCGTTCTCAAACTGGATAAAGATTCCTTGTGTCGCCTGAATGGTTTCTTGACGGCCATTCGATTTTAATATGTCAAAGTTTTCGGAAATCAGCGTAATATCCTTGGTGATGATTTCAGAAGGGCCTCTGAATTCATCTCTATCCTCATAACTTCTAAAATCGTCGCTTTTCATCTGGAAGGTTTCATTTTCTCCTTCCTTTTCATTGACCTTTGACAAACGAATCTGCTTACCCTGTAAGGTATCATCATCCAGGCCGATTTGTATTTCAGAACCCCAAATTCTTTGATCGTTTGTTAAGTCGTCTATATAGGCCTCATGTTGCAAAAGAACTTTTTCGTCTTCAGAGGAATAAGAGAATGTTCTGGATTCGGCGTAAAGAGAACCCCTGGTCAGGGTGATCTTTTGATTTTCGATGGCTTGACCCTCGTAAACTTTGTTTTTTCCGTCGATTTCAAGCTTGTCGCATTTGATATTAACCGGTGTTGCTCCTTCAGAGGGGATGATAATCGCATCCACATCTCCACGTAACGTCCCGGCTTCATCTTCCAGATCATAGTCTAATTCATTACTGGTGGCCCTTCCCGTTTCAAATTCCATGTAGGAACGCTCCTCGGTAAGTACACGCCTTTCTTTGCCGTCCTCTTTGTAAACGGTGAACTTTGGAGAGCGAAGGGTGAAATCCCCCTGGCGTATCGTTGAAGGTCCGTAAAACTCAGTGCGATCATCCAGCATCTTAAAATCATCCGATTCGATCTCAAGGGCTTGTTCATCTTGGGCGTCTTTGTTTTTGATAGACACGCCTTGCCCCTCGATGGAATCATCCGCCATCGTGATTCGGATCAAATCACCGGTGACCTCCCGTTGATTATCATCATCGTCTACATAAACATCACCGTAAAGAATCAGGATATCCTCTGTTTCGAAATAATCAAAAGATTGACTGTTGGCTTTCATATTTCCCTTAACAAGATTCACACGGGAATCTTGTGAATCCATTTTACCGGTAAACAGCCCTGCACTATTGTCAATATCCAAAATATCACAGTTGATTTCAATGACTTGCGTGCTCTGCGAGGTGCTGATAACAGCCTGAACATTTCCCGTCATCCGGCCTTTTTTGTCCATAAGGTCATAATCCAGGGTGAGCGAAGTGGCTTTACCCGTTTCAAATTCCAGGTAAATGCCTTCGTGTGCAACGATTTGCTTCTCTTGACCCTCTTCACGGAATATGGTGAACACATCTCCCTGAAGAAATAAATCCCCTTTGCTGATCTGGGAATTTTTATAGAATTCGGTGCGGTCATCAAACATCTTCAATTCTTCGGATTTAATGAAAAGAGTTTCCTCCTGTGAAAAAGAGGTAATCGCCAACAGACAAAGGATGCCGATTAAGATACCGTAGAGAGATTTTGATTTTATCACAATTTGCTGTCCTCCAATATCCAAATATTCCCTTATTTCATAAATCTTAAAATGTCAAAATAGGTTACATACACGGCCAAACCCATAATAAAGAAGAAGCCCGCTGCGTGAATATAGCCTTCGATAATGGGGTTGATTTTTCGCCTGGAAATCATTTCAATCAGGTTAAAAACGATTCTTCCCCCATCCAAAGCCGGCAGGGGGATGAGGTTGATGATCCCCAGATTCAGTGTGATCAAAGCAAAGATCAAAACCAACGACTCCACTCCGGCTTTTGTAGCCTGTCCGATGACGTTGACAATACCCACAGGGCCTGAAAATTCTGAAATGCTTTGCTCACCGGTAAAGATATTGCCGATAATCATGCCCATACGTCTGAGCAAATTGTTAGCCCATTGAAAACCCCAAGAAATTGCCAAAAGAGGATTAGCAGTCCGTAGATTTTCAACCGGAGGGACAAAAAAGCTGTTACCCAATGCGTTTATAAAAACTTCAGAAGGAGTTTCAAAAAGGACATTTTCTCCATTGCGTAGGACTTCAACGGAGACAATATTTAAATTTTTCATGCTGTAGGCTGCCATGATGGTTGAATCCCGGATACTCAGGTAATGATAAGACTGTTGGGAATCAGGAGGGAAATCCATGAATCGCAAGATTGTAAATAAATCATTTCCCTTATCGATCTTCTGGCCATTAATCGCCAAAATCTCGTCACCGTTTTTAAAAGGGGGATGGGCAGTTTTCAAGATTCTGGAAAGAGAATCAAATTCGATTCCAATTACTTTGCGCTCTTTAATCAACTGATAGCCTGCCAATACCCCGTTGATTTGCAATCCGTTTTCTGTTTCTATAACGATTGGCTTATTGGTGTAGTCCGAAAGATCCAACTCCTCCATTGTACCGCCATTGATTTGCTTAATAGGAGTTAGTTGCAAATTTTCTGGGATTGAATCGCCTTTAATCACCATTTCAACCTGCTGTGAAAACACCTTAGGATGCACTGTGATTTGCTTTTGTGAACCGTTACGAGTGACAGTTAGCGTGACACTTTCAGAATCTTTAATTGTGGTCGACAACTCATCCGTATCAAACAACAAGCGTCCGTTCATCTTGGAAATGATATCATCAGCCATTAATCCGGCTTGCTGAGCAGGAGAAATGGGATCCACCTGAGCGATTCCCACTTGCGGGATCCCCCAAAAAAGGGCAACCACAGACAATAACAAATAACCGGCTAGGATAGAAAAAGCCGGGCCTGCTAAAGCTATGAAAAAACGCTGCCAGGCGGGTTTGGAATAATAAAAACCACGCCGCTTCTCTTCACTGACGGATTCATCGATCTCCGTTGGATCTTCCCCGTCCATGCGGACATAGCCCCCTAAAGGAAACAGGTTGACCTTGAAATCCATTCCCGAAGAAGTCCTTTTTCTGTAAAGAGCCGGACCAAAACCGATGCCAAAGGCTAGAATTCTGACTTTGAACAGTTTGGCAAATAGGAAATGCCCTAACTCATGAATCATAACGATAGCGGTAAAAATTAAAATAAAACTAATAATTGTTAGTATCATTTATTCCTCGCTTTTCTTTTCAGATTCATAAGGGATATGCACGTAAATATGTTCACCTACTGTTAAATACATATCGATTAAATCGGGGTTAAAAGCCCGAATAGATTCGGGAGTAATCCCCAATTTAGAGGCGATGGTATTGATCGTGTCCCCTTTTTGAATGGTGTAGGTGTACAAATACGGCTGAGCGGTTACTTTCCAGGCGGCTTCCAAAGGGGGGTTCCCAGCATTTAACGCCCAGAAGACGTAATAAAGTGGTGAAAGGTCCAATTCCTTTAGGAACGGAAAATTCTCCTTAACCAACTCCTTTGGGCCAAAAACTAAAATCTTTTGGGGCTTGGTAAAGGTTTTACAAATCAACCTGTCTTGGGGCACCTTTGAAAGGTCTATGTAATATTTTACACCATAGAGAGAATAATAGTTGCCTTCTTCACTGATCTTTGTTTCAAATCCATCGTATTGGATCATAGCCGCTGAACGCAACAACAATTTTCGGATGTTGGCATTTTCAAGATAGACCGTTCCGAGAACGTAATCCTTGAATATGGTGATTGCCTCTTGTGTGGTCATTGTTGCTGAAAGCGGCGGATTGTAATAAAACATCAAATCAGCTGCGGCGTCTTTTTTAGCCATTAACCCGATTTGTGAATAAAAGGGTATCTCCATGAACTGAGTCAACTGATGAGGATCCACCGTATAAGCCTTGTTCAGCCAATCCGAATATTTCTCCTTTGTTTTTTCAAAAACGGGATAAATGTTGTCCGGTCTGTTCAAGTTGATTTCGGTCAGAAGGGGTCCAAACTCGATATCGACCCTGTATACGGCACTATTACGTGGTATGACAAACGTTTTGCTGCGGATTTCGGGAGGGACGATCTTTAAGTCCGGATTGTCCATGAGAATAATAATGGAATCCAATGAAAACAGATTGATCTTTGATTTTACATTTTCATACCAATCTGAGGGAATCTGGGTAATGTTGAAGATACCCACATCAATTCCGGCAAAATTGAGTTTTAAAAACGCATCAAAACCCGAATCATTGGTGTCGCTAACCACAAGGGGAATGTGACCTTTTAAATCCTTGATCAATTCCGCTGTCATCTCTGATCGAGGTGGAGCAACACATTTCGTGTTCAATTCATCTAAAATTGTTTTTACAGGGCTGTCTAACTGGGTCTGAGAAAAGATATTCAGCGTAGTGGAATTTCCCAAGCCACCCGTGCAAATCAATAACGGATCTGATTTGATTCCGGTGGTCTCCATAAATTCCATTACGGCGTTTGCCTTATCGAGAAAATCGTCCTTTATATCCAGCGTTAAGATATAGAAAGCAATTGAAAAGGAAGAGCAGGCAAAAAATCCTATCAGCATGAAGATGATTACAGCACGTTTACTCAATTTAATCCCCCCATTTTTCCTGATTATTTCATTCTATTATAACACGCAATCAAAAAAAAGAAGGGCAGGAAAAGCCCCTTCTTTAATATAAGTGAAAAACGCCTAAGTGAAAATTCCCCTTTGATGATTCAGTTGTTACAGCTTGCCAATATGATCATAGGCACTCAAATCCATAAACCCATGACCTGATAAATTAAATACAATCGTTTTGGCCTCACCGGTTTGTTTACACTTTTTGGCTTCTCTGATGGTCGAGGCAATGGCATGAGCGGATTCAGGGGCCGGAATGATTCCTTCGGTTAAACTGAAGATTTGGGCTGCCTTTAAAATTTCCGTTTGCCCAAGATCATCTGCCCGGACTATCCCCTCATTGACCAATCTGCTGACGATAGGGGATGCCCCGTGATATCTGAGACCGCCTGCATGAATGGGGGGCGGAACAAAGGCGTAACCCAGCGTGTACATCTTCATTTTCGGTGTGAGTTTACCCGTATCGCCAAAATCATATTCAAATTTTCCCTCCATGAGAGTGGGACATGCTTCGGGTTCAGACGCAATAATCTCGATATTTTTGTTCTCAATAGCATCCATCACAAACGGGAAGGTAAACCCGCCGAAATTGGAACCACCACCGACACAAGCGATCAATATGTCCGGTTTGATGCCGGCTTTCTTGAATTGGAGCTTTACTTCTTCGCCGATAATCGTCTGATGCATTAGAACGTGATCCAGAACACTGCCTAAAGAATAATTGGTGTCATCACTTTTCACCGCCATTTCTACAGCATCTGTAATGGCCATTCCAAGCGAGCCATTGCAATCCGGGTCATTTTTTAAAATAGCCCGTCCTCCTTGCGTCCTTTCGCTGGGGCTGGGATAAACCCGTCCATTGTACAAGTGGATCATGTGCCTTCTGCCTGGTTTAGTATCGTAACTCACGCGGACCATATAAACCTCTACATCCAATCCAAACTTAGTACCAGCATAACTCAGAGCACTCCCCCACTGACCGGCTCCCGTTTCGGTGGTTAGTTTTGAAAAACCGTCCTTTTTGTTGAAATAGGCTTGGGCCAATGCTGTATTTACCTTATGGCTACCCGTAGGGCTAACACTCTCATTTTTAAAATAAATCTTAGCTGGGGTTTCCAGATATTCTTCCAAACCTGTTGCATGGACTAGAGGAGATGGCCTGTAAACAGCGTATTCTTTTAACAGGTCTTCCGGAATCGGGATCAATCTGTCTTCGCAATTAAACTCCTGTTCCACAAGTGTGGGAGGAAAAAGCGGTGCCAATTCTTCCGGTTTGACCGGCTCGTTGGTTGCGGGATTAAGCATAGGCTCTATCTTAAAAGGGAGATCCGCCTTAATGTTATACCAGCTCTTTGGCATCTCTTCAAAACTCAATGTGATTTTTTCTCTTTTCATGTTACTCACTCCTCTCAAATTTTTAAAAGATTATTTTTTTCCCAACAAAAAAAGCGGGGAACTCTTCATTTTCGAGTTCCCCGCTTTCAGGATTTATGTTCAGTCGTCATTCATGCAACGAAAGAGGACCGCCCTCCTGAAACGGGGCAGCGCCACCACCAAACGTTCATATTAACTTGCTTAAACGACAACGAATATGCTCTCATACTAACCTCTCCAATAAATCGGTTACTGAATACTAACAGATCAAAATCATTTTGTCAAGTGTTTTTTCAATTTATTTCAACGGTTGATTATTAAAAATGCACAAACTGCATCATGGGGATGTGCTTTGTCGCTTCAACAGAGAATCCCAAAACATAATCGTTCAGCCCCTCTATGAGTTTTTTGTTGATCACCCTTCCCAACGTTATATCCAAGTTTAAATGGGTATCCCATACGAAATCTACTCCCAGTTTAAATTTCAGCTTATGCTGCATTTCCAGCACCGGATCTTCTAACCAGACAAAACCTGAACCCGTATTGACCTGATCACGAAATGGTTCCCGTTCACCAAAACATACGAATTCATAATGGGCTTGCGCATTCCAATGATCTTCTTTAAACTTGTAAAACACATCCAAAGAAGCACTATTCTCACCGTATAAATAGCCTAACATATTGTATTCGATCGGTAAATCTCGCCATTGTTCTTCGTCATAATGGGTATATGCATAAGGCGGGACTGTAGCAGAATGAGCACTGGCTTGAAAGGTGTATCTGGTTGCGCCTGCAAATTCGACTCCTACTCGGGATCTTTCAGATACATTAATGGCGCCTCCCAAATCCCAAGCGATCTTTTGAACCAGTCCTTCCTTCTTTTTCGAGGCATCAAACAGCTGTTCTGGGAAAAAATCATCAATCAACACCTCGCTAAAAACCCTTACAATATCGTCGTCGTACTCAAAAAACAACCCCATAAATCCATTGTCGTTAACGGTTGAACTATCCCACGGGCCGGTCTGATTACACATGATCTCTTGGGTCGTCTGAAAGGGCGCCGGAGAAAGCAAATACATGAAATCCAACGATCTGCCGAAAAAGAGAATGGCATCCGAAAAACCAAAACGAAAAGCGTCAAACAGATTCAAAGAATAACTTCGATAATAAAGTGTTTTTGCCGTTTGAATTCGCTGTTTATTAGGAATTGAAAAATCAAAGATGGCATTTTTGAGAAAAAGCAAGTTTAAATCCACGGTAAATACTTCTCCAAAGGGTTGATAAAAAAGCGAAACCGAAGGATAAGAGCCCGAATTAGGCGAAACCCAAAGCTTATACGACTCACCTAACCCCTTTTCAAGATTTTGAAATCCGGCCCAAAGCTTAATCTTATCTGCTTCATACCAAGCGTAACCGTAATCAAGCAAATAATAAAAGTTTTCAAAAAGATCTGGCCAACTGGAAGCATGGGAATTTTGGGGCTGAAATGTACCTATCATAAAATTTCGGGCATCGAATGCTCCGGTCAAACCAAATTGGCCGTCAAAAACATATCCTCCTACACCGGCTTGAACACCCCAATTGGAAACAATCTCGTCGTGACGGGTTCCCATAAAGGTAAAAAAATAAGCATCAGTCTCCGAAGCCATTATAACGGCGAAAAAAAATAATGCCATTATGCAGAAAAAAGCGCCTTTTCTCATCACATTTCCCCTTTGTCTGAATGGCTGTGAAAAACAGCAACGTTTCAAAAGACAACTGCAAAAAAATCTCAAATTGCTTCCAATAACGTCACATTTTTTCTAAGCCCTCTTGAACGTATTCCACCCAGAAGCGCTTAAAAAACGCTAAAAACGGAATACCGATCAAAACTCCCGGCAAGCCAAAAATGGAGCCGGCAATCAATATTGCCAACAAAATCGCAAACCAATTTACCTTCATTCGTGTTCCCTGAATCCGGGGTTGAAGAACCCAGGATTCAAACTGATTGGCAAATAAAAACACAATCAGGATTTTAATCAAGCCTTCAATGCCGCCGTATAAAAAGCCCAGCAACATTCCGGGAATGGAAACAAGTGTTGGTCCTAAAAATGGAATAAAGTCAAAAATTCCGGACAAAAACCCCAAAAACAGCGAATAAGGAATACCGGAAAGAGATGTACCGATTCCCACCATCACACCAACAATTAAAGCGAGAATCACCTGACCACGAATATAATGCTCAATATCTTTGTAGCATTCCTTCACAAAACGCATCGATTTTTGACGGGTGCTTTTTGGAAAAAATCGCCAAAGATTAGTTCTTAATACCGGCATCAGAGTGGCAAAATAGGAAGCCGTGATGATGAACAAAATAGCTGAAGTTGAAACGGCAGGAATATGCTGTATAACGGTATTTAATATCGAGGCACCTAACTCCGAGATATTTCGCCCAATATCTCCTATGAGAGAATTCACCCATTCGGTGAATCTTGGATCGATATTATCCCCGTTGAAAAAGGTTTCAACATTAATATCACTTGCCGTACTTCCCACAACAGGGAAAAATCGTTTTCCCTCCTCTATCAATACGGGAAAAATTGAATAAATGGCGAAGGCAATGAGAACAAACATACCAATGGAACTGATGAGCAACGCCAGCTTGTATTTTATAAAACGGGATAAAAATCCGGTGGGAACACTGATGATCATGGACAAATACCATCCAAACAAAATAGCACCCATAATCTGTGAGGCCGATTTAAACAAAACAAAAAACAAGGTCAGATAAAGAATAATCACCCACATAGCCGGATCAAAAGACTTCACAGATAATTCCAATCTCTTCATAATGCTCCCCCAACGCCCAAATCCCAACTCAAAATCAAGCTAATCAATGGAGCTATTATAACACTTCAACCCGATGAAATTTCACGTTATCGACTTTTTGTTTTATCCAAGCTTCTTTTGGTAAAGCCCAGTTCTTCATATCATTTGAGAGCTTTTTTGTTTATTAAACGTATTTGTGAAGCAATTATGTTGTATAATAAGATCAATCGCATTGTCATCATCATATCTTTTTTTTAAAGGAGGAGGTTGGTACTTATGAAAAGAACCATCTTGCTGTTGATCTTGTTCGCCACTATCATAGCTTTCACATTTGGCAATGTTTTTCAGCTTGTGACCGAAAAGGATCTGGAAGGTATCAAAGCCGCAATTCAAAGCGGAGAGGATATCAACGCTGTTAATGAATACGACCAAAAGAATCAAACCCCGTTGCTTCGGGCGATTTCATATGGGTATATGGATCCGGTTTACGTTGAAATTGCCAAATACCTCATCGAACAAGGGGCACAGTTGGCTCATCAAGACAACGACGGATTCACCGCCCTGCATTATGCTGCTAAAAACGGACATCTTGAAGTGGTAAAAATGCTGGTCGAAAGAGGGGCTGATTTGAACGTTTTTCCCGACGAGACAAAGTTTTATCGAGGGGAAACTCCCCTTAACAGTGCTTGTTCATATTCAAACACCAACGATAAAAACCTTGAAGTGGTGAAGTACTTGGTGGAAAAGGGAGCCAGTATGGTAAAGATCAGCTTTTGTTTTCAGAGTCCATTGACTAATTGTATGAATTCAAAAGCACCGCTCAGTGCACAATATCTGTTGGAAATGGGAGCTGATCCCAATGTACCCAACAACAACCGCCAAACCCCTCTGTACTTGGCTATTGACAAGGGGTTAGGCAATGATTTCATCAAGGTGTTGCTGAAAGCGGGAGCCGATCCCAATACGGGTTCTGATTACTATACGCCACTTGAAATGGCAATCAAAAAGAGAGATGTCGAATTGGCTCAAATACTGATGGAGGCAGGGGCGAATATTCATCATGTGGATCAAGATGGTGATACACTCTTTCACGTTGCAGCGAGTATCAACTCCAACAAAAACATTGATTTTCTTCTTTCTCAAGGTCTGAATATCAATGCAAAGAACAACGAAGGCCAAACACCCCTTCATATTGCCGCAGAAAACGGTTATGACACAGTGGTCGAACAAATGATCAACAATGGTGCAGATTTGTTTGCCGCAGATAACAACAACGACATGCCCATGCATATCCATGTGTTTGTCTACGAATCAGACGAAGAAAAAGTGGGGTGGTTGTTATCAAAGGGTGTGGATGTGAATATGAACCGGATTGAAGGCGCTTTGTCACCCATGCATTTGGCCGCCGGATACGGGGATTTGGAGATGGTGAGGTTTTTGCATCAAAATGGGGCAGACCTGAATATTCGTGCAGATGCCGGTTTGACGCCCTTACACGCTGCTGCCGGCCGACGGGGAAAGGTTGAGGTACTCGAATACCTCATCAACAATGGTGTGAACGTGGATATTGCCAGCGATGAAGGCTATACCCCTCTTTTTGAAGCTATCATGTCATTCAGCGAACCCGAACTCATACTGTTTTTGCTGGAAAAAGGCGCAAACATTAACGCTCAGGATCAAGTGGGAAAAACCATTGCTCATTATGCCGCTCAGGAAGAATGGGATGGAATGGAATTGCTTGAATTCTTAAATGAATACGGTGCGGATTTCAATATCACAGACAACGACGGCAAGACACCTGAATTCTATGCAGCCAGTGATGAAATCAAAGAATACTTAAATAGCTTAAAATAGCTTTTCTTGAATGAACAGGGAAATACGACATCACTTTATGCGCTCGTCGTATTTCCCTTTTTATTTCGTGGTAGAATAAAATGGAATGACACATGCATGGGGGGAAATCATGAATCCTTTGGTAGTCAATCTTTCAAAATCGCAGCTTTTCCAAGGCGTCACCATCAATGAACTGGAGCAAATCAGTAAAAATACCACGATCTCGATTGCCAAATTCAAAGGTGAAGAGATCATAAGAAGTGCCGATGAAGAGGCAAACAGTATGTTTCTGATACTGGAAGGTTTTGTTAAAGGAATGATGGAAGACATTGAAGGTCACGTGTATCAAGTGGAGGAGTTTTCCCCATCCGAGTTAACGGCGCCGGCCAACCTTTTTTCTGAAGAAGAGTATTTCCCTGTTTCTCTGATCGCCAAGACCGACTGCCAATTGATTGAGATCGACAAACCCACATTATTAACCATGTTCAGGATTTCTGCAAGGATGGAGGAGAATTTTCTCCGTATTTTGTCCAATAAAGTCCTGTTTTTGGCCAACAAGTTGTGGGAAAATCAGTTTTATTCCATCAGTCAAAAGATCTATCACATGGTTTACAAGGCCTTTAAGGAACATAATCAATCCCTATTCGACATTGAAGCGACCCATGAAGAATTGGCACAAAGATTTGGCGTATCACGCCCTTCGCTTTCCAGAGCGCTCATCAAGATAAACAAGGAAGGAATTGTGAAATGCTCCGGCAAATGTGTCGAAATTCTCTCAGTAGAAGCCTTAGCAGATAAGATATCTCAAATGAATTGAGGAGTTGAATGGAATGAGGCTGTTTTCAAAAAAGGAACAACTGGAAATTCAGAAC
>Ga0116163_1001753_pt1 | contig 13163 bp, 11 predicted proteins | sample AD_UKC107_MetaG_FD_89889 | JGI IMG/M metagenome (GOLD analysis project Ga0116163, IMG submission 89889) | Active sludge microbial communities of municipal wastewater-treating anaerobic digesters from Hong Kong - AD_UKC107_MetaG | ecosystem: Engineered > Bioreactor > Anaerobic > Digestate...
CTGCATCAATAATACTGTGCTTTTGAAGAGAATTTAGAATATTACTAAGGGTTGAATCATAAATACCGCCATAATTGGCTTTTATAAATTTTTTAATCAGAGAAAAGCGATTCATGTTAAGCGTTATGGCATTTGAGCAATTGAAGGAACTTCATATTCTATATTTTAGCATATAAAGTTGTTTATCCATAGCCTTTGTATCTATTTTCTGAATAGAAAACCCATAGAGTAATAGTTGCTGTTATAGAGTAAACAGTTCTGACTATGGTTTGTTTATCAGAAAATCATCACCCCACCATCTTCAGATAATTCCCGTGAGACCAGAGCAAAGGGACTGCTATTTCTCCCCATTTTTGGACCCATTTTTCATAATAGTCTTCAAATAAAAGGTGTTCTTTGACTTGCTCAGGGAGTTCTTGCTTGTGTGTCGCCTGTCTTTCGATCCAGTCTTTGATCTGTTTGTGTTTTTCCGTTTGATCGGTTTGCCGATAGTAGTCTCCCAGATTTGCAGACAGGAGTATCCAGCTGCCACCACCGTAATAGGAGTCTTTTAGATACCGCTTAACGCCACCGTTGAAATTGAGGTCATGTTCGATTTGTTGGATGGTTTTTTTGATAAGGGGGTGTTCTTTGTCCCAGAGCTTAAAGGGGCAAATCGCCCATATAAGGCTGGCATCTACCCCGTCATTCAATGTTGATTTGATGAGTCGTCCATCTTTGGTGTGTTTTTGTTCAATATAACGGTAAACTTGTTCCCAAGCAGTTTTCTTTTGCAAAAGCTCTTCAGCGGCTTTTAATCCGGCCGCTACTGATATCAACGTGGAGGTGTGAACGGCTGATTTTTCCTCTTCCCAGGCATCATAACAGGGGAGCTGCCATAATTTTTCCAGGTATTCGGTGATATATTGAATGGGTTGAACCTTGAAGGGAAACCCCGCTTTTTTGGAATACGCATTCAACGCCCACAAATACGTGCCATATCCGTCAATTTGAGCATTTTCCCAGTTATCATTGTTCAGCTTGCCATCCAATCGATAACGAGTGGGCAGGTAATCTTCAATGCTAATCGCTTCAGTTTTTTTGGACAGGGTTGTGATAATCTTCTCCGAATATCTTTCAAGCACCCCTTCTACCCATTGAAAATACCGATAAGCGGATTCTCTTTCACCGGTATAAAGCATGGCTTCGGCAATAAAGGAGCTGTCTCTTAACCAGCTGAATCCGTATTGAGAAAAGTTGGGACTGGCAATATAGGCACCGCTTTCATGTTGATTATCTTTAATGATCTTAATTGAGCTTTCGACGAGATCCATATTCTTCCTTTCCTGAGCCTTAGATTTTTTCCCAGTTGATGTCAATAATACCGTCACTGGAAGAATGGGTGATATAACCCAACCATTTTATTTTAGCATTTCCATAATCTTGAAAGTGTGATGCCTTTTCTTTGGGGGCAAAGATGATGGCCCCTGTCTCTTCCAAACCCCACTTTGGGGTAAACAAATCTTTGCTTTCATCCACGTTCACTTCGATTATGGCATTTTCCCTTACAAAAACCAGCGGGTATTTGTCCATCGTGTAGGTTAATGGTTCATTTCCTTGCACCTTTTCTCCGGTCCAGAGGTTGATCCACCCTCCTGCAGGGAGTTCAACGGACAGGACCGTTTTTTTATCGGAAAGATTTGGAAAGACGATCATATCCCGTCCGAAATAATAACATAATTGTGAATCGGTTTGCTTTTCAAAAACGGGTGTCGTTAATGGCACACCCTTTTCAGCGGCATAGACGGCCTCTTTATAAATATATGGCAATAGTGACATTCTTAATGACACAACTCGCCTGTAAATATTAATGATCTCAGGGTCTTTATAAACCTCAGCCATATTCCACGGAGAGCGCTCTGCCGATGGAACGGGATCGCCCGGATCTTCGGAATGGAATTGGAAGATGGGCACAAAGATAGAATTCCAAAGGGCCGTTAGATAAAGGTTCTTTGAGGGTAGTTCGCCACTGAATCCGGCAATATCCCAACCCCAAAACGGATTACCCGAAACAGAAACATTCATGCCGGCAACAAAATTATCACGCATAGCTTTGTAATCGGAATCTTCATCACCTACCCAGAAGATACTTGATTGTGGAGAACGGCTGTATCCTGCCCGGCTGAAAAGAAGGCTGTCTTCACCTACCAGCTCTTTGGCCGCACTAAAATAGGCTTCTGGGTAAAGATTACGCATCTTGGCAGCAGATTCATGATTGCCCACCATGGTGTCTCTTCCCCAAAGATGTTCGCCACCATCGGTCTTTAACCCGGCAATACCGATTTCTTCAAACAAATATTTCCGTTTGGACTGCCACCAACGCTTGGCCCCCTCTTTGAAGAAATCGACAACGTAACTGTGCTCAAACCATTTGTTTTTGGGTATTTTATATGGACTGCCATCTTTGTTTAAAGCGACGAGTTTTTCTTGTGTCATATATTGCTTATCATTTTCATGTTGTTGTTTGATACTTTCCGGAGAGTTTAAAACCGGAATTTGCCACAACACCATCCTGATTCCCTTTTTACCATAATCATCCACCATTTTCTTGGGATCCGGCCAGGGATCCTTGAAAGTGAAATCCTTCAGTGTTAAGGCTTCATTTCCTTCCACGGGCTCATACTCTGCTCCGTTGAAGATGTAGAAACTTTGTTCATCTGACCACGCTTCAATTACCGCCACCGTAGAAGGCAGATTCAATTCGGTGACTTTTTTAAGGACTTCCTCCATTTTCTTTTGTGAATTCCACTGGTTGGCCGATAGCCAGGGGCCAAAAGCCCATTTTGGCGGTAATGTGGGTTTTGAAATCTTGTACATTTTATTGATCAATTCAACGGGTTTTTCGCCTTCCCAATAATGGACTTGTAAATCCCGGACGGGTAAATCCCTTGAAAAGACTTGAATATGCAATTCGTCTTCAATCAGGGTATATTGGGTCATATAACCTGTATCAACGAATAAGCCAAAGCCCTTATCGGAAAAGATGAAGGGTACCGGGGCATATCCCTTTTTCTTTTGGACTTTCCATTGATCATACACAAACGCATAATAGTCCTCGTTTTTGAGTGCCAACGAATCATAGTGCTCACCAAGGCCAAAGAATTTTTCTCCCGGTTTTCTTTCAATCACAAAGGTCATATCATAATAATCTTTACCATCTGTTAATGCGTTGATCGTTTTGATTCTATCATTTTTATAGTTTTTCTGATTATCTGCATTGAATGACAACACGTCTTCATTCTTTTCAAATTTGTTTTCAATATTTGTCCATTCTTTTGTTGTACATTCATACCAGTCCGAATATTCAGCCGTATGCAAGCCTCTCCCAAATCCAAATCTATACGCTACGACGGTTCCAGCAGAAGGGGCAACAAATTGTGCCTGCCACAGGGGTTGTTCCGGCACATTTCTCCTACATTCGGAACGAATCACTCTGACCTTCCCGTTATTTTCTTTCAGTTCCACCCAGCTTCTTTGTCCCAAAACGCCACGATCGGTTGCGTAATTGAGAATGACCTTTTCTCCTGCTATCGGTATAAAAGGATCCCTTTCGTATTTATATTCACCGTCATATGGATTTTGTGTACCATACGGCAAATGGATAAAATGTGTCATAACCTCACCCCTCAATGTTATGAATGGTTGATGTTGGAAATAAACATGTTTCTATCGATCACTTTGTAAATACAGCCCAATGTCCATGCATTTTCACCAATCTGGTCTTTGTCAAACACCAGATTGTCGCATAATCCATTGAAACAATTCTTTTTTGAAAAATCTACAGCATGTTGGTAAAAACACTCTGAAAATTCCATGGCTTCTCCCCCGATGAGAAAATAATCGGGTCTGAAAATATTAATGATATCTTTTAAAGCAATCCCCACCAACATAGCATATTCCTTGAATACAACATTCGCTGCCTGTCGATCCGTTTCCAAGGCAAGTTTCAGAAAATCGATCTCTGCACTTTCTTCATCCGTCATGGTTTGAAAAGCCCTTTTTAGTTTAGCGGAAGTGGTTGCCAAGTTGATTTTTTCTGCCAAAGCTTTAAAAGAGGCTTCCGCTTCAAGGCATCCCTTACTGCCGCAATTGCATTTGATACCCTCTTCTCTGACGGTGATATGTCCGAATTCCGTCACCGCACCATATGTTGATAACAGTGTTCCCTTTAGGATAACCGACCCACCGATTCCCACACCCAGAGTCAAGAAAGCAGCGTTTTTGTATCGATAGGCTTCCCCTTTCCACATTTGAGCCAACGCAAAGGAGTCCACATCGTTTAATAGTTGGACATCAACGGCAAATGCCTTTTTGAGAGAATCGGCAAGTTTGACATTCTGCCATTGTAATAAGTAGGAATTAATGACCGTACCATTGATGGAATCCACCACACCGGATACCGCCACACCAATCCCGAGAATTTCCATGTCGTATTCCTTTTTCCATAATTGCCATCGTTTTTTCAACTCATCGATGATCAATGGGGTGGAAATCTCTTCATAGGCCTTTTGCTCCACGGATTTCACATTCCCATTCAAATCCGTCAGCATGAAATTGATATACCGATAACCAATTTTGATGCCGATGACATACATGTAATCAGGATTAATCGCCAGAAGGATGGGCTTTCTTCCTCCCGTTGAAACGGCATTACCGATTTCTTTAATCTTGTTTTGTTCTTTCAGTTCGGCCACAAGATTGGTGACAGTTGCCGGACTTAATTGGGTTTTTTTCGCCAATGAAGCTCGGTCTGTGCCATCAGAATAATAAATCTCTTTCAACAAAAGTTTTAAATTAATATCTTTCATTACTTCTTTTGTTGCTTTCTTAGCCACGTTATCCTCCTAATGTCTTTAACTTTGATTAATTAGCCGGCACGCCAAAGCGCACCGGCCATTGATCGTTATTTTAAATCGATTTTTTCTTCGAGTTCTTCTTGTGCTGCGTTTAAGGCTTCTTCCGGTGTTTTCTCTCCGTACCTTGCTTCTTCCAGATATCGATTGATAATATCCGTCATCTCACCGATATTTTCGATTACCGGAGGTGTAACGAGATAATTCAAGGATTCGAAGACGGCTTCCCGGTTATCTGGTGGTGTTTGGGAGATATAATCATCCAAAATATCCTGATAGGTAACCGCTGGTAATTCCCAACCGGCATCAATTCTGATCTTCGCTACTTCTCTACTGGAAGAGAAGAAATTAATCCATTTGAATGCTGCTTCCTTGTTCTTGGCATCTTTACTGATGACGACACCGTTTGAGAAGAAATGGGTAGATTTAGCAATATTTCCGGGTTCTACCTGAATATCCCAGTTAAAGTCACAGTCTTTAATGAATGTTGGTAACGCCCAAATGCCTGTGACAACCATACCCAATCTGCCAGAGATGAATAAATCCCAGTCGCCCATTCCCGCAAGCTGTGCATCGTTAGGCATCACGTTGTACTTTTGAACACGATCTACCATAAACTGAAGCGTCTCGATATTTTCTTTTCTGTTTAATGTAAATTCCGTTTTATCGTCATTCAATAAACTGCCGCCATTCTGTCGAACCGTTTTATAGAATTCCCAGAACTGTATGGGCTGATAGATCCCGAAGGTCATGGGATGAAGGTCGCGGATTTTCTTGGCTGCTTCTAATTCATCCTGCCAGGTCCAATCCAGTGTCGGATATTCTGCGCCTGCCTGATCAAAAAGATCTTTGTTATAGATCAAAACAACGTTGGAGAAACTAAAGGGAAGACCATACTGTTTACCGTCTGCCTGAAAGGCCTTTAAAGCCATTTCATTGATATTACTTTCATCAAAACCTACTTTTTCCATAGGCTGCGCCAAGTCCAATAATACACCTTTTTTGGCGTAGGTGTAGAAATTTTCGTAGTTGAGTTCAAACGCATCTGGTGGATTGTTACCGGCAATCAGCGTCATGAGCTTAGTGAAATAATCTCCAAAACCCACCGTTTCAATTTTAATCTTAATATCGGGATTTTGTTCCTCAAAGACATTTTTCATCTCTTCCAGATATTGTGTGTTATCTCCCGCTGATGAAAAATTCATAAAATTAACCGTTGTTACTGCGAAACTCATTACTGCTACAACACTTACAATCAAAACGAACAATAGACACTTCTTAAACTTAAAATCCTCTCCTTTTTTGCGTTAGATGATTTGTTTTATTTCAAACCACCGACGTTGAATCCAACTTCGATGTGTTTCTGTGAAAAGGCATAAACAACGATCATAGGAATAATCGAGATGATTGCACCGGCCATCAGCATGTTATAGTCTGAGGCGTGCTGCCCGTTTAAAAGACTCAATCCAACCGTGAGGGTCTTTTTTTCTTTTGATGTCAATACAATCAACGGCCAAAGATATGCATTCCAGTTTCCCATAAACGTCAGCACCGTTACCGTGGTCAAGGCGGGTTTAATCAGCGGCAAAATCACCTTGAAAAACACTTTAATCCTTGAAGCTCCGTCCATAAAAGCGGCTTCCAGATAACTGTCCGGCAAAGATTTGATATTCTGGCGTAGCAGAAAAGTACCAAAAGCGTTGAAAAAACTGGGTAAGAGAACACCGGTATATGAATCCAGCAAATTTAACTCTCTCAAAATTAAATAATTGGGAATCATCAACAAATTACCCGGGATCATCATGGTTGCAAGGAAAAAACCGAATAAGATTTCTCGACCTCTAAAATCAATTTTTCCAAAAACAAAAGCGGCCATGGAAGCTGACAATACACTGATAAAAGTTCCCACTACGGAAATAAACAGACTGTTAAATATTGAACGGGCAAAGGGAAATATTTTGAATAAATCCAGATAGGACTGGAAGCTTGGTTTTTCCGGCAGCCACTGAATGGGAATCGTTGTGAGCGCCTTGGTTTCCTTCAAAGATGTAGAAAGCATCCAAAAAAAAGGTAAAAGCGCAAAAACAGCCAATACAGCTACGACAACATAAAAAACAACCCGTCTGAAAACAACTTTTCTACCCCTCATAATGCACCCACTTCTTTTGAAGTTTTAATTGAATAATCGTGGCAACAAAGATGAACACAAATAAAATCCATGAAAAAGCCGTGGCATAGCCCATCTTGTAATAATCAAATGCGTATGTATAAATCCTCTCCACCATCACTTGCGTCGACCCATAGGGACCACCCTGAGTCATAATCATGACCTGGGGGAAAAGTTGGAAAGAATTAATAATTGAGATAATGATGACAAAAAACATGGTAGGAGAAATCAACGGCAGGGTAATGTTAAAGAAATTCTTGATACCCGAAGCACCATCTATTTTTGCCGCTTCATAATAAGTCTTATCAATAGACTGCAAGGCGGATAAGAAAATCAACCCGAAATAACCCATATCTTTCCAAAGACTGGCAAAGACAATTCCCGGCATAGCCCAGTGTTTATCGTACAACCAACTGGGACCATTCAGCCCAAAGAATTGAAGAATTTCATTGATAGGCCCGTAATAAGGACTCAACAACCATCTCCAAAGCAAGGCAGCCGCTACCCAGGAAGTCAAAACGGGAATGTAAAAAACAACTCGAAAGATCTTCCTCCCCGGAACCTTCACATTCAAAAGCGAAGCCAATCCCAGAGAAACAATGAGTATCAGCGGGATGTATAAAATGATGAAATAAAAGGTATTTCCCAAAACCTTCCAAAATTCGGAACTTTTAAGGATTTCGATGTAATTGTCCAACCCCAAAAAATTCATCTTAGAGAGAACATCCCAATCCGTTAAACTAAGAAAAAAAGAATACCCAAAGGGAAGCATTTGAAAAACTATAAGACCGAATAAACTTGGTAAAAGGAAGAACATAATATCCAACGCTTTTCTTCGTTTATTCAAAGTAACCAAAAAACCCACCGCCTCAAAAGATACTTTCTTCACTGAATAAAGTAAGTATATAATACAACATTCTTTTTACTTTGTCAAGCGTTGTTTGTTTTTTTGTTTCAGGGGTAGTGAATGGCTCGGAGAGCGTGATATAAAAGACTTAAGAGTTTTTTTCGGTATATAGGTTTACAAAACACTAGTTGAAATTCTTGAAAAACAAAATTTCAAAATTTGTTGAAGAAAATACTTGCTTTTGATTTTGCCACACTAATGAACTTAAAGAAGTTTTCTTGAGATTTCTGAATAATAAAAACATTTCTATATCTAAAAGAACAAAAATCCCCTCCTCGGAGGGGTGGATGCGAAGCAGACGGGGTGGGTTTATACACAAAAACGGGAACATCACTGTAATGGAATTTAAGAAGCAAATTCCGAGGGGAGTTCTTGGACTTGAAAAACAGTCCTTGAAGTTTTAAGAACAAAACTTCACTTTCATTTTTAGGCAATATCCCAAAACCCACCCCGTCAGCTAGCGCTGACACCCCTCCGGAGGAGGGGATTTTACGTCTTTAGCTAAGAATGAGGTTTTAGTTATCATGAAACTTCTATTTCAATTTGGTTAAACTATACCGGATCGCACGACCCAAAGCCTCAATCCCCGGTTTCAAATCATCTTTTTTAACAGCCGAAATAGAAACTCTTAAATACAAAGCATCGGTTTTTTCAGTAAAGAATTCACTACCCCCCAGAACTTTTACCCCTTCTGCCTCGCATTGTTGCAACAACTGTGCTTCAAGCTCAACGGGAAGATCTACTTTAATCCAAAATAGATACCCTCCACTGGGACGATTCCAGGAAACCCCTTTGAATGACAATGTTTTCTCAAGAAGGCTCTGAGCAGTTTCCATTTTCTGTGAATAATACTGATTGACCTTTTTAATAAACCGTTAAAAAAATATCCCTGATGGTAAAATTCGTAAAGGGCTCCCAGAGTCAGTGTATTCGAAGATAAATGGCTGATTTTTTTCAGAGCCGTCAGTTGGGAAATAACTCCTTTTTCCCCCGCAATCCAACCCGTTCTTAAACCTGGAAATAACACTTTTGAAAAGGTTCCCAGATAGAAAACGATTTGATAGTTGTCCATGCTTTTGATGGGAAGCACTTTTCGGTTAAAATAGTCAATTTCCTCTTCAAAACTATCCTCAATTAAAGGAACCGAATACTTTAAGCACAGTGACAACAGTCTTTCCCGATGCGATTGGGATGTTGTGATACCGGTAGGGTTGTGAAAGGTTGGGACGGAGTAGATGAATTTTGGCTGACGGTTATTAGAACAATGTTTATGAAGCTGCTCTTCAAGTATTTCCAGGTTCATCCCAGCAGAATTCATAGGAATACCAACGACCCTCAAACCATGAACCCTCATTTGTGAAAGGGCTACTCTGTAACCTGGGGATTCAAGGAAAACCGTGTCGCCTTTTTCCGTAAATAGTTTGATTAACAGTTCCAATGCCTGTGAAATTCCCTCTGTCAGCAGCACTTCATCCGGATAGACATCGATGGAATGGGTCAGCATTCTTTTTGAAATCCATTCTCTCAGGGGATAATACCCCATGGGATGGCCATAATTCAGCAGCGAAGGAGAAACATTCAATAACATGTTGTTCAGGGATTTTCTAAAAGTTGCCACGGGAAAGATTGAAGGATCAAGATTCATGGCACTCATATCGATGATATTTTTCGAGTCTTTTTTCTCCTCTTCCGGTTGAATAATCGCGTTGATACGTTGCGCTTTTTCCCTCCCGATGATGGTTTTATCATAGTCCAGGGCAATTTCCCCTCGGGTCTTCTTGTTGACGATAGAAGCCCTCTTTCTGACGGTGGTATAAGCCCCCTGATGACTGTTCAAATACCCCAATGCCCACAGTTCTTCATAGGCCTGAACTACGGTTTGCCGGCTTACATCAAGTGTTTGAGCCAGCTTCCTTGTTGAAGGCAGTGCGTCTGAGGAGTTTAAAGTTCCGGTTTCTATCAACTCGGATATTTTATCCACAATCTGAAGATATAAGGGCTTTTGAGACTTTTTGTCCAGTTGAATGATCAGCAACAACTTTCCTCCTAATATTTTACTTAATTATAAACATCTTTCATCTCTAAACAGAATCTCATTGTGATTCTGCGGATAATTTCCTCTCCTTATAACCGTAATTAAGATAAATGCCAAAAATAATAATGACGCCTCCAATAATGAGCGCGGGTGTTATAGGTTCATCCAGAAAGATGATTGAAAAAAGGGCTGTAAAAATCGGAACCAAACTGTAAAAGCCCATGGTTTTTGTAGCCCCGATGAAATGGATGGAAACCTGATGCAACAGATAACCAACTGCTGAGGCGAGTGTGCCTAAATAAATGACAGCAAATTTTTCCTGAAGTGTTGATGCCTTCCAGATTTGGAATGGTTTTTCTCCCATGGCAATGGGGATCATAAACAGTAGTGAGAGGATAAAGCTGTACCCGGTAAGTATAAACGGTGAATAGCGCTTCATGATCTTTTGGCTGAAAACTGCATAAAAAGAATACAAGATCACAGCTGCAAACATGATGAGATCACCGGGGTTAAACGAAAAAGCCGATGTTCCAATTTGAAAACCGTTTGTTATGGTAATCATCACGCCAAACATAGCAATTGAAACGGCAAATAATTTGATGGGTGTCAGTCGCTCTCGAATCAATAATGAAGAAATCAGCAAAGTCATCAACGGATTAGTGGCAACAATGATGGCTGCCTTAATCGCTGTTGTATAGGATAGGGCAAGAAAATATAAAATACCATAACCAAACCCTCCTGAGATGGCAATTATGATCATGACGGGTAAATCTCTTATCTTCAAGATAGCCTTTTTGCCTTCCTTTTTAATCATAATCGGAAAGATGATCAGGGCAGAAATCAAGTACCTGAAAAAAGTAAGGGTTAAAGGTGGAAATTGATCCACCGTCACTTTGCCAATAACAAAAGAGCCACCCCAAAACATCGTAACAAGCACCATCAGTAAATATACATACCGTTTCATTTGTCTTCAGCACCTTTTAAACATAGTAGTATAAATATCATTTTAATAACCCCCTTTTTGGACCATTAACTATAAGACAATTTTGGTATTTAACAAAGGTCCAATATTTCAATTTATAGAACTACCAATATTTCATTCTTTAATCGTTTTCACAAAGAAAAAGTGTTTTATTAGAGTAAATGATATTTTTTTTAACAGCTTTTATGTTCTAAGATGCTCTTATAATAGCTCTTTCAACCAATTTCAATTTATTATTTTGAAAAGACTTGACAAAACAGAACGAACAGGGTATACTGTGTATGTACGATATATACAGTTAGAAAAGGAGGGCAATTAAATGCCGATACTAAAAGTTGACAAAATCAACAAAAAATATGAGCATTTCCAATTATCAGATGTTTCATTTAAACTTGAAAAGGGTTATATCATGGGTTTTATTGGTGAAAATGGCGCAGGAAAGACCACAACACTCAAGGCAATCTTAAACATGATTCACATCGAAAGTGGAAGTGTTGAAGTCTTTGGACGAGATCTAAAAAAGGATGAGCAAAAGATTAAGGAGAATATCGGATATATGTTTGGAGGGATCGATTTTTATCCCAGAAAAAAACTGAAACTGATTACTTCGGTGATTAAACGGTTTTACAGTAATTGGGATGAAGCAGTATACAAACACTATATGGACAAGTTCCGGTTGGATGAAGAAAAAAGGTTGCATGATCTGTCTCATGGTATGAAAGTCAAATACAATTTGACATTGGCGTTATCCCACAATGCAAAACTGATGATCCTTGATGAACCCACCACAGGCCTTGATCCAGCTGCTCGTGATGGCTTGATGGAGATTTTTCAGGAGATTATTGAGGATGGTGAAAGAAGCATTCTATTCTCGACGCATATTGTCAGCGATTTGGAGAAATGCGCCGATTATATTACTTATATCAACAACGGTCGGATTATTGACAGTTCCACTCGAGAAGACTTCACAGATGCATACCGACTGGTTCGTGGTAGTAAAAAGCAACTGGACGTTGTTAAGAAAGAATTGGTTTCATTCAAAGAGGATTCCTTTGGTTTTACGGGACTCGCTAAAATGAAGTCGCTATCTTCCCTTGATAGCCTTCAAGTTGAAAGGGCCGGCCTGGAAGATATTATGATTTATTATGCCAAAAGAGGTGAGAAATAATGAAAGAATTATTATACAAAGAATTCAAACTGGCAATTCATCCGGTATTTTATGTGATTTTACTGACAACAACACTGCTGCTAATTCCCAATTGGATCTTCACCGTTGCCATGTCATATCTGTTATGGGTCATTGTTCCTAACTTCTTTTTTGCCATAGCTGCCAACAACGACACATTCTTTTCAGTCCTGATGCCGGTTAAAAAAAGCGATGTCGTAAAATCGAAAATCTATACCGTCATAGCCCTTGAATTATTGAACATCATCATCGCCATCCCCTTTGCCATTGCCAATTTTATGCTTTATAGAGGTGGTTTAGGGATGTTGGAACCCAACCCGGCGTTCTTTGGGTTTGTACTGATCATGTATGCCCTGTTTAATTTCCTCTTTATCCCGGGATTTTATAGAACAGGCTATAAAATGGCGCTCCCCATGACCATAGCCATCACCGGTGCTTTGCTTTTTGCGCTTTTCATACAGTTGCTGCCCTTTATTTCTCAACAGTTTAATATATTGTTCAACCTCAGAACACCGGAATCGTTGATGTGGCAAATCGGCATGTTGATTGTTGGTATCGCGGTTTTTATTTTTCTTAACAGCCTGACGATTAAACTTTCCGTGGAAAGATTTGAAAAGTTGGATCTATAATGAACATCAACATCTCAAATTCTTCAGACAAACCCATCTATATCCAATTATTTGAACAGATTAGCACGCAAATTCTCAGAGGCGAACTACCACCGGGGTTCGCCCTGCCTTCTATCCGAACCGCTGCAAAAGAACTGCGGGTCAGTGTTATTACAGTGAAAAAGGCTTGGGAAGAACTGGAAAGACAAGCGTTTATTTATACTATGGCCGGGAAGGGTTGTTTTGTAGCAGAGTTAACGGAGGTAGAACGTTTGAACAAAAAAAATGAAATCATTGAGCAGAAAATGCAAAAGGATATAGATTATTACAAGTCGATGGAACTTGATTTGGAAGAAATCCTCGAGTGGTTTAAGAAGCTGTATTAA
>Ga0116163_1001758_pt1 | contig 13134 bp, 14 predicted proteins | sample AD_UKC107_MetaG_FD_89889 | JGI IMG/M metagenome (GOLD analysis project Ga0116163, IMG submission 89889) | Active sludge microbial communities of municipal wastewater-treating anaerobic digesters from Hong Kong - AD_UKC107_MetaG | ecosystem: Engineered > Bioreactor > Anaerobic > Digestate...
CGAGAGATACGCGGTCGTCGGCATTATGTAATAGAGAACCCATGACGGAGATATAGAAATCTCCGGTTGTCTTCGTCGATCGCGACTGAATTCAAAAGATTCTTTGAATCATCTTCGTCCGCGGAATATATCAACGCGCCACGATTCAAATACTCGACAAGGTTGGAAGGCGTCGATTTCGTCAGATAAGCGGAAAGATGAATTCTTCCGTCAATTCCGGAAAGGTTCATCGGGAGAGATTCGTAGTCGTCAAGATATACCGCGTCGGACATCTGATTCGAGAAATCCGCAGACGTATAGTCCGAATGAATCGTTCCATTTTCCGCGATTTCCCGGGCGATCATATTGATCGCGATTCCGGAGACGAAAGCGGAATTCGGATCAGCCTTCAAGAATCTTTGCATTCCGCAGACGCAAGATCCGAGATCGACGATCAAGACGTTCTTTTTCGAATCTCCCGTCAATGATTCCGCGATCGAAACTCCGACCGTCAGATCGGAAAAATTGAAATCTTCCGTCGTTCCGCATCCGCATTTGAACGTGAAAGAAAGAGAATTGATCGAATATATCATTATGCGTTCACCCAGAGAGATCCGAGGAAATACGTATATCCCGCCGTGTATCCCGTGTTCGTGATCGTGAGAACGATTGACGCGTTTTTCGCGTCAGCCTGCACGGAGTAAGTACAATTCTGGACTTCCGGAGATCCGGTATAGGGATAATCATATTGCCCGAGAGAATACGAAGACGGACCGCCAAGACCTTCGAGAAATTGGAATCGATACGGAATCGTCAATCCGACGCGTTTCGGAATATATTGCCCCGTGTTCGGTTGGATCATATAATAGAACGGGATGATCTGATACGCTCCGGATCCCATCATATATTGAATGAATTCTTGAGCTGTTCCGGTCCCGAGAAAACATTGATGTCCATTGATCAAGAGCGATCCTTGATTGATCTGCCATGCGGATCCGCTGAAGTTCATGATGTCGCTTCCGGCCTTATCGACGACGCGATCTTGATTCAACGGGGAAGAATTATTAATATGCGCCATTATGAAACCCTCCCATAGAATTCGAATTTCATTTCGTGCCAACATTGAGAATTTTCAGTCAAAGAGATCTTGAATTTCGAAGGAAGTTCAATATGACATGAAGAGAGAACTTCCGGATAATGAATCGGACGGAACGACGAAGGATAATGAGGATAGAATGTGAAAAATCTCGCGAATTCCGCATGATTCTCCCAGAAATCCCAGAACTGATAGAATTGAAACGTCTTCGAGGTTCCCAATTCCGTCCATTCATACGTCTTTGTCTCGTGTACATCTCTGAAATCAAGAGAGACGAGATACCATTTCCCTAATCGATCCCCTTGGGGATATCCGGCGAGATTCCGTTTTGTCTTCCCGAAGATCACGGATTGAATTTCCACGCGAGACGTGACGAGAGGAAGATCGATGCTAAGATCGCCCGTCCCTTTATTGAAAACGATTCTCGGCATCCCATATCGATCGGCTATCAATGCAGATTCTCTCTTTCTTCAATCCGGCGGAATTCGATCGCAAGACCGCGGATCAATTCTTGTTTATCGAATATCACGCGAGCGGGTTCGATTCTCTTGTTATCGCGGATCTCTTTCCGGAGATCGGAGATCTGACGGTCGAGACGTTCGACGCCGACAACGTATTCTCCTCCCGGTCGATCTCCGACTTGTGCGACCGTCGGACGCATGACCGTCGCTTCGACCGCGAAAGACGGAACCTTGATTTCGGGTTTCGGAGGAGACTTGACTGATTTGATTTGAGAAATCAACTGACCAGTAAGCGCGACCATCTGCGCGATAAAGATCAAATTCGCCGGGGGTGGTGTGTTCGCGGATTGACTTACCGCTCCGGCCATATTCAGCATGATCTCTCCCATCCGGAGAATCTTCAAGAATTTCAACATCTCAACATTGTTTCCCGCGTTCGTCTCGAGAACGTTCGCGAGCGCGCCCGCGATCATCGCGGATCCCTGAAGTTTTTGTTGCGTGAGTTGAACTTCTTTTTCATGCTCTTTTTCTTTGAGATCGATCTGCTGACGAATCAGATCGTTTTCCGCCTCGAGCATCATCATGATTTGCGCGCCCCGTCCTTGTTCCGCGAGAGCCCATTCTTGTTTCATCGTCTCGTGTTCTTGTTCGAGGTCCATTAAAGATTTGACGGATGATTCCCCGATCTGATCCGTTGTCCCTCCCCCGGGTACCATGGGACCGACGAAGTAATCTGGATTGAACTTGCCCTCAAGGTTGGTAATATAGTGATATAATTCTGCTACCTTCTCGGTAAGTTCAACGGTCGGTGGTTTCGCTTTCTTTACGGCATCAGCAAGCCACTCACTATCTCGTGTAAATTTCTCATCCGCGCTATTCTCCATGACCTTTCGCCATGATTCGCCGATGATATCAGCGGACTCCTTCACCTCACCCTTTACCACGCCGAGGGACCGGAGTACACTTAACAGATTCTTGAATCCACCCACAACAGGGTTGAATCGAAGAAGAGGGTTGAATCGAATCAGATCTCCGAGTCCGATCGACCCGCCGCTCACGTTTCTGATAATTTCATCCATCGAACTATTGAAATCATCAACCGCATTCTTAACTTCAAGAAACGACTTCAACATATCGTTAAGCATCGGGATTAACTCTTTCGCCCCCTGCTCCTTCATGGCGGTGAATTGCGCCTTTAATCGGGTCATGTTGTCCGTGAGATCTGCCGCCGCGTTCGCGTCATCCTGTGACCATGTAACCCCTAACTTGCGCGCCTCCTCTTCAAGTGCCTTCACGTCGGATGTCAGTAGGGGGATGAGTGTAGCCCCGGACCTGCCGAACGCCTCTTGTGCAAGCGCGGTCCTCTCCGTGGATGAGGTCACGTTTTTGAACGCCTCGGACATTTCAAGGAGGAGCTGGTGCGCGTCCTTCATTTTACCGTTACCATCACGCACGGAGATACCAAGCCGGTCGAATGTCCGCTTCGCCTCTGCGAGTCCGTTATCGGCATCTAACGCCCGCTTCTGGAGTAATCGTAGCCCCGTGGCCACCGTATTAAGGTCCGTGCCTCCGATCTTCGCGGCGTGAGCGAGTGCGGATAGATTCTCAACGGATACGCCGATCATTTGCGACATCTTTTGAAATTGATCGCCCGTTCTCGCGGTTTCTTCTGCGATCGCTTTCATCGAATGAACGACGCCCCCGACGACCGCCGTGACTCCGAGAATCTTCGCGAAAGCCATTCCCATATCTTCCGCGCGTTTCTTCATGTCTTTCTTGGTCGTCGCCATGTCTTTATTCAGGCCGGTACGATCGGCTTTCAGCCTGATAACAGCATCAGCGACGTGTTTTGTGAGCGTCATTCTTTCCCCCTATACGGAACGATCGATTTCATCTTTTCCCACATCTCGGAAAATTTCTGATCTCGCTCTTCTTCCGTGAGGACGTATCGATTGATCTCTTTCACGGCGTCTTGAACCTCGTCACAATCTGCCATGCCCATGATGAAATTCCGGAGAGAGAGAAGATCTCTCTTCTTTGCGATGATCGACGCTCGGAGACGTTTCGAGAATTCATCATGGTCCCTTTCGAAGAGATCTTCCGCCTCCTCCCAAGAGCTTACGGCATGGCATTCGAGGAGGCGGATGATTTTAGCGGAAGATCATTCTTCTCGGAATATCGAATCGAAGACGTTACAATATCGAGAAGATCTTTGTCCGAAACTGAAGAGAGAAGAGAATCGGAGACGAATCCGTCTTTCGTTTCCGGATCCCATAAAACGGCATGGGCGCACCATTCGAGATTGATGCGCCATTCGTTCCATAGGCGCCGGATTTCTTCCAATTCATCTTCGGAGTAATTTTCAGTCACGAACGCGAGAATCGGGGGTTCCCCGTCGATCTTTTCCGCCATCGGATCGTATTTGTAAAGATCTTCATACAAGACTCGGAAGATCTCGAGAACGTTCGCATAATGTTTCGACCATTCTGCTGATCTGATCCGAGGAAGACGATTCGCGGGGAATACCCCCCATCGGTGAACATCTCCGAGGAGATCTTCGAATTCGATCTTTCCGCCATGAAGCGCGAGAGATTTCGTTTCTCTGATCATCGGAACTAGACTGAAGTCTTGTATCCCCAATAGCCGAACTGAAGAAAGTTCGTCGCGCCAAGGTCCGGATAGATGAACCATTCCGACGTCCATTTCATCGGTTCAGAGAAAGAATAGGCGTTCAGATTCTTGGGATTCGGAACGGCCTTGAAGAATGTAATCCATTCTTCTTCGTTGGTCGTGACGACTCTTTTTCCGGACATCGTCTTGAAGACCGCCTCTAGCGCGTAGTCGTACAGATTCAAATTGTTCGGGAGATATGCGACGATCTTCTTCGCGGTCGTTCCGACGACCGTGTAGAACGGAAAGAGATTCACGATCCGATCGATCACGGGTTCTCTGATGGTCAGATTGAAAGAGAAATTCGTCTCTTCGATGATGTGACCCGTCGCCTGATTTCCGATTCCGTGGATATTGCCGATAGCCTTGAGCGCGAGATCGACGACGATTTGAGTTGTTTCACCATCTAGCCATCCAATATCGTCTCCGTCAATTTCGAGTTTCAGTCCTCGACAATATTGCGTGAGTGCAAACGTTGACTGATCGGGCATTTTCACTTACCTCCATAATTGAGATTGATATTTGAAATCTTTGCGAAGCGATTTCCTTTGCAAATTTCACAGCGTTCGGGATGTCCATTCACAGGAACGATCTGTTCTTCTCCGCATCGGTCACAAGTGAAAGATCTCAAAGTCACATTGTGATCTTCCGGAGTTTCAATCCACGCCCCCGCGTGGGGGGCGACTCTATCTACTTTAACAATCTGAATTATAATAAGATATCGGTTCGATTTCGCGAACCACGTCTCTTTAATATCCTATTATGGATATTTTCTCTTATAGTAAAACTTATTTGATTGTCAAAGAACAACTTAAAGATTCCGCGAGCCTGCCAGGGCGTTGATGGGCAATTGAGGTTCGCGCAACCAACTTACAGGACAAGGGTACCCTCAAAATCTATCGCAACTTTGTTCCCATGATGTTCAATCCTTGAAGCGTAATTAGCCCCAAGAAAGTAAAATCGAATACTATCCTTTTCCATGTCCATCTCATTCAGGAGATTAAATTTTAAACTCGTGAATTGCGCTGGATCTACTATGCATTCAAAAACGGAATTTTGTACACGCTGGCCAAAATTTTGACAAGTTTTAGCAATTCTGCGCAATCTTCTCGGGCCTTTTTCATCCTGCGTGCAAACGTCGTAACTGATCACTACCATCATGATGGATCTCCTTCTTTTATTTCCAGAAGAATGGTGGATAGCCGTCTAAATCACCCCGGAGATATCGTGCCATGAGAAGAGCTTGAATATGGATCAATCCTCCAATGGTTGTCATCTCTTCCAGAAAAGGATGTTTTATTTCTTCCTTTTTCCTTTCCTGATATGCCGTTAGAACGGTTTTTCGTGCGCTATCATCCATGTATATGCCCCCAGTTTCAACTTTTTGAAAATTCCCAGAAGAAACCTGTTTTCGGTTAATCAGCGTCAAGACTAATCTGTCCGCGAGAAAAGGACGAAACTCCTCCATCATATCCAGTGCAAGGCCCGGTCGTCCGGGACGATCTCTGTGCAAAAAACCGACCTGGGGATCAAGACCCACCGATTCCAGTGCAGATCGAACGTCATGAAGCAACAATGTGTACATAAAGGATAAAAGGGCGTTTATAGGATCAAGAGGAGGACGGCGTGTCCGTTTTGTGAAGGTAAAAGCGGGATCTTCATTCATGATCATATAATTTAAAGCGCCGAAATATTCCTGCGCAGCCAATCCTTCAATACCACGAAGAGTATCAAGATCATCTGCTTTTTTCATTTCTTCGAGCCGCATCTGGAGTATGCGAATTGTTACTGTGAGATTATCCCTCTTTTGGATGTTTTTGTGATCTCTCAGGGTCCGTTGAAGGGCACTTCTGGAATTTGCAATTTTTGCGCCGATAATCACCTTGCTGATGGAAGCGCTTTTTTCGTATTCATCCGCCCAACGGTATTGGGTCCTACGTAATATCACATTACCTGAAACAGGTCCGACCACTCTTGCAAGAAATCGTCCCCATTCCGTGAGATAGGATATTGAAATTCCATGCTCGGCGCATCGCCCCATAAGATATTGGCTGAGGGAAATATTTCCAAAAACTATAATACTCTCCAACATATGCAAAGGTACACGAAGCCTTGTTTCTCCGTCAATTTTGACGTGCACCGTTTCCCCTTCCATGCCCAGCCAGGCACCCTGTGTCGTGACATACAAGGTATTAAGATGTTTTTTCATAGCCGGTTTAAATCACCTCTTTTCATCATTGATATCGGAAAGGCATTTTTCGACATATTTTGTTGATTTTTTCTCTGGAACGAATACCTGCGGTATGCAAAACTCGAGAATTGAGCAATTCTTGCATTTGGGCTGCTCTTCACAGATTGGTGTTCTCCCTCCATCGGTCAATTCGTGCAGGCGTTTCGCCGCATTCATGGTCAAACACCTGAGATCCTCTGTGAAATGGACTTCCTCTCTTTTATGCTGACTGCCATAATAAAGATAGCCGTGTACGATTCGAACACCAAGCATTTCTTCAAGACAGAGAGCCTGTGCACAGATCTGGGATCTGTCCGACGGCTCTTGTTTGGGTTTTCCTCTTTTATAATCGACCGGGACTACGGCCCATCTTCCTGGCAAATTATCAAACACTGCCGTAAGTCCCAATTCTGGTGAATTTTCACCCTGATCCATGTTCTCATCATATCGGTGAAGTTCGACTACATCGGCCCGGCCTACCAGCCCCAATTGATAGGAATGCAACGGTAATCCCCGTAAAATAACGAGGTCACCCCGAAGTTCCCTCCGGGGCGCCTCTTCATCAACACGTTTGTGCAGGTGCCTTCCTTCTAAAGTTAAAGTGTTATCCGCCCATATTCGTTCAAGGTGGATTAGCGCACATTGCCTCTCGCAGAAAATCAAATGCTGAATTGCGGAAAGCGGCAAAAAATCTTCTTCGGTATACATTTAGGATAACGGCTGAGTCTCTAACTAAATATTAGATTTTTTCATGAATCGATACACCAGCCGGGAGCGAATGTTGATCTACCTGCGCCTGGTAATGAGAAAAGTCACGCGGCACATCAATACTTGTATTTTTTTCTACGATGACCCTTTGTAGCAGTTGGTTCGAGGGCGCCCGCCCCAGTTGGTTATCGTGCTCAAAAACTACCAGTTTCTGCACTGTCATGCTGCCGGCCGGGCGTGCCGCGGATTGATCAAACTGGAAGGCACCAAGAAGGGCTTCCCAAAGGAGAGACAGGTCATTTTCATCAAAACCGGTCTGCTCCGCAAGGAAGGGATTAATAAAACCATGCGCACGATAGAGTGCATAGGGTACCGTAAATTTACGACCCATGGTCCTTTCTTTTTCAAGGTCACGCTCATTGGTGACCGAGGTGCGCGTGATGGCGTGTTCCAATGTCACAAGGGGATCGACTGAACGGGCGAATGAGATTTGAACCGGCCCACGGACCTGGCCACAATTGACTTCGGTACTCATAACTGCACCGAAGGTTCGGATATCATAGAAATTCCTGCACATGAATCTCGTAACCTCCACGGCTTTTTCCGCATCTTTGGGAAGTTTCTTCGCCTCAGGCTTCTCGCCGATATCATCGTAGGCCTCTTGATGGAGACGATTAAGCACGGCTTTTTCTCCAAAATAGATACGGTAATTATTCTGACCCTCCCTTGTGGTTCCAACATAATTTCGGACTTTGCGCTTGAGGCATACATCGGTAACGAGACCGTGCCCGGTTTCCGGATCAATCCTGGGAAGGTTGCCGGCATCTGGATCCCCATTCGGGTTTGCGTCCTTAACATCAAAAAGGTAGACAAAGTCATAACGGTTCATGATCATTTCCTCTCTTTCCGTATTATTCTTTGGCCGATTCAACGGCATCGTGCTTCGTATAAAAGTCCCGGGTCTGATGGTAGTAGCCGAGGGCAAACAAACCCTGTTCCGTAAGATTCAGATGGGTGGGAAACGCTTCGATAGGATCCAGGATTTCCTGGACCAGCTTCTCACGATAGATCTTTCGCCCCCCCTCCATCTTGGCCAGATGGTGCTGGTAGGTCCTCAACAGCCTGGGGAAGACAGTGCCCGGGGTCGCGGAGGCAGAGCTGTAAAACTTTTCCCGTATTGTGCTGCTCAGGCCCGGCCCGAGCGCGTCCAGCTGAGTTTTTTCGAGCGCTGAGAAGAGCCGTCCCAGCCGGTAGGCTGGCTCCTTGGATTCATGGTTCAGACTCATTGTAATCTCCTTTCCATGGTTTCTCATTAAATATGCTTTTATAATGCAGGCTTTCAGGTACGTCACATTGCGTTCCATGTGAAGCCGCCGGATGACAGCCTGGTAGAGGCCCGGTGGATAGCGGTACCCCGCGATGACTGCCTTCAATAGTGGTCCCTCCAGGACAGGAGGTGCTTCTTTTGCTTCTCTGGCGGTCTGGGCCAGGATCTGCCAGATGGTGGGACATTCCGGGTCTCGGGGACCCCCGCGGATCCGAATGTCTTCGACATGCTTTCTGAGATTGTCCAGCAGTGCGGACAGCGTGTTGCTATAGAAAAACCGGACGGATGCCCGGGCTGCGTTCGGTGACAGGCCAAGAATGTAGAAGCGTGTCTGTTCCGGGTTGTCGTCCAACTCTCCGTAGGATTCCCTTCCCTCGCGAAGGGCTTTGAGGAGCGTTTCCAGCTTCTTGCGGAGGGTTTCGTCTTGGACTTTTTCACCCTCCAGTACTCCTGAACCGGCTGACGTGAACAGGGCAAAGATATCCTCGACGGGGGAGGGCCTGTCCGTCCAGAAAGCCAGAGTCATGTCCCCGACAAGGAGCCGGTGCTTTTCCCTTCCCGGACCATCCAGCAGGGCGTTGAGGGCCGTCGTGTAGCGGAAGGCCGCATCCTCCGATACCGGCGCGTTGAAGCTCTGGTCCTTGCCATAGGATGTAAATGCGTCCAGGTTAAAACCGACGAGAGATGTCCCCGCACTCTGGCCGCCTGCGACGCCCTTGATCTTCTGGTGGAGCCGGGCGATGGGACTGTCAGCACCTGTGACGAGGCACTGCCCGATTTCACCTGTTTCATTTTCCTGGAACTGACTTTTCCACCATTTCAGAACTTCCGCGTCCTCGTGAACATAACTTGTTTCTCCCAGGATCTGGAAAACACCAAAACCAATAGTTGGATCCTGTAGAACGGGATACTTGATCGCCGTATCGGGATCCCATTGTGCAAGAAACCGGCATACCGCCTGGTAGGGTGATGAATGAATCGTTTCTTCCAGAGCGAGGTGTTTTTCACGAAAGGCCAGGAAAGCTTTTGCTGTCCTATCAGGTTTAGGATCTTCGTATTTGTAGCCGAGCATGTAGGAGGAGTTGTCCCAGAGAAAGCATGGGTTTAGCGCGGAGCCCGTGGGCTTTGTACTGCCGAGAACCCTGATCTGGACGGGACGGATCCTGTTTTCGTCCGAGGTCCGCGCATCCTGGATATCAAAAAGAGTGCCATCCGGACGCACAACCACCCTGAAGGATATTTTCTGGAGACTGAAACCTGGTGACACGATCTTATAAAAGGGTTCTCTTTCCAGGCGATCATAGAGCTCATGGAGTGCCTGAAGTATCATTCTTCACCCCCTTGCCTCATGGAGTGGGGGGACATCGATGATGCCATCATTCATCAATGCCCGGAAAAACCTTGGTTCCGCCTCGAGGCGTTTTCCTTCGCTTGATTCGATGATTTTTCCTCTTTTGTCGCTCCGGAATACCATGTCATGGAGCATGTAACCCAGGTCCCTTTCTCCCAGCAGCTCTTGCGGGCACGGGGGGAATCTTTCTGCCAGAGCGAAGTCAGCGGGAAATTCGCGGCACCCGAGATAGGGGTGATGAAAGTATTGGCCTTTCTCTGCCCTGCGCCGGAACATGTCGAGATGCTTGGCCTCGGGCTTTTGACCGTTTTCTCCTTCCTGAAGTATGTCAAAATGGGCTTCGATGCCGAAGGAAACATCCCGGAGGACCATGGCCGCCCTCTGTTGACGGAAATCTTCCACAGCAATCCCTAGATTGCCGTACCCACGTTCCATTGCCGTCATGGCGCCTGTCGCACCCTTCACGGAAATCCGGGCCGAGATTTCATTGCGCCTTACATGGGTAAACCGGATGGGGCGCAAAACGTGAATTCTGTCGATTACCCAGCGAATCTGGGGCTTCCAGTAGATGGCCTCCAGGATGCCCCGTGCGGCACTTGGTGTGATGACATCGTAGGAAACACGCTCGACCTTCATTTCCGGCCGGTTGAAGGACGCGTAGTCACCCCAGACCTTCAACTTAATGCCAAAAGACATGTGTACCTCCTTTCATATTTGTAATAGAACAGGTTCTGAATTATCGAACGAAAGCCCGGTCCTATTGGAATAATGGAGTTCTGGTGAGATAAGAACCGGATACTGATCCTGAAGTAACTCGATGTCTTTTGAAATATGCGATTCCCAGAGCTTTATGGGTATCTTTATCGTGAATCGCTGAAGTGCTCGAAGGGTCATGCGGTCCATGGGCTTTCCGGCTATGCGGATTTTTTCACAAAGTTGCCCACCCTCCTCTCCCCATGGAATGATGAGGGGCCTTCCCGTCTCCTCGATGAGCCTGAACTTCCGAGATACCGTGGTGAAATCAAAAAGGAAAGGGAGTTCCCTGTCATGAACCATGTTGAAATGGTCCACGATCCCGTGCCTGTCCCATCGACTCTCCTGGCTCCAGTAATAGAGGCGAAAATAGTGTTCCACCGCATCGAGACCAAGCGGGTCCGTGTAAAGTCCCAGTCCGAGAACCTGAGCACCTGCTCCCGCGGTATCCTGGAAGTAGCGTTCCGCCCGCGTATGTTCTGACCGGAAGAGAAAGAGTTCACCTGTGATTTGCCTCCCATTCCTGTTACACCGTCCTGCTGCCTGTGCGATGGAGTCAAGGCCTGCCATGGAACGGTAGACGACAGGGAAATCGATATCCACTCCTGCTTCAATCAACTGCGTAGAAATTACCGTGCACGGCAGATTCCTGCTCAACCGTTCCCTGATCTCATCCAGGACGCTGGTCCTGTGAGCCGGGCACATCAGGGCGCTTAAATGAAAGGCTGCATCCTGCTCCCCGACAACGAGCCTGAAGAGCGATTGTGCGTGCCGCCTTGTATTCACGATACACAGGACCTGTGAATGGTTTTTTAATTTTTTCACAATCTCGGAATCATTTTGTTCGCCAAGATCCCTGACTTCAACGCGTCTCAGGTTTTTGTAAAGCCCTTCCGGGGTTCTTATGATTTCCCTGACATTGGTAAGTCCGATGGAAAAATCCTCCCGGCCCTGGATCGCGGGCTGCGTGGCAGTGCAAAGGACGATCGAGGTCTGATAGTGATTCGAGAGAAGGCTCAGGGCTTTCAGGCAGGGGTGTAGAAGGTCCACGGGCAGGGTCTGCGCTTCATCCAGGATCACGACAGAGTTGGCAATGTTGTGCAGTTTCCGGCACCGGGAGGGCCTGCTCGAAAATAGCGACTCATAGAATTGCACGGAAGTGGTCACGATAAGAGGGGCATCCCAGTTTTCTGTCACCAAACGGCTTGCAATGGTCTCAACGCCTGCATCGATGTTGCTGTGATGCTCGATTACCGGATCGGGGTATCCTTCCGACAGGAGAGGGGCGAAGACCTTGCGGAACACTTCAGCATTCTGTTCGATAATGCTTGTAAACGGAATGACGTAAATGACTCTTTTGAGGTCATGCGCGACTGCATGGTGAAGGGCAAAGGCAAGGGATGACAGGGTTTTCCCGCCACCCGTGGGCACAGTCAATGAAAAAAAGCCAGGTTCCTGTCCGGCCTGCTCGACACACTCTCTGTGTACCCTGCCGCGTTCCTGGTTTACGATGCCGGGCTCAGCATGCGTTTCCATAGCCTCAAGCAGGGTCTCGAGAGTTTCGGACATTTTCTGAAGAATATCTGCGGGCCATTGCGGACGTTCCCCATACTTTATAGGATTCATGAAGCGTTCTGTATCCAGGTAATCTGCATCTACGAGACATGAAAAGATCATTCTTGTAAAAAATGCGATGGCAAAGGGGTCTCTATCATCGATTGCGTTCTGGAGTGGATCGGGCAGAACCCGCAGTTCCTGTGACTTCTGGTTTTCTGCCAGGCTTTTCCATTCGTTGACTGTTTTTACTAGACGTTTCTGGAGGCATGCGCCGTCGCTGATCCCGTCAAGGAGGCCTGCATGATGACCGGCGATCGCATAGGCAAGGATATGACCCAAAACAGGATTGGATTGAACGGCAAATTGTGCGCCTGCCGTGGAATGGTCCACACGACCCGATATTTCTTCCTGGTGATAGTCGCCGGAAGAGGCAGAAAGGTATTGTTGAAATTCTAATGAGAATTTACCCAGATCATGGAAAAATCCTGCCGTTTCTGCCCATGACCCTGATCCAAAAGCACCGGCAAACGTTCCAGCCATTTTTGAGACTTCTTTAAGATGATCCAGCAATGCCTGCCATTCCGACCTGGGCCTTCCTTCTAAGCTGTGTGCGTAAGCCTTTATATGATCTGTTTCATCCATTGGATCTCTGGTCCTCCTGCATACTCCATGCATTTTCCCGACTAAGATCAAGTGTTTCAATCAGTATACCCGAATATGAAACCTGAATACCTGTATGGTGCAGCAAAACTAAATGTACGCCGCAATCCAGGACAACATTTGTCCAGTAAGCACGGATCGGTATTATCTTCTATCCTACGCCAACCTGATCTTACGGTCTAAAGAAAGAACCAAACGAAAAATATGCAGTATAGTATGAGTAGAAGTGTCTATCTGGAGGCATCTATGCGACATTCCATTATCAGGGGTTTTCTTTTCACGATCATCGGGATTGGAGCTTTCACGGTAGTTGCCTGCTCGACGACCCGCATTACCCTGGAA
>Ga0116163_1001766_pt1 | contig 13116 bp, 12 predicted proteins | sample AD_UKC107_MetaG_FD_89889 | JGI IMG/M metagenome (GOLD analysis project Ga0116163, IMG submission 89889) | Active sludge microbial communities of municipal wastewater-treating anaerobic digesters from Hong Kong - AD_UKC107_MetaG | ecosystem: Engineered > Bioreactor > Anaerobic > Digestate...
CACAGTGAGGACAAACAACCCCGCCCTTTGATTGATCATACAGCACACTGATCGCAGCGTCCCGCCAACTAGAAGGAAATGCCCTATCTCGAAGATCAGCACTCTCAAGATTCCGCGGCATCTTGCAATTCACGAGACAATTCTCCTTATAATATCTCTCGCAGCAAGAAACTGTGCTTTGTATCCCTTGGTGCCTCTCCACTTGCCCCTACTTTGCGGGTAATCGATGCCAAACGTTCGAGCGATTTGCTGGGGACGTCGTACAAACTCTACGAGATCTATCCATTGTTGGTCGTTAAGATCCGACGGGTTTATCGAAAGCACATAAGCTGCACCAATTACCGCACTAAGTGTCCGGCGCTTATTGATGGGGAGACTTGGCCCTTTCTGGCCAAGAACATAACCAATCCAGTTCTCAAACGCCGGGAAGAAGCTGTCTCTCATTTCCGAGTACGGCATTAAGGCAGGTGGTGTATCTGTATTGAGATCCTGATATTTCAACTGAGCACAACAGGCATCGAGAGCAGCATCAATTGAGCCGTTGAACCGACAATTTAGATCCTGAAGTGCGGATTTGTTTTGGAGGATGCTATCGAGCTTCTCAGCCTGAGCGGAGATAAATGCCCAGAGGAACGCCTCCGAAGCGGTCTGACCTCTTGATATCTCCTTTTCAGCCCACCAACTGTCCAACATTTTTCTGGCAGCTTCATCTTTCCAGGGATATTCTACTCCCAACGACTCGGCGGGTCCATCTTCCTTCAAGAATCGTTTTGCTGCGGGCCTTTCAGGATCGTATACTCCTGCAAGGCGGATTAAAGCAAGAGAGGGTGATTCGCTTCCATAATATGCCAAGCGTATGTCCTGACCGCTTAGAGGGGTCCCACCTTGGTTGATGCGACGAAATATCTCTAGACGCATGTCGCCCAAACTCCGAAGCTTTATGACAGCCAAGCGGTACTTCTTAAAAGACTGTTGATAAGCAAGAGGCAGTTCATCGAATGTTTTGTTTGCGTAGTGAATGCTATGGGGTGACAAATAGGGGGCGTCATCGCTACCAACCATTCGAAACTTCTTTTCATAGAATTCAGATAGAGTAGTAATTCTCTGCTGCCCATCTATAACGTCATTCTTCTCAACACCTCCATCAACAGTGACTTCAAAGAAGAATGCAGGAATTGATAGGTTATTGATAACAGATTCGATAAAGAGGGACTTAGTCGTATCATTCCACTGGTCACTGTCCCTTTGGTAGTCAGGGATTAAGAGCGTTCCATCCCGCAAATCATTAAGTACCACTTCAACCGTAGTCGATTCAGAGGTGCTTGATTCAGGGATCAAAGGTTTTATTTGATCCATTTCATTTGTATCAGCCATATTTAGATCTCCAAGAATTTTATTCGATTCAGAGGGTTGTGACACCCGAACGTAGCATGGACGGTCTTTTTGTCCTCAAAGCCTGTCTCTGAAAAACATCGTAATCGGACTTCCCACACATATCTCAATCTCTCTCGCCTCTGCCTTATGATAATAACTTTCGCTCACTGTGCGCCCCTTCGTTTCTCTTTGGACAAATTGTTTACGGTTGCTGAAAATATCAATATATGATACAATTGTACGTATTTAATTCTCGGAAAATAGGCCGAGAGTTTCAGTCAAGCACGAGAAGAGACCCAGATCTCGCCGCCCAGCCTCGACCTAGCAGCCGCCCCAGTGGTCGCGCCGCCCGGTGTATAAATAGATTAGAATAAAATGTATATCTGCACCCTTCCGGCCCCGGCCTCCTCAGAATACGTGCACAGCCGTCGCCTTGAATGTCAGATAGACGTGGTCGCCCTCCGAGAGGTCCATCTCCTGGCAGCCGCGCCGGGTCAGCATCGCCATGAAGGGAATTCCCACGTTGACCCAGACTTTCACCATCATCCCGCCGTTGGAGATCTCCTCGACTTTGCCCTGAAAGGAGTTTCGAGCGCTGGATTTGAGGGGGTCCTTGGAGATCAGGATATCCTCGGCCCTGACCGAGGCGAAGACCTTTCGACCCGTTCGGACCTCCTTTCTGTTATTGATTCCGCCGTCACCTCCATCCTCATCGATATCTTCCGTCGCCGAGACGATCAGAAGGCCGTCCACCTCGATCTCCAAAAGCCCCTGCCTCTCGGAGGCCACGCCCCTGAATACGTTCTCGACCCCCACGAAGTTTGCGATCATCTCGCAGTTCGGCCTTCTGAAGACCTCCTCAGGGGTTCCCACCTGGATGATCTCGCCACCGTTCATCACCGCCACCCTGTCGGCGAGGGAGAAGACCTCCTCGAAGTTGTGGGTGACGTGGATGATCGTCGTCCCGTAGACCTGGTGGATCCTCTTCAGCTCCCGGCGGAGCCTCTCCCGAGTCACGCCATCGAGGGCGCTGAGGGGCTCGTCGAGGAGGAGAACCTTCGGCTCCATCACGATCGCCCTCGCTATCGCCACTCTCTGCTTCTCGCCTCCGCTCAGCGTCTCGGGCCGCCGGCCGTGAAGGTGGCTGATCCCCAAAAGCTCCGAGGCACAAGCCACCTTCTTCTCGATCTCGGCGGTGGAGGCTTTCTGTGACCGCAGGCCGAAGGCGATGTTCTCTTTGACCGAGAGGTGGGGGAAGAGCATGTAATCCTGGTAGACCATGCAGACCTTCCGGTCCCTCGGAGCCTCCTCTGTGATATCACGGCCGTCGAGGAAGATCCTCCCTCTGTCGGGGGGCGTGATCCCGGCCACCGTCTCCATAAGGACCGTCTTTCCCGAGCCCGTTGGCCCGATTATGACGAGATACTCGCCGGACTCCACATCGAGAGACACGTCCCTAAGGGCGAAGTCGCCGAGGTCCTTAGAGATCCCTTCCATCCTCAGCATGTTGGTCTCTTCCTCCCCTTCCTTCTTCCTTCTTCCTCCTTCTCCGTCTCCTCCCCTTTCCACTTCACCACCTAAAGGCGGAAACCTCCGACCCGCCGCTCGAAGACGTACAGCGAGACGACGGATATCAGGATGAGGATCGTCGCCGCTGAGATCGCCTCGTCGAGCTTCCCGCAGGACATGTTCAAGAAGAGGGATACGGGCAGCGTCTCAGTCCTCATCCTCGTAGCCCCCGCCAGCATCAGAACCGCTCCGAACTCGCCGATCGCCTTCGACCACGTGATGATAGATCCTGCCAGAAGGCCGTTTGAGGCCATGGGAAGGGTCACCCTCCAGATCGCCTGGGCGTCGGTGCATCCCAGAGTCTTGGCCACGTGCTCGTACCTTGGGCTGATCCCCTCGAAGGTCGACCTCATCACCCTCAGCATGAAGGGGACGTTCACGAAGAACTGGGCGATCACGATCCCCAGGGGTGTGAAAACGAAGACGAGCCCAGCCTCGGCCAGCCCCCTTCCAAGAGGGGTCGTGCCGAAAAAGAGGAGGAGGCCGACCCCGGCCACCAGGGGGGGGAGGGCGAGGGGCATGTCAAGAAGGGTGCTCACAGCCCTCTTTCCGAGAAAGTCGTAGCGAGCGAGGGCGTAGGCCGCCGGAACCGCGCCGAGGATGCAGAGGATCGTCGATGCGATCGAGGTCTTGAGGCTGAGGCCGATGGCAAACCTGATCTCCTCAGAGCGGAGGGATGCGAGGAAGGTCTCGGGAGGGGAACGGCTCAATATCAGGAGGAGGACGGCCGATATGAAGACCGCCAGGAGGAGGCTCGCTCCGATCGTCGCCACCTTCAGCCAGAGCCGCTCAAGAACCGTCAGCTTCCTCTTCCTCCTTCTCCTTCGTTTCTGCCCTTCAGCTCGTCTCCTCGTACTTGGCGTCGGGATATGTGGTGAACCCATGTTCGGTGAATACCGCCTTGCCCTCGTCCGAGGCTACGAAGTTCATGAACGTCTCAGCCACCACCTTGTCTTCAGAGAAGACGAGAGTCCCGATGGGAACTACCTTCACCCCGTTCACCTCCAGGGGTATATCGACTTTGTCCATAGTCTCGGGGTCGTAGAGATCATCCCAGACTATGGCGGCGTCCGCCTGTCCCATCGATATGTAGACCACAAGCTCGTTTACAGTTGCAGAGAAGGCGACGACGTTCTTCTCCACATCTTCCCAGATCCCAAGGCCGTCGAGCATGCTCTTCGAGTTCTTTCCGATGGCGGGACCTGTGGGATCACCGAGGGCAACCCTCACCCCGGGCTCAGCCAGGTCCTCCAGAGACTCCACCCCGGCGGGGTTTCCCTTTGGGGTGATGATGCAGGGGACGTGGTAGACGACGTCTCTCGTCTCGTCGACGTACCCCTTCTCGATCGCCGACTCGATGTAAGATCTAGCCCCGGGCATGTAGAGGTCGCCGGTCTGGTACAGCTCGATCTGAGAGAGGAGCTGGGCCGACCCGCCGAAAGTGTACTGGATCTCGACCCCTTCTTGCTCCTCGAATAGGCTCGCGATCTCCTCCATAGGCTCGCTCATCCCCGCACCGCAGTAGACGAGGAGCGAGTCCTCGGCTGCGCACCCCGATATGACGAGGCTCGCCGCCAGGATTAATCCGATCATCAAAGATGAGGCTCTACGATTCATAGACAGCGTAATGTAATCAAAAACATAAACATTGCGGCAGGAAAATAAACATAAACGCTTAACTGGTTGGCGAGATGGGGCGAAGAGGGGGATGTGGCCTCTCCAGACGACTTGGAGTATATCGCGAAGGAGATATTATAAAGGACTGTGCATTATGCGGCTGTTCCGGTATCTTCGTCGGGAAGTATTCGACGATGGCCACAAAAAGAGGATGGGGGCTAGGATGGGTCAGTCCAGGGCCATGATCGGAAGACGCGTCTCCCGTTATTAGACGATTGGCGTCAGCACGGTGGTCTCTGCAAAGTAATCAGTGAACGTGTAGTTGTCAGCATCCTCCGGATCGAAGGTATATTCGTAGCCTATACATTTTAGCACGATCTCGCCAGATTCCAGGATATCTCCATCTAAGATCCCCTCAACAATCCAGCTCATTCCATCCTCAGTTTCGGGACCGTAGTAGACCATCATCACGTCGTCCATGGTTGTGGAGCCGATCACCTTGTAAGTATCACCTTCAGAGCCCTCAATGGTGCCCTGCAAAAGGGAGCCGTGCTGCTCGATGGTCCAGATGTAGGTGCCATCCACCTGGTAGGGTGACGGTGTGGTGTCATTCTCGTCGATCTCGGCATAAACGCCTTGGGTGACGTCAACATACCTGCCTGATATGTCCTTTATCTCAACCTTTGAGGTGATCAGGTTCGCGTCCATGGCAGCCCACGGATCTTCGCTGTCGACGGCGTTCATCGAGTCGTCTTCCGCAGCAGAAAGGCCCGCCAGCAGAAGAAGGTGGAGGAGGAGGAGGATCAACGCTCCTCCAAAGGTCACAGCTTTTCTCATCTTACAACCCTCTGATTCTTGTTTCGCAGTATTTGGACGCAATCCACTAAATATCTTGTCATCTATAAGACTGATCTTTTTAAAATCGATTTTTCCAAGGTCTGCAGATGTTTGCGGGGCAGGAACGTTTGGTGAAGAAACGGGTGGCAGAACAAGAGGCGAAAGTCGCCACCGATGATGGCCGACGGTCTTCCAGAGGACACCCAGGTCGAGGGGCCCATGGGCGAGGCCCGCTCTTCGTGAGAGCTTGGGGCGATCGCCAGGAACCAAGGGGTGGCGATGATAGATGGGACCAGTTGGTGGGAGTGTGATAAGTGGAATTTAGTCGCCCGCCAGGGGGAACCGATCTTGGTTTGACCCGCCAGAAATATCGCGGGCAGAATCGCAGAGGCCGTCTCCGTCTTCGTCGATGCAGCCTTCACCGGCATCGTCGAAGTCACCGTACCTGTTGCCCACCGTCCCGTTGTCCCAGTAGTTCGTCCCGTCGTCGAAGACGTTTCCTAAGAAGTTATTCATCATCTCGTTATCGAAGACTAGGTTTCCGGAGCATCCGTCCATCCGCAGGCCGTACTCCAGATTGCTGGAGGCCACATTCCCCTGGACGGTGCAGTTTTTGCATCCGACCATGTGGATTCCGATGTAGTTGTTGCTGGCGTCGTTATCTCTGATGACGCACTCGTTCGAGAGGACGAGGATCCCAGCGGAGTCGGGTCCGCCGTTCAGAAGCCTCAGCCCGTCGACGACGACCCCATCGGTGGAGATGGTGATGGGGCTTCCGCTTCCTGTGGCGTCGAGGATCGGCATCCCTTTCCCGGAATCGACCCCGCGAAGCTCGATCTGTTTCTCGATCTTCAGATGATCGTAGTACCTGCCGCTCTGGACTTCGACGACATCGCCGGGAGACGCGGCGAAGACGGCGGCCTTGATGCTGGAATAGTCGCAACCGCTCGGGCAGACCGTCACCGTCGCCCCCTGAACGAAGGAGAGCACCAGGAACAATATCAAAATCTGCTTTCCTATCCTCCAGATAATTGATCGTGTCATCCGCTAGCACCTCGATGGTCTTTTGTATCCGATGTCTTTAAAGGTGGCGAGTTCTGGTCACTCAGTCCTGGAAGCCGCCTTCGATCTCGACATCTCCGCCCGCCGCGTCCTGATCTCTGAAGGAGGCTCTCATCTCGTAGACGCCGTCCTCCTCCCAGACCTTCTCCAGCATGAAGCCCATCTTCTGGAACATCCGGAATATCCGGGTGTTGGTGGAAAGGACCTCCGCCACAAAGCCCAGAAGCCCCTGCTTTTTGGCGAGGTAGGTGAGATAGCTGAGAAGCTCTCCGCCCACCCCTCGGCGATGGTAGTCGTCTCTGACGACGTAGGCGACCTCGGCCATGTGGGTCTCGCCAGTGATGCCGTACTGGCCGATCCCGACGATCGTCTCCATCCCCGCATTTCCGTCCATCACCACCGCCAGGATCACCATCTTCTTCGAGTAGTCGATGACGGAGAAGTCCTGGAGCCATTGGTGGGATAGATCCTTTTTAGTCGTCATGAACCTGCTGTATAGGCTGTCGTCAGATAGGTGGTGGAAGAACTCTTTGATGAGGGGTTCGTCGGTGATCTTGACCGGCCGCAGGAGGATAGGAAGCCCCGATTTCGTCGTCCTTCTGATCTCGAGGCTTTCGGGGTAGATCCCGGCCTTGCCGGGGACGAAGGCCTGGTCCTGGTAGATCAAGTTCAGCCGTTTCGCCTCCTCGATCAGCCAGGGGCGGTGGTCGGGGTGGGCGATTGAAATCAGGTCCATAGCTCTCTCCCGGACGTTTTTGGCGTGGAGGTAGGCGATACCGTACTCGGTGACGACGTAGTGGACGTCGCCCCGGCTCAGGGTCACGCCGGAACCTTGTTTCAAGAAAGGGACGATCCGCGAGGTTCTGCCGCCGTCGGCGGTCGATGGCAAAGCGAGGATCGATTTTCCTCCGCGGGCCAAGGCTGAGCCCCGCATGAAGTCGGCCTGGCCGCCGATGCCGCTGTAGTGGGCGCCCGCGAGGGATTCGGCCGTCGCCTGTCCAGAGAGGTCGATCTCGATGCAGCTGTTTATCGCCGTCATGCCCCGGTTTTTGGCGATCACGAGGGGGCTGTTGGTGTAGTCGATCGACCTGAACTCGACGAGGGGGTTATCGTCCAGGAACCGGTAGGTCTCCTCCATCCCCATGCAGAAGGAGGCGACGGCCTTTCCTCGGTCGATCGTCTTTTTGGAGTTGTCGACGACCCCGGTCTTCATCAGGTCCGCGAGACCGTCGGTGAAGAGCTCGGAATGGACGCCGAGGTGTCTTTTGTGGGAGAGGTTCGATAAAATCGCGTTGGGGACGGAGCCGTAGCCCACCTGGATGGTGGAGCCGTCCTCGACGAGCCTCGCGGCGTATCCGCTGATCCTCTGGGCGATCTCGCCTGGAACCGGGTCCTGGTATTCGAGGAGCGGCTCGTCGCAGAATACGAGATAATCGACGTCGTCGACGCTGATGAAACCATCGCCATGGACCCTCGGCATCCGGGGGTTGATCTGGGCGACGACGACCCCCGCAGCCTCCACCGCCGCCTTGACGATGTCGATGCTGATCCCGAGGCTCATGAGGCCGTGGCTGTCCGGAGGCGAGGTCTGGACGAGGGCGACGTCGATAGGGATCGCGCCTTTCCGGAAGAGGGCCGGGACCTCCGATAAGAAGATCGGGGTGTAGTCGGCGTCGCCCCGGTTGATGGCGGCCCTGCTCCGCGACCCGACGAAGAAGGAGTTGAGCCTGAAGTTCTCCCGGAACTTCTCCTCAGCGCAGGGAGCGATCCCCAGGGTCCAGACGTGGATCATCTCGGCGCCGAGGAGGGAGTTGGGCCTCTTCTCGACGTACCTTTTCAGGGCTCCGACAAGGTGCTGGGGCTCGCCACATCCGGTCCCGACGAAGATCCGATCGCCGGGGTGGATCTGCTCGAAGATGGCGTTCTCCGGCCAGAACTTCTTCGGCCACCGTTTCTCCATCTCATCGAGCTCTGAGCTTTTTTCTTCTGGATTTGGCGCCAACGTGAGCCACCTCTTGAGATCTGGTCGAAAGGCCCGACGAAAACCGATTGTGGGCGGGCTTTCTGCTGGAATAAATATTGGTGGGGGTGATATTTATCGATGTTGGTATAAAAACATCTCAATTAATAATGAATGATCCTGGCAGACACCTGACCGTCATTTGCTGAGCCATTCTCGGCGTCCTTCACAGTATCTGGACCTGCTCGGCCAGGATTCGATCTTTCAGTCTGGGATGGAGCGACTTGTAGGTGAGAACGTCCACCCGCCTGTTTACCGCGTCTTCCAGCTCGTTTTTGAGATGGGATAGATCGAGGAGGCTCTTTCTCCCCTCGAACTCAATCAGGATGTCGATGTCGCTCTCCTCGTCCATCTCGCCCCGGACGATGGAACCGAAGAAGGCCGCTCGCTTGACCCCGTTCTCTCGCAGGATCTCGATTACTGTGTCACGCACGGCCTGCATCTGATCTGTCATAAAATTTTCGATGTCGTGGCTGAATTCAAATGCTACCAGAAGGTTTCGATTTCATCCCATCTATGAAATTCTTTTTCCACAGCCAATAAATATGAATATGGGTTATGCCTCAAATCATCAGCTTTATCGAGATTATATAGAATTGTAGAGGCCGTCAAAGAAACACCGGCACCAACAAGAAGTGCGTATGGAATAGATAATCCAAGTAAAGCAGCAGGAACAGATGTCAAGAGTGACTCTTTGAAAAATGATATTTTCAAGACATTTTCTATGAACCACCTAATCTTGCTTTCAGTTAGCCCCTTTTTCAAAGAGTCAATCTCCGGACTTATTTCATTTCTATAAATATCATTCACATTTTGTCGAAGAGAATCGATCGGTTCGTCTCGTGAAAGAGTCCTGGTGAGTTCATCTATCTTAGTTCTGAAGCGTCCTAATTCATCTGCGTGGTCTATTCTGAATTTCAATATGTCTTGGACCGGTGTTTTTGGGTCAATTTGAATTCTCTCGATTATCAAATCAGCAAGGGTTCCCTGGGCTAGACGAAGCGGCAAATCCATTAGATCTACCCCGTCAAATCTACTACGTCTAGCTCCTAATCCACGATAAGTTGAGATTTGTACCCTCCCATCAAGCTTTGCCGCAGTTGACAGCTTATTGTTAGCTGCTGTATCTGCTAAAAGCCCAGATCCCGTTATCTTAGCGAGGTGTGTTGCCAGCAAGGTCATATAAAAATCTGCAAATCGCGAGTCTACTCTTATCCAATTGTTACTTGATCCATTTCTGTTATATCTATTTTGTTCGATTCGTTCCATTAGATGTTCAATTTCGTATGGTAGTTTTTCTTTATGAATAAAAATTTCCTGTATTTCTCTCGGTAACTTATCTGGGTGAATAAACTGATTTTCAGAAATTTCTTTCGACATGAGCAGTTCTACACCCTCAGGAGATTCAAGATATTTGAATACATCATCTGTTAACTCGTCAATATTGCTCATGCCGGGTTCGACATATAATGGTGACAACAAGCCTTCGTGATAGAACTCTTGAGCTGTTCTCGTGGAATATGGTTGCTCGATTGATGACGGGACTATGGTTTGAATTTCTTCCCAATAGAGCATTGCGTTTTTAAGCCACGCTTCATCCCTAATGTCAATCCAAGGATAATATAGCGCTTTTGTAAAAGCCATTTTATAATCCCTCCTTAATTTATGTTTAATCCCAGCTGCATGATGCGGTTACGATTTTCAATCAGCCTTATGCTAGGTCTTGATCTAAATTAAATCTAATTAAACTTTTCTACGAGGCTTCGCACGCAACTCAAAACGTCTATCATCTGTTATGCAAATTTTATGATTCTCAGCTTGCCGCCCTATCATCGAGCACGATCCCCTGATGAGTGCGGGCCTACATTTCTTCGCTCAGCTCGCTTTGGCCACCCTTCCGATCCGTTTATCAATCCCCAGCGACAATATACCCCTGGAGTGTGAGAATTTGAAGAGCTTGAAAGGAACCCAGACCGAGAAGAACATCCTCACCGCCTTTGCCGGAGAATCCCAGGCGAGAAACCGTTACAACTTCTTCGCATCCCAGGCGAAGAAGGAGGGCTACGAGCAGATCTCCGCCATCTTCGCCGAGACCGCCGACAACGAGAAGGAGCACGCGAAAAGGCTCTTTAAGTTCCTCGAAGGTGGTGATGTCGAGATATCTGCTGCTTTTCCCGCTGGGGTCATCGGGAAGACCGCCGAGAACCTCGGGGCCGCGGCCGCCGGTGAGAACCACGAGTACTCCCATATGTACCCCGAGTTTGCGGACAAGGCCGACGAGGAGGGCTTCCCCGAGGTCGCCAAGACGATGAGGTCGATCGCCAGGGCCGAGATGCAGCACGAGAAGAGGTTCCTCGACATCAAAAAGAACATCGAGACCGGACAGGTCTTCAAGCGGCCGGAGGTCACAAGGTGGAAGTGCAGAAACTGCGGCTACGTCCACGAGGGGACCGAGGCCCCGGAGGAGTGCCCAGCCTGCGCCCACCCCAGGGATTACTTCGAGCTCCTCGCCGAGAACTATTGATTTGAAATTCAAGACGAAAGACGAAATCCGGGGCAGATCCGAGAAGGTCCCGGACGTCCTATATTTTCTATCCTCTTTTCTTCGTCAAAAACGATTTTCTGATTATTCGGATCTTCGGACCCTCAGATCCTCGTCCTCTCCCTCTTCTCGAAGAGATCGACTGCGATCTCCGCAAGACCCAATTCAGCCTCCATCGCCCGGATCTCCTCGGCCCGTGCGCGAGTCATCGGCTTCTTCGGCGCGGCGGTGCAGGTGCCAGCGTCTGCCGTCGCGCGATATGTCCCGATCTTCCGGGCGATGTCTGTGATCTCCGACTTGTCCATGGCGATGAGAGGATGGTATACCGGAAGATCGATCCCCGACTGCTCGGCCATGATGTTCGCCGGGGTCTGGGATGCGACCTGGCCGAGAGAGTAGCCGGTGACGACGCCGTAGGCCCCCTCCTCTTCCATCACCTTCCGGGCGATCCTGTACATCAGCCGTCGGCATAGAAGGCAGGTGGCCCTCGGCTGGGCTTCGCTTATTTTCGCGAGGCCGTCCCCGATCGGAACAAAAACGAAGTTTATCTTCCGCCCCGAGGTCCAGCGCCTCAGGACCTCCGCCGACTTTCTCGCCTGGGAGAGAGCGTCGACGTAAGGCCGCGGGTCAAAATAGAGGAGCGATACGGGACAGCCTCGCCGCATCATCATCCAGGCGGCGACGGGCGAGTCTATGCCGCCAGAGATGAGGGCGAGCATCCTGGGCTGAGTGCCGAGGGGAAGTCCGCCGACACCCCGGACGATGTCGGTGAAGACAAAGACCTTCTTCTCCCTCGCCTCGACGAAGATCACCAGCTCTGGATTGCTGAGGTCTACTGCGGCACCGGTCCTCTCCTGGACGGCTCTGCCGACTTCGACGGCGATCTCGGTGCTCGATATCTCGCCTCCGCCCCGCCGGGGTCTGATGGCGAAGGACCGAGGTCCCCGCTCGGCCGCGATCTCAGATGCGACCTTTTCGATCGCCCCTATGTCTGGCTCTACAGTCCAGACGGGGCTTGCCGATACCACCCCAAAAACGTCGGCGATGACCCCAGGGGCTCTGGGGTCTGAAGTAAAAACGAAGATCCTGCCCCTCTCCAGGGACACGGCATGATCTATTCCCGCCTCCTTCAGGTTGTAAACGATGTTGGAGGCGAGGGTCCTCTCCCAGCTCTTCCTGGTCCAGGGGTCCTTGAGGGCGATCTCGCCGTACCTGACCAGGACCGAGTCGAAAGAGGTCATACCAGCCTTCGCCCGGACCAGCCTCTAACCTAGCCCTATGACCGAGCCGCTATGGCCTTTGCGGACCGCGCGATCTTCCTTCTCCTGGCTCCGGAGGAGGTGTACTTCTGGAGGGGGCCCGGGTTCTTGTGAGAGGCCTCGGCATTGGGCACCTGTCTGATCTGTCCCTTTCTTCCCTTAATCTTGGTCCATTCAACGCTTCCTGTCTTTCCCATAAGCCGTAACTACCAAGACCCGTCTTAAATAGCTTTCGAATAGCTTTCGAGGGTCGGCGCGATGGATCACGGACTCTGGTCTATCGGGCCGGGATCAGAACCAGAGGTCGTCACGGCAACTCTTTTAACGGGATGCGTCATCAGACGATGCGTGAACCACGAGATATCCCTTCCCAACTTCCAGGTCAGCAAGTCCACGCTCCTCATCCTCCTGGGGCTTGGGATCTATCTCGCCTACCTCCGACATCTGGGCCTCGGCGAGGTGGCCGAGAGCCTGGGCGACGTGAACCTGACCCTCTTCTTTGCGGCCCTGGTCTTCTCCCTCATGATGGTGGCTTTCAACGCCTTCTCCTGGAGAAGGGTGGCCGAAGAGCTGGATTGCGGTTGTGGCCCCTCTTTGAGAGATCTCTTCCTCATCTACCTCTCCAGCATCTTCATGAACAACCTCCTTCCCTCGGGGGGGTTCTCGGGGGAGACGGCCAGGATCTACTTTCTGAGCAAAATCGAGGGCGGTTCCCGGTTCGACGCCAGCTTCGCATCCGTCGCCGCCAGCAGGATCATCACTGCGGTCCCTTTCATCTTCGGCATGGTCCTGGGCCTTGCCTACCTGATGTTCCGATACCAGGTTCCGGGTTGGGC
>Ga0116163_1001767_pt1 | contig 13107 bp, 10 predicted proteins | sample AD_UKC107_MetaG_FD_89889 | JGI IMG/M metagenome (GOLD analysis project Ga0116163, IMG submission 89889) | Active sludge microbial communities of municipal wastewater-treating anaerobic digesters from Hong Kong - AD_UKC107_MetaG | ecosystem: Engineered > Bioreactor > Anaerobic > Digestate...
AACTATCACAGGTCAGTCCTTTTTATCTATACCGGAGTTCATTATCGAATGGAATTATAACCGGAAAAAAATTACTCCGGGTTGAGTAGCGGATATTTTTTGTATGTTTGTAATTTATCATTAAAAGCAGGAATTAAATTAATCGCAATAAATTATTTTAACTAAATATATCATTTAATATTCAGCCGATTATGTTGAAAAAAATTCTGTTCTCAGGGTTAAGCTTCCTTATGCTGATCCAATCTAACGCGCAGATAGAAAATAATTCTGCACTTCAGAAAACCATTAACAGCGCCATTGTCTATCAGGCATTAAATGATTTCGATCATAATATTCCGGTGGCAGTTCTGGTACCCGGGTTTTTCTTTGCAGGTGCCTTTAAATACAACAGTAACCCAAAGTTCAATGAAAATGATTTTTATCAGGACTTCGAAACCGTAAATACATCTGAAAGGTATCAAAGCATAATTTATGAAATCATCAGCAAGCCCTTTATCCGGTATATTCCTTCCGACTCGGCAATGAGCGCCAGATTCATCGATGGCAGCAAGCTGACATTTGAGCTTGGATTCAGCAAGTCAGGAGATACAATACTTTTTACTCAATCTGATCCCAAAAAAACGAGAACCAAAACCATCAAATTTCTCAACGGCGATATGGTATCAGTGCTTTTTAAAGATGAAAAAAAGAAAAGGTACTATTCCAGCCAGTTATACGGTGACTCTATCAGAATTGCAGATATGAGGGAATCAGTTCCTGACGATAATTACAGAAAAGTCATTCGTTACAAGTCTGGGATTTTAAATGAAATATCAGATTATACAGTATCCGGATTATCATTCATTCTTGAATCACGAGAGGTATATATTTTCAACGAACAAAACAAACCCTCAATGAAGATCAGAATGAACAAGAAAGGTAAAATAACAGATTCTGTGAAGTATTTTTATCATGATGATCTTGTAACCCTGACACAATATTTCAATCAGGGGCAACTTAAGAGATCCGTGTCCAACCAGTATAATGAAACCGGAAGGATCGATGAAAGAGTGTTTGATACATATCTTGGGAGAGAGGTCATCAGCTATTTTTATCCTGCAGAGAATATCATTGAAACAATATTCAGCCCCGGATCCGACATTCCAAAAAATAAATTCATATTGAAATTTGATATCAACCAAAGGCTTGCCGACATGGAAAACCTGAGGATCAAGGAAGAGTACGGGAAAGCCATACTTAAAAGTCGATGGATTTTTGACTACAATGATAAAGGTAATCTGAGCAACATCACAATTTTGAACAGCAAAGGTTCAATTTCAAGAATAATCAAAATAGAATACAGTTACTTCAACCCATAGGAATTCAGATTTTTCTTATTAAGATCTGAAAATCACAAAACACAATAACTAGTGAATAAATACATTGCGCTGCTCCGCGGCATCAACGTCGGCGGAAAAAACCCGATACGCATGGCTGACCTGACAGCAGTGTTTTCTGAAGCCGGTTTCAGGGATGTAAAAACGTACATTCAAAGCGGTAACATTGTTTTTGAATCGCAACCTGAAAGTGAACCTGTGTTGTCTGAAATTATCAGCAATCGTATCAGCAGCCGGTTCGGGCTGACTGTTCCGGTGCTGGTATTTTCCCGGGGGCGGCTTCGGCAGATTTATAATCAGAATCCGTTTCTGACTACCGACGGGTTTGATCACAAGCACCTCTGCATTACCCTGCTCTCCGGCATTCCGGAACTTTCCACAATTGCTCCGCTAAACGGAGAGGATTTTTATCCCGAGCGCTTCCACGTTATCGGAGACGCCGTTTATCTGTATTGCCCGCACGGATATGGAAAAACCAGGCTCACCAATACTTTCTGGGAAAAGAAAACGGGATTGACGGCCACATCCAGAAATCTGCAGACCATTCAAAAACTCTGCACCTTATAAATAAATGGCTGAATAAAGCAAAGCCGGCACTGATTTGATGCCGGCTATGCCAATGAATTCCTTTTCAGGGTATTGAACCCGGGGAATTAATCCCTGCGTCCCATGTAGATCATAATATAGTAGAGCAGGGTAGCCAGTGAGGCCAGTGCGGCTACAACGTAGGTATAGGCAGCAAGGCGCAATGCCTCCTGTGCCTTGGGAAGTGTAGCGGGTGAAGCAATCCCGCTGCCGTCGAGCCAGGCAATGGCACGGCGGCTGGCGTCGAGCTCCACCGGAAGGGTGATAAAGCTGAAGAGCGTGGTAAGCGCAAACAGCACGATACCGGCCAGCAGCAGCCCGGGAAAAGTATTTACCAGCAGGATGCCGGCCAACAGCACCCACTGCACCCAGTTGGAGGCAAAACTTACCACCGGCACCAGTTTTGAACGCATCATCAGCCAGGCGTAGGCGGTAGCGTGCTGCACGGCATGGCCGCACTCGTGTGCCGCTACGGCTGCGGCTGAAATGCTGCGGCCGTGGTACACATCCGGACTCAGATTGACCGTTTTGGTCATGGGATTGTAATGATCGGAGAGTTCGCCCTGTACAGAAACTACCTGCACATCGTCCACCCCGCTTTCGCGCAGCATTTTCTCCGCGATCTCCCGGCCGCTCAATCCGTAATTAACAGGGATTTTACTGTACTCCCTGAACCTGGATTTCAACCTGGCGCCAACAGCCCAACTGATAAGCATAAAGACGCCGAATATTAACAGGTAACCCATTTTTCTTTCTTTATTGGTTTGTTTTATCTGATCAAAAAGTCTGCCACATCCACTGGTTGTCAGAATGGCAGGTTTACTAACTCCTGAGCGCGAGAACTCAGACCTGTTCCCGGGATATCTGAACTAAAACATGGAATTGATAATCCGCAGGCCGACTGATCTGAAAGTGCTGAATAGCCTCTCCCCACAGTTTTATGGCATGACACCTTATCCGCACCCTTCATCCATCCTTTTTCAATGGTCTGAAATCACGCCTAACCAATGGGCTCTATTGAAGGATCGTGCCAGCTGGCATACATGGTATAGCTTTTGGATATCCGGTTCACCTGACCTTCGAGGAGTTTGGTGTCGATGGATTTGATTTTTTTCGCGGGGATACCTGCATATACACTGCCCGATTCCACAACGGTGCCCTGCGATACCACCGCACCGGCAGCGATAATGGAATTGCTTTCCACCACCACATCATCCATAACGATGGCGCCCATGCCTATCAACACATTGTCGTTGATGGTACAGCCATGAACAATGGCATTGTGGGCGATGGAAACATTGTTACCGATATTCACCGGTGACTTCTGGTAGGTGCAATGGATCACCGCGCCATCCTGAATATTGACATTATTTCCGATTTTGATGTAATGCACATCCCCGCGCACCACCGCGTTGAACCACACGCTGCAGTTGTCGCCCATTTCCACTTCGCCGACCACGGTAGCGTTTTCAGCAAAAAAGCAGTTTTTCCCGATTTTGGGGTGAATTCCTTTCACCGCTCTTATTAAAGCCATTTCAGTAATCTTTAATGTTCAATAATTCCCGCTTGCTGATGTTCCGGCATTTGCCGGTAAACCACAGGTACGGGGCCAACCCTCGCGGATCGTTCAACTCAATTAACCCCCGGCCGGTCATTTTGTTTATGATCCGTATTGCCTCGGGTAATCGATGGAATGGTGCAACCCCCGGCTTTCCTTGCGGTCAATGGCCATTTGAATGATCAGCCCCGCTACCGTTATCATATTCCGCAGTTCGCAGATTTTTTCGGTGAGCACGGATTTTTCGTAGAGGTCCTCCGTCTCTTCCTGAAGTATCTGCAGACGGTCAAGCGCGCGTTTCAGCCTGAGGTTGGAACGGACAATACCCACGTAATTGGTCATGATTCCCTGCAACTCCTTCAGTGATTGGGTAATCAGGATCATCTCCTCGTTAAAGACAGTTCCCTTGGCATCCCAATCGGGGATCTCATTTATAAATTTACTCGTTTTTGCAAGCCGGACGGCATGATTTGCGGCCCGGTGCGAAAACACCAGGGATTCCAGCAGAGAGTTGGATGCCAGCCGGTTGGCACCGTGCAAGCCTGTAGAAGCGCATTCGCCCGATGCATAGAGGTGATGGATGTTGCTTCGTCCAAACTCATCCACCTTAATGCCTCCGCAGGTATAGTGGGCCGCCGGCACTACCGGGATCATATCCCTGGTCATGTCAATACCGATGCTCAGGCACTTGGCATAAATCGCCGGGAAATGCCCCAGTATCTGCTGCATATCCAGGTGCCGTGCATCCAGGCATACATAATCATCTCCACTGATTTTCAGTTCATTGTCTATAGCCCTGGCCACGATATCACGGGGAGCCAGCGACAATCGGGCATCGTATTTCTGCATAAACTCCTTCCCCTGCCGGGTTTTCAAGACCGCCCCGGAGCCCCGCAATGCTTCCGTGATCAGAAAGGAGGGCTTTTCGGCAGGATTAAAGAGGGAAGTGGGATGAAACTGAATAAACTCCATTTTATCCACCTCTCCTTTTGCCCGGCGCACCATGGCGATGCCATCGCCCGTTGCTACCGGCGGGTTGGTGGTGGTTGCATACACGTTTCCGGCCCCACCGGTGGCAAGCATGGTTGTTTTAGCCAGAATGGTGATGATCTGATGGTTTGCCTTATTCAAAGCGTAAGCGCCGTAACAATCGATATCCCTTGCATTTCTTTCAACCTCCTCTCCAAGGTGGTGCTGGGTCAGCAGGTCAATGGCAAAATGATTCTCCAGGATTTCGATATTCCTGTTTTCCCTCACCCGCTGCAACAGGATATTCTCTATCTCCGCCCCGGTCTGGTCCTTGTGGTGCAGCACCCTGAATTCCGAATGTCCGCCCTCTTTGGCCAGATCGTACTGACCGGCAGGATTTTTATCAAAAGCGACTCCCCAGTCGATCAGCTCCTTTACCCTTTCGGTTGATTCAGTGATGGTGATCCGCACGATTTCAGGATCGCTCAGCTCATCCCCGGCAATCATGGTATCGCGGATGTGCTTTTCGTATGTATCCGGCGTGTACATTACCGCCGCAATACCGCCCTGGGCATAGCGGGTGGCACTTTCCACGGCTTCTCCTTTTGTCACTATGCAAACCTTCCCGAAAGGAGCTACCTTCAGGGCGTAACTGAGACCTGCAATGCCGGTTCCTATCACCAGAAAATCAACTTTTTTTCGCATGACACCATATTTTCAGGCATCAAAATTACTATTTAAACCAGTGAGAATGGGGATTATCTTCTTAAATTCATCACATATAGCGGGGCAATCCGGTATTGCTTTCCCCCTTGGAGGGGGGAAGTAATTCAGGGCATGACCATAAAGATGAAAAAATCAAATCTGCAACAGAGCCAGTACAGGTTCTGTGCCGTCGAAAAGCATTCTTTCGGGATTTTCAAGCATCTCTTTTACTTTCACCAGAAAACCAACCGACTCGCGCCCGTCGATTACCCGGTGGTCGTACGAAAGGGCCACATACATCATAGGGGCGATCACAACCTGTCCGTCCACGGCTATGGGGCGCTCAACGATATTATGCATTCCAAGGATGGCACTCTGCGGAGGATTGAGAATGGGGGTTGACATCATGGAGCCGAAAACACCGCCGTTGGTGATGGTAAAGGTGCCGCCGCTCATCTCATCCAGGGTAATCTTGTTGTCGCGGGCTTTAACGGCAAGCTCCTTGATCTTCTTCTCGATCTCCGCCAGGCTGAGACTTTCGGCATTGCGAATCACCGGCACCACCAGGCCTTTGGGCGCGCTTACGGCGATGCCGATGTCGGCATAATCATGAAAGATCATCTCATCCCCGTCAATCATGGCATTTACCTGGGGATAATGTTTTAATGCTATGGTTACTGCCTTGGTAAACAAAGACATAAAACCCAGGGAAACGTCATGCTTCTTTTTAAATGTTTCGTTGTATTTCTTTCTGAGATCCATAATACGGCTCATATTCACCTCGTTGAAAGTTGTAAGCATGGCGGTTTCGTTTTTCACGGAAACCAGCCGCTGCGCGAGCTTTTGCCTGAGGGTGCTCATTTTCTTCCGCTCGGTGCTGCGCGTGCCGCCCCAGGCGGTTTCCGCTGAAGAAGCAACAGCTTGCGGAGGGCCGGCGGAAGCCACCTCCTCCACATCGGCTTTACCGATCCGGATGCGGCCGATATAATCCAGAATATCTTTTTCCGAAACATTCCTCTCTTTCATAACTTTACGTGCCAGCGGAGAAATATGCAGGGGATGACTTCCAGCTGAAGATGAGACATCTTCTGACTTTGTTTCATGTTCTCCGGCAGTAATGGTATCAGATTCGGGCTTTTCCTCGGATGCAGGCTGCGATTTAGGCGTAGGCACCGGTGCAGAAGCCGGTCTGGCAATGGCTGTATCAATCTGTGCCACCACTGCACCTACTTTGATGGTTTCACCAGCCTGAACCAGAATTTTAATCACACCCTCTTCCGGTGCATTGATGGTAAGGGTGGCCTTGTCCGAATCAATTTCAGCAATTTCCGCGTCCCTATCCACAAAATCACCGTCATTCACCAGCCATGAAGCCAGTTGTACTTCAGCAATGGATTCTCCCGGGCTGGGCACTTTTACTTCAATCATCATTTCAGTATTTTTTATTCTGTTTTCGCTGTTTCGGCAATAAATGACCATTCATGCGGGGCACAGACCATTTTACAGATCAGGTTTGCATTGGGGCATGTGCACTCTCCAAATGATTTCTCAACAATTTTGCGTTGTCTGAGGGCATGCAGTCTGGGCGAGCCGGTAGCCGGACTTCCGCTTTCGGGTCGCGCCACCAGTAGAATATCCGTTTCCTTGAAGTGACGCAGGATAAAGGACCATGCGCCCATATTGGCGGGCTCTTCCTGCGCCCACACATGCCTTTGGGCATTGGGATACCGCGCCAGTACCGCTTTTACCTGCTCATTGGGGAAGGGATATAACTGCTCAATCCTAACGATCGCTTCATGCGTGCCGCGTTTTGCGCGCTCTTCAATAAGATCATAATACAACTTTCCGCTTGTGAAAATTACCCTTTTCACTTCAGCCGGATCTGCAGTTTCATCATCAATCACTTCGCGGAAGCCTCCCTTGCTGAGCTCCTCCAAATCCGAGACACAGGCCGGGTGCCGCAGCAGGCTTTTAGGTGTAAACACCACCAGGGGTTTACGGAATGGCCGCTTGATCTGCCGCCTCAACAAATGAAAAAAGTTGGCGGGAGTGGTACAATTGACCACCTGCATATTGTTTTCAGCACATAGCGACAGGAAACGCTCAATTCTTCCGCTTGAATGCTCGGGCCCCTGCCCTTCGTAACCATGCGGAAGGAAAAGCACCAGATCGCTCATTACCCGCCATTTATCCTCGGCACTGCTCATATACTGGTCGATGATGATCTGCGCGCCATTGAAAAAGTCGCCGAACTGCGCTTCCCAGATGGTGAGCGTATAAGGGGAGGAGAGCGAATAACCGTATTCGAATCCCAGCACCCCGTATTCCGACAGGGGTGAGTTATAAACTTCAAAAGAGGCCTCTGCCGGATTGATGTGGCTGAGCGGGGTGTAGCGCTCTTCGCTGTCCTCGATGGTCAGCACGGCATGGCGGTGCGAGAAGGTTCCGCGCTGGGAGTCCTGTCCGCTCAGGCGCACCGGCACTCCTTCATTCAGCAATGAGGCATAGGCCAGCAATTCGCCCATCGCCCAGTCAAGTTTACCGCCCGGAGCCAGCATAGCCCTGCGGTCATTCATCAGCCTGACAAGTTTGCGGTTGAATGCTTTGCCTTCGGGCAGTGAGGTGATCCGATCTCCAAGCATCTGAAGCACTTCCATATCGATGCCGGTAACCGGAGAACGGTTAAAATCCTCACTTACCGCCACCCTGATGTTACCCCAGGTAGGCCCGAGGAAAGGTGTAACTTTAGATTTCTCGGCTTTGTGTGATTCTGCCAGATGGGCTTCAAAAATATCGTTTACTTCTTTTTCAATGGCCAGCGCATCGCCGGAGTTTATCACTCCTTCGGCAATCAGTTTTTCTACATAAAGCTGGCGCACATCAGGATGCTGTTCAATGGCTTTGTAGAGCACAGGCTGGGTAAACCGGGGTTCGTCTCCCTCGTTGTGCCCGTAACGGCGGTAACCGAGCAGGTCGATAAATACATCCTTGTCAAACCTCTCCCTGAACTCCATAGCCAGTTCAATGGCATAAACCACGGCTTCAGCATCATCGGCGTTAACATGGAAAATAGGAGACTGTACAATTTTGGCGACATCCGTGCAATAAGTGCTGCTGCGGCCTTCCAGGTAATTGGTGGTAAAACCTACCTGGTTATTCACTACCAGGTGAACCGTACCTCCGGTGCGGTAACCGGGAAGTTCCGACATCTGAATCATCTCATACACCACGCCCTGCCCCGAAATGGAGGCATCCCCATGGATGATAATGGGCACAACCTTGTCGGTATCTCCTTTATATTGCTGGTCAATCCTGGCCCTGGCAATGCCGGATACCACAGGACCCACCGTTTCGAGGTGGGAGGGGTTCGGAGCCAGCGTCAGATCAACGGTTTTCCCGGCATGCGTAGGCCGCTGAAACGTTGCTCCAAGGTGGTATTTGACATCCCCGAGCACAAATTCATCATCAAATTCCTTATTCGAAAACTCGTTGAAAATATCTTTGTATGGCTTACCCATTATATTGGCCAGTACATTCAGCCTGCCGCGATGGGGCATGCCGATCAGAAATTCATTGGCCCCAAGTCCGGCCCCCTTTTCTATAATGGCATCCAGCGCAGGGATAAGCGATTCACCCCCTTCGAGGGAGAATCGCTTCTGCCCGGGAAAACGTTTGTGCAGAAATTTTTCAAAAAATACGGCCTCGCTGAGCTTGCGCAGAATGGTCATTTTTAACGCCTTGCCATACCGGGGCTCATTGCGCTGCGATTCCATTCTCTGCAGCAACCAACGATACACCTCCTCATTGCGGATATAGGCAAACTCAACGCCTACCGACTGACAATAGGTTTGCTCGAGGTGTGCGATAATCTTTGAAAGTGGCGCAGGGCCGATTCCTATCTCATTTCCGGCCTGGAAAGTTTTGTTCATATCCTCTTTTGAAAGCCCGAAATTTTCAGGATCCAGGGCAGGAGTATATTTCCGGCGGGTACGTACAGGATTGGTAAGGGTAAACAGGTGCCCGCGCTGACGGTAACCGTTGATAAGGTTGATCACTTTAAACTCACCGGGAACAGTCAGTTGATCGGAACTTTGCTGATAATTCTTCCTGGCAAACTCAAATCCTTCGAAAAACCGCTGCCAACCCTGATCCACAGATGCCGGATCATTCAGGTAATGCTGGTATTGCTGTTCTATAAAATCGCCTTCCGCATTCGACAGATAGGAAAATTTATCCATGTTAACATTCGTTGGTGCACGTAGTGCAAAGTTATTGTTTCAGGCTGTTTTAAAGCCCGGAGTTAAACAAATATACTGAAATAAAGTTTTCCGTCAAATAGCAATAAAAAAGCCTGCCACAAGTGACAGGCCCTTACAAAAAGGTAAATAACTGCTTATGCAGGGTGAATTGCTTCAACCGGACATACATCGGCGCATGAACCACAGTCGGTGCAAACATCAGGATCGATCTTATAGATATCGCCTTCCGAGATAGCATCAACGGGACATTCATCAATGCAAGTGCCGCAAGCGGTGCAGTCATCTGAAATTACGTAAGCCATGGCTGTATTTTTTAGTTAATGATTTTGGTGTGATCTTCCGGGTGCAAATATATACCTAAATCCGTCAAAATTAATTAACAACCCCTATTTTTATAGTGTCTAAATAGGAATCAATAAAATACACACTATAAGGCACTGAATTTCTTTCATTTGCAAAATAATTGTATCGAATCAAATCGCATAAGCATAGATTAATAATTTTTCCTGCATGCTTTCTGCGCAAAGAACATAAATAATATAACTTTGCCGCCTGAAGCAAATCAACCTCCTTATAATCATGGTAAAAACTAAAAGTAATGTTATCCAGAAGGATGCAGTGGTCGTGAAGTTTGTTGGCGACTCAGGAGACGGAATGCAGCTTTCCGGGACTTTGTTTTCTGACACTGCAGCCCTTGAAGGACTTGACCTGGCCACATTTCCCGACTATCCGGCCGAAATCCGTGCGCCGCACAACACCATTGCCGGTGTTTCGGGGTTCCAGGTGCATGTAGGTGCCAAAAAGATTGAAACAACAGGTGACCTGTGCGATGTGCTTGTAGCGATGAATCCCGCTTCGCTCAAAGCCAACCTGAAATGGGCCAAGCCGGGGGCAACCATCATCGTTGATGAAAATGCCTTCGATGAAGCCGCACTGAAAAAATCAGGCTATACTGAAAATCCGCTTGAGAACGACAGTCTGTCGGGCTATAATCTGGTAAAAGCGCCTGTTACATTGCTTACCCGTGAAGCGGTAAAGCATCTTTCGCTGGACAACAAGAGTGCTGATCGGAGCAAAAACATGTTTGCCCTCGGAATGATGTATCACCTCTTTGGCTGGGGGTTTGATCATACTTATGAATTCTTTGGCAAAAAATTCAAAAACAAACCGGATGTGATTGCCGCCAACAAGGCGGTGCTGGAGGCCGGTTTTAACTACGCCGAAACCATCGAAGCACTTTCGTCGGTATTTCAGGTTTCCAAAGCAAAAATGGAACCCGGCCGCTACCGCAATATTACAGGGAATGTGGCAACCGCATGGGGCTTCCTGGCTGCTTCGGAACGTTCTGGCCGGCCATTGTTCCTGGGCTCCTACCCCATTACCCCTGCAACCGAAATCCTGATTGAACTGGCAAAATACAAATCGCTGGGCGCCAAGGTTTTCCAGGCAGAAGACGAAATCGCAGGCATCTGCTCAGCCATCGGCGCCAGCTACACCGGATCGCTGGCACTGACCTCAACATCAGGCCCCGGGCTATCCCTGAAAAGCGAAGCCATCGGCCTGGCCGTTATGACTGAACTTCCACTGGTAATTGTAAACGTACAGCGTGGCGGCCCCAGCACCGGACTGCCCACCAAGTCGGAGCAGAGCGATCTCTATCAGGCGCTGTTCGGACGCAACGGAGAATGCCCTGTGGTGGTTATCGCCGCTTCATCTTCGGCCAATTGCTTCTATTATGCCTATATGGCTTCAAAAATAGCCATGGAACACATGACCCCCGTCATCCTGCTTACCGACGGGTATCTCGGAAATGGTTCCCAGCTCTTCCGTATCCCGAAGGTGGCTGAGTTGCCCGAAATCAAACCGCCTATTGCCAAACCCAACGACCCGGACTTCAAGCCTTACCGCCGCAATCCGGAAACCCTTGCCCGCCAATGGGCACTGCCCGGTACCGAAGGACTGCGCCACAGGGTAGGCGGACTTGAAAAAGAAGACATCTACGGCAATGTATCCACCGATCCGCTCAATCACCAGAAAATGGTTGATCTGCGTGAAGCCAAGGTGCAGAAAATCGCTGAATTTATCCCTGAACAGGAAATTACCGGAGCAAAGGAAGGTGACGTGCTGGTGGTAAGCTGGGGCGGAACTTTCGGGCCGGTGTCGGAGGCAGTGGAAGCTTTGCAGAAAGAAGGTAAAAGCATCAGCCACGCGCACTTTAACTATATTATGCCGCTCCCGCGAAATACTGCCAGTGTATTGAACGGTTTCAAAAAAGTGATCGTATGTGAACTCAACAGCGGGCAGTTTGTAAACTACCTGAAAATGACCCACCCGGGACATAACTATCGTAAATACAATAAAGTTCAGGGATTGCCATTTACCGTAACCGAATTGGTCAATGTTTTTAACGCAACACTGGAGGAGAAATAATCATGAACAATCAACCGAACCTGACCATAGAACGTTCTTCCGTAGAACTGACCAAAGAGGATTTTGTAAGCGACCAGATGGTTAAATGGTGCCCGGGCTGTGGCGCCCACGCCATTCTCTCTTCCGTTGCCAACGTATTTCCGAAGATCGGATACCGCAAGGAAAACTTTATGTTTGTTTCCGGCATCGGATGTTCCTCACGGTTTCCCTATTATGTAAACACTTACGGTATTCACGGTATTCACGGCCGCGCCGCCGCCATCGCTTCGGGTGTGAAAATCTCAAATCCCCACCTGAGTGTCTGGGTGGCTACCGGCGACGGTGACTCCATGGCCATCGGAGGAAATCATTTTATTCACATCATCAGAAGAAATATAGATGTGAATATTATGCTTTTCAACAACCAGATTTATGGGCTGACCAAAGGCCAGTATTCACCCACTACCCCTATGGGAAGCGTTACCAAGACCTCACCCCAGGGAACCATTGAACATCCGTTCAATCCCGGCGAACTTGTGCTTGGCGCACAGGGAACATTCTTTGCCAGGGTAATTGATGCCGTTCCAAGACTCATGACCGAGGTCATGTTTGAAGCCGCAAAACACGACGGAACCTCAGTTGTGGAAATCCTGCAGAATTGCGTGATTTTTGCCGACAAAACCCATGATTCTGTCACGAATAAGGAACACCGCGACGACCGAACCATTGTGCTCCGTAACGGTGAACCCATGATCTTCGGGAAAGACAAAAACAAAGGCATCCGCCTCAACGGAACCAAGCTAGAAGTGGTGACGTTGGGCGAAAATGGCATTACTAAGGATGACCTGCTTGTGCATGACGCCTATCAGCATGACCCCGGCATTCATCTGATGCTGGCTAAAATGTCATATCCCCACTTTCCGGTTGCGCTCGGCGTAATCCGTTCGGCCATGTACCCCACCTACGATGATATGGTGGAAGAACAGATCACTTACGCCAAAGCCAAACAGAAGATCAAGACTGTTGACGATCTGCTCAACAGCGGCGAAACCTGGGAAATTCAATAAACCGGAACAACCCGGCATTTCTGAAGGCCTGTTTCTTTCCGGAAGCAGGCCTTTGAATTTTCAGTCAGGATAACAGAAATATTAGTCTCCCTTTCTTATCCCGACTGACCGCTTCCTTCCGGCAGGCTGATCCCGCCGTACTCAGAATACTTCCTGAACATGGCCACCACAAAAGGGCA
>Ga0116163_1001775_pt1 | contig 13072 bp, 14 predicted proteins | sample AD_UKC107_MetaG_FD_89889 | JGI IMG/M metagenome (GOLD analysis project Ga0116163, IMG submission 89889) | Active sludge microbial communities of municipal wastewater-treating anaerobic digesters from Hong Kong - AD_UKC107_MetaG | ecosystem: Engineered > Bioreactor > Anaerobic > Digestate...
CGCCTATGGCGCAAAACTCTCCAATGAAGATGAAACGCAGGTTCATATGAATTCACCGCAAGCGGTTGAAGGGCTTCAGTTCTTAATCGATTTGGTGGACAAATATGGTGTCGTTCCCAACGGCGTTGAGGGAATGGGTGTTTATGATGTCATCGGTAATTTCCACGCTCATAGAACCAGTATGGGATTTGGAGGTCCGTATGAGATCGGAAGAATTACCAGATATTACATGTCTCAAAAATGGGAATTCTCAGAACTTTTCGAACCTGTGATTGCTCCTTTCCCGCATGTTCAAGGTAAAGACCCTGTTGCTTATGCTGCCACAGGAGGTTTTATTGTCTTCAAGCAACCGGATAAGGAAAAGAGAGATATGGTCATGGCGTTTGCCAGGTTTTTGACCAATAAGGAAAATATGGCTTTACTTGAATCACTGAGTTATTTAACCTCAAGAAAATCTGTTAACGCCATGCTTTATGAGGGAGACGAATACATGAAAGCCCAAGTAGATGTTTTTGGGGACATCATGGGTCATTACGGAATGGAATTTTTCGGTTCCCAGTCTTTCCCATGGTCAGAGATGGAGAAATATTTTACCGCCTCTTTGGAAGCGGCGTTTGCCGGGACTAAAACACCACAACAGGCGCTTGATTATTTCAACGTGGAAGCCAATAAAATTCTCGAAAAAAGAAAATAAAAAAGAGAACGTACTTTGAGGCCGATGGATTTCATCGGCCTTTTTCGAGGTGGATGATTTGAATTTATTAAAATCAATTTGGAAAAACAAGGCGGCTTACCTGTTTATCATGCCCCATTTCGCCCTGTTTTTAACTTTTTTTCTGATTCCCGTGGGCTGGGGGATGTATTTAAGCCTTTTTGACTATTCCGTTTTTTCTCAGGAGTTTATCGGTTTTGATAATTACAAAGAAATATTTAGTGATAACTTGTTTTGGAAGGCGCTTGGAAATACATTCCTTTATACCTTTGGTGTCGTTCCCTTATGGCTGGGGAAGGCCCTTTTGGTAACGGTTTTAATATACCCTTTCAGAAAAGGAATCCGAACGTTCTTCAAAGCCATGTTTTATCTTCCTCATGTGAGTTCAACGGTTATCATCGCCATGATTTGGCTTTGGGTTTTTAACCCCAACTTTGGATTACTGAACTTTTTTATGGAATCCGTTGGGTTAGATCCGGTAGTTTGGCTGGGAAACAAGGCAACGGCGTTACCCTCTTTAATCATGATGCAAGTCATCATGGGTGGGGGTTCGACGATTGTGTTGCTCTCTGCAGCCATGTCGTCTATTCCGGAGTATTTATTTGAAGCGGCTGAGATTGAAGGCGCATCTTCCTGGCAAATATTCAGAAAAATCACGGTCCCTTTGCTAAAGCCCACTATTTTGTATTCATTGGTTATGGGGACCATTGCCAATTTTCAAACCTTCTCAAACATCTACATTATGACAGAAGGCGGTCCTGAATTTTCCACCCTTACGGTGGCTTATTTGGTTTATGAAACGGCCTTTAAAAATTATTACCTCGGGCTGGCTTCTGCAATGTCTATGATTATGTTTGTTATATTGGTGGCACTTGCACTGATTCAGTTCAAGTGGTTGAGCTCCAATGTGGAATATTAAAGGGGATGATTGTTGATGAATACGATGAAGATGAAAAGGTTTTCCAAAAAGACGGTTTCCCTCATTATCCTTTCAATTTTGGCTTTATTGGCCTTCATCCCCCTGTATTGGATGATTGTAACGGCGTTTAAGGAACCCACTTTGACCATGAAGTTTCCACCGGAAATCTTTCCGAAAAACCCAACATTTCAGAACTTTGAGTCATTGTTTCAAAGGCGGGATTTGTTCCGATGGACTTTGAACAGTGTGATTGTCGCCGGAACTGTAACGATCACCCAGATTTTTCTATGTGCCATGGCCGGTTATGCCATCGCCAAGAAACGATTTCCGGGAAGTAAGATATTTTTCTGGATTTATATCAGTTCCATGATGATTCCCAAGCAGGTGACGATTGTTCCCTTGTATATCATGGTGGCTAATTTTGGAATGGTGGACAGTTATGGGGGGTTAATATTACCCAGTATTGCAGCACCCTTTGGCGTTTTTTTGATGCGCCAGTTCATGCTGTCCTTGCCCAATGAGATTATTGATGCGGCTCGAATTGATGGTGCGGGTGAATTTAGAACGTTTTGGAAAATCATATTGCCCATGTCAAAACCGGCTTTGGCTGTATTGGGGATATTTACATTCGTGGGTGAATGGAATTCATTCCTTTGGCCACTGATTGTGACCCAATCCTCCAAGATGAAGACATTGCAGGCAGGCCTGGCTTTAATTCAGGAGGAAGTGCCCATGGAATATGCCTATCTGATGGCAGGGGCGACCTTTGCAGCCATCCCTATGATTATCGTCTTCCTGTCATTCCAGAAATACTTCTTAAGAGGCGTGACGGTCGGGGCTGTGAAATAAAAAAAAATCAATATTATGAAAAACTTTGCAACATCAAAAAACCCCTCTTTAGAGGGGTTTTTTAGTATCAAGTCATTTATTTTATAGTTGGGTTAGTTTTTGTTTCAAATCCTCATATGAAGTAAAGTGAATAGCAGTTATTCCGAGTTTAGCGGCAGATTCCACATTTTGTGCATTGTCATCCACAAAAACTGCTTCATTAGGCAGGCATTGTTCTTTTTCTAAGATGGTTCTGAAAAAAGCCGGATTGGGTTTGGCAATGCCGATCAAGTTTGATGGATAGACCTTTTCAAATACATCATAATCGCCGTTTATTAAATGTTTGTGATAATGGGAGTCAATGGTATTGGTACCAGCAACCACTCTTGTTTCTTCCCGTAGGTGGTTAACCAGTTGATACATGTCTTCATTTCTTTGAGGTTGGAATAGGATCTCAAAATAGTCATTTTTTACATCCAACCCGGATTTTTTCGAAAAGCTACTCCAAAAATCCTCCATGCTCATTTCCCCGGATTGAATCTTGATGAAATTTTCTGATGTGGCGAAATTAAAAAAATCCCTTTTTTCCAACCCCAATTCTTTGCAGATCGCATCCACCACATTGGTGTTGGTGCACATTACACCGCCCATATCAAAAATAAACAATCTTTTTTTCATTTCATTCTCCTTTTTTGTTCATATTTCCATTACGATGGATAAAAAACCCTTTCATTCTTAGTCAAACCCAACAGATATTTAGGATATCTAAAAGGTACTTATATCATAACATCAAAAAAAAGATTAACATGAATGTTGTTTTATAGTCTTAATCGTGCTATTATTGCACTAATAAAAAATACGGGAGGTGGAGAACCCATTCAGGGTTTTTTATGATTGACAAATTGTTAAAGAGAGAAGATTTCGTGGAGAAGATCTTTGACGGTGCCGTTCTCATGATCGGTGGCTTTTTGGGGGATGGAACCCCTGAGCTTCTCATTGACGAAATCGTCAAAGCCGGTAAAAAGAATTTAACGGTGATTGCCAACGACACGGCTTTTCCCGGAAAGGGAATCGGCAAACTGATCTCCGCCGGATTGGTCAAAAAGGCAATCGTTTCGCATATTGGCACCAATCCTGAAACGCAAAAAATGATGATTGATTCAACGATGGAAGTGGAACTTGTTCCCCAAGGGACTCTGGCGGAAAAGGTAAGAGCTGGAGGATTCGGCCTGGGCGGCATATTGACTCCCACCGGGTTGGGAACGGTTGTTGAGGATAATAAACAAACATGTGAAATTGACGGCAAGGCGTATTTGATCGAACCGGCTATTAAGGCGGATATCGCTTTGTTAAAGGCAAAAAAAGCTGATGAACTTGGCAATTTGACCTATAATTTGACAGCTCAGAATTTCAATCCCCTGATGGCTTTTGCGGCTCAGTTAACCATTGTTGAGGTGGAAGAGCTGGTACCCAAAGGCGGCATATCACCTAATGATGTTCGGACACCGCATGCCGTAATTGATTATATTGTGAAGGGGGATTGCCAATGATAACGGATAAGATAAAAGTCAGAGAAATTATTGCGAAAAGAGTGGCACTTGAGCTTCATGATGGAGACATCGTTAATTTGGGAATCGGCATTCCCACGTTGGTTGGTAATTATCTGCCACAAGGGGTGCATATCTTTTTGCAATCTGAAAATGGTATTCTGGGAATGGGCGGGGCTCCCATGCCTGGTCATGAGAATAAGGACATGAACAACGCCGGAGGGATGCCGGCTGCGTTTCTTCCCGGTGCGGCTGCCTTTGATTCTGCAACCTCTTTTGGGTTGATCAGAGGGGGGCATGTAGCTGCAACCGTTTTGGGTGCACTGCAAGTGGACGAAAAAGGCCACCTGGCCAACTGGATGATCCCTGGGAAATTGATTCCCGGAATGGGTGGGGCAATGGATTTAGTAACAGGGGCGAAAAAGGTGATTGTTTCCATGACGCATCTGCAAAAAGACGGGAGCGCCAAAATCATTCCGGAATGCACACTTCCACTGACTTCAATTCGGAAAATCGATTTAATTGTTACGGAAGCGGCGGTGATTGAGGTAACTGAAAGCGGTTTGCTGTTGAAGGAGCTTGGACCGGATACCACTTTGGAAGAGTTGATTCAAGCCACTTCCGCCAAATTGATCATATCGGATGACTTGAAACCCATGCCGATTCAGATTTCATAAACGCATAGGGCTCGATCTAAAGTCTGACAAGGTGATTGAGGTATTTGTAATCGCTATAAAATACAACATTATATGATATAATTGAAATAGCTTGTTGATATGCTTTAGACAGATTTTAATAAATTCGAGGGGTGGTTTTAATGTTTAGCGAGAAGAAGATTTCTGAATTCTTAAATAAATTGTCTTCGGACAGCCCTACCCCGGGCGGCGGAACGGTCGCTGCACTTTCCGGGGCGTTAGCGGCATCCCTGGTGAGCATGGTTGCTTCCTTAACTGTCGGTAGAAAAAAATATGAAGGTTACGATGTCCTTTATGAAGAAACGATCGGAAAGATGAAACAACTCTCTGAACAGTTTCAAGATATGATGGATGAGGATGCAAAAGCGTTTGATATTGTGATGGAAGCGCTTAAAATGCCTAAAAAAACAGACGAAGAAAAACAGTTGCGCAAAGAAAAGATTCAGGAAGCATTTAAAAAGGCGACAAACAGCCCGGTCATGACAGCTGAAGCAGTAGTGAAGTGTTCAGGATATGCCATGAAAATGGTCAAACACGGGAATAAGAATGCCGTTTCCGATGCCTATTGCGCTGTTGCATTATGCCAGGCGGCCTTTAACATGGCAATGGAAAACGTGGATATCAATTTGAATTCCATTCAAGATGAAACGTACACCAAAAAAATAACCGTCAGATGTGAAGAACTCCGGGAACAGTTGAACAGGAATATCAAAGAATAGCAGATTAAATAAAGGATGTGTTTTCAAATAGAGAATGGTTTTGAACTTCTTAAAACAGATGAAAAGAGCGGCGCAAGAAGAGGCCGATTAAAAACCGCCCATGGAACGATAGAAACGCCTGTTTTTATGCCCGTTGGAACATCTGCGAATGTCAAAGGGGTTTTGCCTGATCGGTTGATTCAATTGGAAGCTCAGATCATATTGTCCAATACCTTTCACCTTTATCTCAGACCGGGACATGAGCGGATTAAAAGCTTTGGTGGTTTGCATGCTTTCATGAATTGGGAGAGGCCTATATTAACAGATAGTGGCGGGTTTCAGGTGTTTAGCCTTTCCAGAATCAACAAAATTAGCGATGAAGGGGTTGAATTCAGCTCCCCCATAGATGGTTCGAAACACTTTTTTACCCCTGAAAAAACGGTGGAAATACAAGAGGCTTTAGGATCGGACATTGCTATGGTGTTTGATGAATGCGCAGATCCCAATGCGGATGAATCCTATATACGTGAATCCATTAACCGCACTTTTAAATGGGCCAAACAATTTAAGCAAGCCCATAGACGGCCTGATCAGATGGTCTTTGGTATCGTTCAAGGGGGAACTTCTGAATATTTCAGAAAAGAAAGTGCCCAACAGATCACTTCGATTCCCTTTGACGGTTATGCCATCGGAGGGTTAAGTGTTGGTGAACCTTTTGATATAACCATCCGTACTCTGGAAGCGACGACCCCTCATATGCCCGTTGATAAGCCACGGTATTTGATGGGTGTAGGAACACCGGAGATGATTTTTAACAGTGTGGAACGTGGAGTGGATATGTTTGATTGCGTTCTGCCCACCAGAAGTGCCAGACATGCTACCCTTTATACTCGTGAGGGCAAAATCAGGATTAAAGGCGCCAGCTACAAAGATGACCCCGCAAGCGTAGATGAACAATGTGACTGCTACACTTGTCGGCATTTTTCCAGGGGTTATTTGAATCATCTTTACAATAAGAAAGAAATTACGGCAATGATACTGGGGAGTATTCATAATCTTAGGTTTCTCACGAAAATGATGGGGGATATCAGAAAATCAATAGAAGAAGGAAGATTCAGGGAATTTAAGGAACGTTTCTTCAGTTTATACCGCTGAAGATTCCCAATTGGGGGTGTCTTATTTGCTTAATAAAAAAGTATTGTTATTCGTGGTTTTGAGTTGTTTGTTGATGACAGCTTTTTCTGTGGATCTTGACTATTGGGCTCTGCAGGCTCCTTACGGGACGGGAGCCTGTTCAAGAGGTTCATTAAGTGTCTACACCAATCCGGCTGCGCTGGTCTTGCAGGAAAAATGGGAGGCCAATTTTCTCTCAACCGTTTGGCAGGATAAGGCGGGGGATGCGTATCGCATTTTCGGAGTCAATGTGATCCAACCTTTCCAAAACGGCTTTGCTGGTTCATTGGACATTTTGTACGGTGCGCTTACCGATCCCAATGAAGATGACCGATATGCATCGTTTGGGTACAGCTTAGCCGGTAAGCTCAACGATCTTGCATGGGGAGCCAGAATTTTGGGCGGCAGATTCGACAAAAAAGATGACAAAGATGCCTATTATGGCTCAGCCAATTTTGGATTGATGTACGCCGTAGCTGAGCATACGCATTTGATGATCAACGCCAATGCGCCTCAGATTATCACATCAGATGCCAGCCTTTTTGAAAAAAACAGGCCCGAATCTTTTTGGGGCGGTGGCGGTATCATGTCTTCGACGGAAAATGCAAGGGCTTATTTATCGTTGCAAGGTTATACCAAAGAAAAAGATCCCATGATGTCAACTAATTTCGGTGGGGGCTTTAAGGTGGGATTTTTTAATTTTGACTTGTCGTTATCCTTAATGAACGTGGAATTGGAATTGGATGCCTCTGAAATTCAGGCATACGGTAACGGAATGGTTTTATTGGACTTTGAGAACTTTTTGGTAGGGATGTCTGCTTCGATCCCCTTGCACGGTTTTTCATTGAGTGAGACCAAATACAGTCTTTTTGTGAGCGGGAGGTGGTGACGGATGAGAAAGAGTATGGGATCCATCCTGTTTTCTGTTTTTTTAACCATTTTGTTTGTTTCCATGGTTTCTTGTCTGGGACCGGGAATCATAACCGAAACAGGAGGGCAAGCGCCTGGGCCGCAACCCACGCCGCAACCCACCCCAACTTCCTGGTATATCCAAAATGTGTTTGCCGGAGATTGGAGTTATCAGTTTTATTCTGGTAATACAGCGGTTCAAACCTATAAAGTGACTCATCAGGTGTTTAACAATGGGCAGTTATATATGAAATTCGTCAATATCAAAACGGGTTTTACGAATTTTAACGCCGACGGTGTAATCGATATGAACACCGGAGAGTTTTTTGCCCAAGGCACGATTGGAAGCATAGGCGATGTAGACGGTGCTATTGAATTTCACGGAAAATTTGCAACTGATACCATAACTGATTATGTGGCGGATCAAGAAGACTATTTTTCAGAGGAAAAAACCCTTTATCAGTACACGATTCAAACCATTCGTTATCAGCAATGAATGTTGCTTTAATCCTTGCGGCAGGCAAAGGCCAGCGATTTGATCGCAATGTTCCCAAACAATTTACAAGTTTGAATGGGAAGCCGATTTTAGAATACTCACTGGACATTGTTGAGGGAATGAGACAAATAGATATGGTTGTGATTGTAACGCATCCCGCATATGAGCAGACGGTAAGAGAGATTGGAGAAAAATACAAAAAGACCGTAATGATATGTGAGGGCGGTTCAACCAGGCAGGAATCTGTTTTCAACGGATTAAAGCGACTGAAGGAAATAAGTCCTTTTTCGGATTCGTCCAATGTATTGATTCATGATAGTGCACGCCCATTTGCAAAAAACGTTTTCCATCGAGTGATGGAAAAATTAAAGAATGAAAATGCGGTGGTGCCTGTGATCAAAACGAAAGATACGATCTATGTGATAAAAAAGAATAAGGTAGTGGATATTCCCTGCAGAGATTATTTATTCAACGTACAGACTCCGCAGGGATTTTCTTTTCCGGTGATTCTTGACAGCCACGCCAAGGCAGTTCAGCAAAGGTTATTGGCCTTTACCGACGACGGTTCATTATATGCGGCTATTCAAAAGAGTCAACCCGCAATCGTGGATGGAGATCAGATGAACTTCAAAATTACCGATCAGAAGGATAGGATGTTAGCGGAATATTATTTATCATTTGGGAAAGAAACATGACGATAATCAAAAAAGGCTGGTGAATGAGATGGTAAAAAACTATGTTCTCGATACAAATGTTCTCTTACACGATCCCAATTCAATATTTGCTTTTGCAGATAATCATGTGATTATCCCACTGCCGGTTTTAGAAGAACTAGACAATTTTAAACGCAAACCCGGTCAGTTAGGCGCAAACTGCCGTGAAGTTGTGAGGAATTTGGATCGCCTGAGAGAAAAGGGCAACGTTTTGGATGGCATCAATCTTGACGACGGGGGTACGTTGCGGGTGTTGGTCTATCATAAGAATAACTTTGAGATCCCGCCGTTTTTGAAAAGAGAACTAAAAGACAACTGGATTTTGCTGTATGCCTTGAGATTGTCAAAAGAAGCTGAAGATGGGTTAGAAACCATTTTGGTGACTAAGGATATCAATTTCAGGTTGAAAGCTGAAGCCATAGGCATCAATTCCCAAGATTATCTAAAGGATAAATCGGAAATCGAGCAGTACATGGGTTATTTGGAAATCGAAAGGGATAATGTCAAACAAAGCGTCATCGACCACTTCGGTACAGGAGAAATGATTCCTTTTGATCTTTTGGAATTGAATCCCAAAGAAGTTCACCCCAATATGTATATCAGCATAAAGGATCAATATTTTGGAAAAGTGAACAAAGAAAACAATGCCATTATTCCATTGAAATTCAATTTCGAGTCGAAGTTTTACAGCATCTTTCCTCTCAATAAAGAACAGTTGTTTGCCCTTGATGCCATGATGGATGAAACCGTTTCGCTGATTACGCTTACCGGTCCGGCAGGAACGGGGAAAACCCTCATTGCAATAGCTGCCGGGTTGAAGTTGTGCATGGAAGATAAGACTTTCGAAAAGATGATCGTAACCAAGCCGATCGTGCCCATGGGCAATGATATCGGATTTATTCCCGGATCGCCTGAAGAAAAATTGAGACCATGGGTGCAGCCCATTTTTGATAATCTAGAATTTCTCTTTGGGAAAAAGGGCATCAAAGCTGAAGAATACCTGAAAAAGAGAGACTTGCTTGAGATAGAAGTGTTAAGTTATATCCGGGGACGCTCCATTCCCGATCAATTAATCATTATCGATGAAGCGCAAAATCTTACCCCACACGAGATCAAGACCATCATCACACGAGTGGGAGAAAACAGCAAGATCATTTTGACCGGTGATCCGGAACAAATTGATCATCCCTATCTGGATGACATGAGCAACGGTTTGATGTATGCCGGATCACGATTTTACGGTCAAAAGATTGCCGCTCACATCCATCTGACAAAGGGAGAGAGATCCCAACTCGCTTCTATTGGTGCTGCTATTTTGTAAAGAAAAATATGGTATAATTCGATAAACGTGGAAAATTTGTGGAGGTGCCAATATGAGCAGCGAATTTGATCAATATCTAAGTACCTTTATTGATGAGACTAAAGAGTATATGAGCACCCTGAATGAACAGATGCTATTGTTGGAAAACGAACCCGATAATATGGAAGCCATCAATGAAATTTTCAGAACAATACATACGTTAAAAGGAATGTCAGGGACCATGGGCTTTTCAAATATGGCAAAACTTTCTCACAGGATGGAGAATGTATTCGATCTGATCAGAACAGAGAAGATTCACGTTACGCATGAAAACAGTGACCTGTTGTTTGCGGGCGTCGATTTACTGGAAAAGATGACAGATTCGATCACTACAGGCGGAACCGATGAATCTGTGGACATTTCCCAAGTTGTTGCCCAGTATGAAAGGGTAATCAGCGGGGAAGGCATGGAAGAAGAGCCTGACGAAAAAACAAAAGAGGTTGAACAAGAGCAGACTGATCAGATAGATGAGACGGGAAGCGATTCACCCATAGAGATTCCCCGTGAAATATTGCATGTGTTAAAAGAGGGAAAAGACGGCGGTTTTAAACCCTATTATGCCAAAATAAAATTGGAAGAAGGAACCCTCTTAAAAAGTGCCAGAATGTACATGGTGTTTCATAAATTAGAGGAATTGAATTCTGAGGTTCTTTTCAGCAAACCAGATGTTGAGAAAATAGAAGATGAAGCCTTTGACAGAGAAGTGGAAATCATTTTCTTGTCGAAGCTGACCGAAACGAAACTGGTGCAGGCGTTATCTTCGATTTCAGAAATAGAAAATGTTAAAATCTTCGTTTTAACGGTTAATAATACTTCCGGAGGTAAAAAAATGGATGAAAGGGAAAATAACGAACAAGCCATTGAAAAAATCGAAAGTGAAGTGAAAAATACCCCGGTGATGAACAACAACGATCTCATTCAAGAAGACGAGGCTGAAACCATCAGAAGGCCGCAATCAGCATCTTCAAAATTGACAAGAACCATCAGAGTTGATACCGAAAAACTGGACACACTGATGAATCTCATGGCAGAATTGGTTATTGCCAGAAGCAGAATCAATGAAACCTTGAAAAAATATGAAATAAAGCAAGTAGACGAAAGTCTTGCGCAATTAAGCCGCAATACCTCAGATCTTCAAAATATAGTGATGAAGATCAGAATGGTTCCGATTTCTTATGTTTTCAACCGATTCCCTCGAATGGTGAGAGATTTGGCGAGAAAGAACGACAAAGAAATCCAACTGATTATCAGCGGTCAGGAAACGGAAGTTGACCGAACGGTTGTGGAAGAAATCGGCGATCCTTTGGTACACCTTCTTAGGAATGCTGTCGATCACGGTATTGAGTCCATGGAAGAAAGAATGAAACAAGGTAAACCATCCACGGGTATTGTCCGATTGGATGCCAAGCATGAAGGAAATAACGTCGTCATAGATGTGCAGGACGACGGTAAAGGGCTTGACCGGGACAAAATCATTGCTAAAGCCGTAGAACGAGGGCTCATCGATGAAATGTCTGCTGCCAGTTTAAACGACGAAGAAATCTTCTCATTCATCTTCATGCCGGGATTTTCGACAAATGATCAAGTGACCGATTTATCCGGACGAGGTGTGGGAATGGATGTTGTCAAAACCTCCATTGAAAATCTGAATGGGAGTATATCCGTTGAAAGTGAAAGGGGAAAAGGAACAAAAGTAACGATCAGATTGCCACTTACCTTGGCAATTATCCAGGCATTGTTGGTAAAAGTTTCCAATCTTGTGTATGCCATTCCGATAGCCTCAATCGACAGTACCTTGAATCTTCCTACGTCCGAGATACAAATCGTTCAATCCAGGGAAGTTGTGGTCATTCGTGGCGAAATTATCCCCATCGTATGGTTGAAAGAAGTCTTTCAGTTATCTGTTGACGATGAAAAAGAGAATATTCATGTTGTTATAGTAAAAGTGGGCAATAAGAAATTCGGACTGGTAGTCGATGGTCTTCTGGGTCAGGATGATATCGTAATTAAATCACTGGGCAAATTGCTGAAAGATGTAAACGAGTTTAGTGGTGCAGCGATATTGGGTGACGGAAGCATTTCTTTGATTTTGGAAATTGCCAACATTGTACATCAGAATGTATAAAACTGGGAGGTAATGATAAATGGGTAAGAGAGTTCTCATTGTCGATGATGCTGCATTTATGAGAATGATATTAAAGGACATCGTGACAAAAAACGGTTATGAAGTTGCGGGAGAAGCTGCCAATGGGTTAGAGGCTGTTGAAAGGTATAAGGAATTAAAACCCGATGTAACGACGATGGATATCACCATGCCTGAAATGAACGGAATTGACGCCATCAAGAAGATCAAAGAAACGGATTCTGAAGCAAAAGTAATCGTTTGCAGCGCCATGGGACAGCAGGCAATGGTTATCGACGCCATCCAGGCAGGGGCAAAGGACTTCATTGTCAAGCCTTTTCAACATTCCAGAGTCATTGAGGCTTTAAATAAAGTAACCGGTTAAGAATAATTCATTTATGTCTACAAATACAACAGTGACAAATGGTATTCAGGCAGGAAATCTTATTGAGGCTTTCTTGCCTTTTCTGTTGGCTGCTATTTTTTTGTTTGCCGTTCTTTTTCTGGTTTACTGGCTGTTAAAAAACGGGAAGGGAATTAAAGCAAAAGGCGAATTCTTTACACTATTGGCTTCACAAGCCATTGATCAGTTCTCAAATATTCATCTGATCAAATATATGAGCCATTTTTATGTCATCATCACCTCTCAAGGTGCTATCAAAATATTAGAGAGAATTGAAGATGAGAATGAAAAAGAGGAATTAAACTTGAAATATGCTTCCACGAAACACTCCGCTTTCAATAAAATCCTCAATCGAAAGATATTTGAAGATCAGTTGAACCGATTGGATCAATACGATGGATAAAGGAAGGCGTTTTTAACTTGTTCGATAAGATAAAGATACCCGTCATTATTCTTGTGATGCTGTTGGCTTTATGCATAACAGCGCCTTCAGCAGA
>Ga0116163_1001777_pt1 | contig 13058 bp, 14 predicted proteins | sample AD_UKC107_MetaG_FD_89889 | JGI IMG/M metagenome (GOLD analysis project Ga0116163, IMG submission 89889) | Active sludge microbial communities of municipal wastewater-treating anaerobic digesters from Hong Kong - AD_UKC107_MetaG | ecosystem: Engineered > Bioreactor > Anaerobic > Digestate...
ACCTGAACCGCTGTCTGTACATGAATTAACGCTGTTCCATTTTCTTACCGGAATGTCACACCCTGAATCCATGCCGAGGCATCCGAGATTATAAAGGCACCCTTCATCTCCCCACTCCTTGGCGAAGATACCCCTCTTATAATAATAAAGTCTTTCACACTGTTCATGAACTGTTTTCCCGAAATACATTACAGGCCTGTTAAACTTATCAAGTTTCGGAAGTCCCTTGAGTAATACATGAAGCAGGGTCCCCACCATCCAGTCGGGATGCGGAGGGCAGCCAGGTACATTCAGCACCAGTTTACCTTTAAATAATTCTGAAACAGGCACCGCACCTGTGGGATTAATACCTGTAACTTTATTCTTTGCAGCGGGTATACCGCCGAAAGCTGAACATGATCCCACGGACACTATAGCCTGGGCATTTTTACCAAGTTCTTCAACCCAGTACCTTACTCCAACTCCGCGGCCTGTATGTTCATCCTCGCCGATTGTGCAGTAAAGATCATTGTCCATGGGGATTGACCCCTCAACAATAAGGATAAAATCTTTCCTCTGCTTCTTAACCGCATCTTCAAGAACACGCGTTGCAGACTCGCCTGTTCCACCCATTACTACGCCCTGATAATTGAGGCTTATATGCTCGGTTATTACTGTCACTATATCCGGATTTATCTTATTTAAAAGCGAAACCGAACATCCTGAGCATGACTGGCCCTCAAGCCATATTATGTTGGTCCTTTCAGCAGCTTTTTCGAGAGCTTTTTTACATCCCTGGATCATAACACCAGGAAATGCCAGGGCTGCTGAAGTTCCACCCATAATTTTCAGGAATTCACGTCTGTTCAATGCCATAAAATCCTCCTTCAAATTATTGAACCGCGGCTTCCAGTATACATTTCACCGCTTTCGGTATTGATTTTTTTACTGAATCACTTATACCTATATCCAGGGAGTTGATATCTTCCGGAACGATTCCGACAATTTCAATCTCCGGAGATTCCCCAGTAAGCATAAGCATATCTATTATTTTTTTTATTCCAACATCGTGAAGAGAAAACTTGTTGTTATTATCTGTAAGATGTTTTGCCGGAAACCTGTAAAGAGCTCCGGGCTCATCATCTATTTTAAGAGCATCAACAACTACAATTTTTTTCCTTCCCGACATTACAGGCAGAAGATCGTATCCGAACGTTCCGCCATCAAACACTTCTACATCTTCAGGAAGTCCACTGACAGTTGAGCTTATTTCATTAATTATGTGCACACCTATCCCGTCATCCTTGTGAAGAATGTTTCCAATCCCCAGAATAAGAACCTTATTTTTTTGCGTTTTCATTGCAGAACTATGTCAATGACATTCCATGCATTCCTGCGGTCCTTTACCCATGCCGATATGACAATCAACGCAAAGACCATGCATGGTATCATACCCGTCCTCGCCATTGTGACATTTCGCGCACTGTTTTATACGGTCATCATTATTCTCCTGATGATGACAGTCGAAGCATTGAATCCCATTGTCTTCGTGCACCTTGTGAGACATGGTGACAGCGCCGACCTGTCCCTTGTAGTTGGATAACCCATCCTCCTGAGTACCGTAAGCGGTAACTTTGGAAATAACCACCTTATCAGTATCACCAGGATTGCCCCTGTGAGACCAGGGGTCAGACTCACAGGCAGCAAACACAAGGGAGAGAAGGCATAAAAACGCAGGGAAGAGTTTAAAAATTTTCACACCACTTCTCCTTTTTTTATTTTATTTTTTTATTAGGGCATTATGTTTTTTTATAAATTAAATAAATTAAATGAATATAACCGGCAAATAGGGCTCTTTTTAATATTTAGTTGCCAAAACTGGCATATTAAAAAAAATTAGTCAAACATCTTTTGTTTACCTATGTATTAATTAACATATTAAGGTATAAAAAGTTTTTTATTATGCTATATTGAGACAACAAAAGATAATATTACTCCTATTTTAGAGAAACAAAGAATTTCTCCTATAAATTTAATACATTATTGTATCAAATTTATAGGAGAAAAAACTGCTCCAATTGAGCCGAAAACCATAATTCTGAGGCACATGGATTCGCTCATTGGAATCAGGTCATCAAAGTCTGTTACCTTACCGCCTGCTCATGCTTCAATATTAAAAAATTATTCTAAAAACACAACCTTAAAAAATCAATTAAAATTATACATTATATTCATATTAATTATAATGCCCGTGCAAAAATTTCATCCCCCTTTGTTTGATTATATTACTGATAAAATATAAATATCCAGTGTGCGGAGCAAATTATTATGCAGGTGTTGGTGTTATAAAAAGATACATACACTCCCGGTGAAAGAATGGCCCGCTTCTACTGAAATTTCAGGCATAAAAAAATCCCCCCTTTTCAGGGAGGATTTTCATCTTAAATGTTTTTCCCGAATCTAAATCTTATCGATCCTTACAGCACATGCCTTGTATTCTGCTGTTTTTGTAGCAGGATCAAATACATTGTTTGTCAGCCAGTTCGCGTTCCCTTCGCTGAAATGGAATGACATCCAGACCATTCCTGCAGGAATTTCATCTGTAATCTTCGCCCTGACTTTAACAGAACCACGACGTGAACTTACTTTAACATATTCACCATGCTTGATGCCGAGTTTTTCCGCATCAGCAGCTGACATATCCGCAGTTTCCTCAGCCATCATAAGGTCGAGCCCTGAACGGCCTGTCTGGGTTCTTGTGTGATAATGGAATAAACGACGCCCGGTACTGAGTACGAGCGGATATTCATCATCCTCGACCTCTGCAGGAGGAGTCCATTCAATACCCACGAACAGACCTTTACCGCGGGAGAACTTACCGTCTTTATGAAGGAATTTTGTTCCAGGGTGATCTTCGTTAGGACATGGCCACTGGAGACCGTCATTTTCAATTCTGCTGAACTTTATTCCGCCGTATGCCGGAGCAACAACAGAAACTTCATTGTCCCATATTTCCTGGCCGCTGTTAGCCGTCCAGTCATGGCCGAGTCTTTTAGCGAGTTCTTTGAATACCCACCAGTTCGGTTTCGCCTGGCCCGGGGCGTCCTTTATTTTACGCACACGGTTTACACGGCGCTCACTGCTTGTGAATGTACCCTCATCCTCGCACCACGCGGCTGCGGGAAATATTACATCAGCAAAACGTGTTGTCTCTGTCTGGAAGATATCGTTGCACACAAGAAATTCTGCAGACTCAAGTTCATGCTCAACATGGGTAATATTCGGATCTGTCCTTGCAAGGTTTTCCCCGAAGATATAGAATGCCCTTACTTTTTTGGTCGGAAGTGCTGCCATCATGTCAGGGATCATAAGACCTACTTTATCTGACAGATTTTTTACACCCCATGCCTTCTCAAACTTCTCTTTGTTTTTAGGATCAGTTACTGCCTGATATCCCGGATAAACGTTTGGAAGCGCTGCCATGTCACAGGCACCCTGAACGTTGTTCTGCCCGCGAAGCGGGTTAACACCGGCACTGGGCATACCCATATTTCCAAGAAGCATCTGAAGGTTTGATGTGGACATTACATTATTTTTTCCGCATGTATGTTCTGTAATACCGAGAGTATAGCAGAGCATTCCCGGTTTTATTGAAGCAAGAGTATGGGCGATCTCCTTAATTAAATCAACTGATACACCTGAAATTTCCGCTGCTTTCTCAGGAGGATATTTCATAACAACAGATTTCATCTCTTCAAAACCTTCGGTATTTTCTTCAACGAATTTTTTGTCATAGAGATTTTCTGTAATAAGGACATGCATCAGACCATTAATAAACGCAACGTCAGAACCGACTTTAATCTGCGCATATATATCAGCTTTTTTTGCAAGAGCCTGATAACGCGGATCAACAACAATAATCTTCGCGCCGTTCAACTTCGCACGTTTTACGTAATATGAAGCGACAGGGTGAGCCTCTGTCATGTTTGTTCCGATGAGGAAGAAAAGTTTCGCTTTTTCAAATTCCGCAAAAGAATTTGTCATCGCGCCTGATCCGAATGTAGTTGCCAGACCGGCAACAGTTGGAGCGTGTCAGGTCCGGGCGCAATGGTCAATGTTGTTGGTACCTATTGCCGCCCTGAAAAGTTTCTGCATATAGAATGAGTCCTCGTTGATACTTCTCGCACAGCTCACACCGGCGATAGCATCAGGGCCTGATTCCTTGATGATCTCTTTGAATTTATTGGCAACAAGGTCAAGTGCCTCGTCCCAGCTTGCTTCTTCAAAATTACCGTTTTTCTTGATAAGAGGAGTTGTAAGCCTCTCCTTTGAATATATAAAATCATATCCGAAACGTCCCTTAACACAAAGATGTCCCTTGTTAGGCTCAGCAGTCTCGTTGCCTGTTATACGGACAATCTGGTCACCCTTCATGTGAAGGTCAAGCTGACAGCCCACGCCGCAGTAGGGGCATGTTGTCCTTACTGTATGAGTTTCCCATGCACGGGCTTTTCCGATTGCTTTCTTTTCTATAAGAGCGCCTACCGGACATACCTGGACACATTCACCGCACTGAACGCATGAAGAAACGCCCATGGGCAGATTTCCGTCGCAGACAACCTCTGTATGTCCGCCCCTGAAACCGAAGTCAAGGACCTCGTTTACAACGAGACGGTTACATGCCTCAACGCATCTCCCGCACTGAATACATTTGTTATTGTCTCTTACAATAAAAGCCGCAGATTCATCTTTCTCTACACGCTCTTCAACAACAAAAGCGGGGAGTTCGATGCCAAGATGGTATGCCGCATCCTGAAGCTCACAGTTACCGTTTTTTTCACAGATCATACAGTTATGATTTCCATTTGCCAGGAGAAGGTTAACCACCATCCTCTGCGCTTCAAGCACCCTTTCACTGTCTGTTGTTATCTTCATACCCTCTGCCGGCTTAAGCGAACAGGATGTCTGAAGATTTCTCTGTCCATCCACCTCAACAACACACACCCTGCATTTGCTCGCAGGACCGAGTTTTTCATGATAGCAGAGAGAGGGGATATAGAATCCGTTATCTCTTGCTATCTGGAGGACGGTTTTCGTTCCATCAAAGGCACACTCTTTGCCATTGATAAAAATCGTCTTACTCATCGTCTATTCTCCTCATATTTATTTATCGTCTCACCAGTGCTTCAAACTCAGGTCTGAACTTGCTTACCATTGCCTGAATAGGTACTGAAAAAGCTTCGCCCGTAGGACAAAGTGTGAGACCTCTTATATTGGCGCAAAGGTGCAGAATCAGATCTATATCCTCCATTCTGCCCCTGCCTTCAACAAGATCACGAAGCTTATGCTCAATAACAAAAGAACCCTCCCTGCAGGGCACACACTGTCCGCAGGATTCATGATGATAGAATTCAATTGTACGGAGAGCCAGTTCAGGGATGGATACAGTGTCATTTACAACCATGATCCCGCCTGAACCTAGAGCGGTACCGGCCTTTACGCATGAATCAAAATCAAGGATAAGGCTTTCCGCTTCCTGAGCTGTAAGGATTGCCACTGAAAGGCCCCCTACTATTACACCTTTGAGCTTGCCTTTAACTCCACCGGCTGCATCAAGTATCTCTTTAAGAGGTGTTCCCATGGGATATTCAAAAATACCGGGCTTGTTCACATGCCCTGAAACACCGAAAATTTTAGGCCCGAAATTATTTGTTGTACCGAACTTCTTATAACCGTCCGCCCCGTTCATAATTATATACGGGATGCATGAGAGAGTCTCAACGTTATTAACAACAGTGGGGCATCCGTAAAGGCCTGAGTTTGCCGGGAACGGAGGCTTGACTCTCGGGTTTCCTCTTTTCCCCTCAAGTGATTCGATCTGGGCTGTTTCATCACCACATACGTATGAACCGCCCCCTCTGTGGACCACTACATCAACATGATCAAGCTGCCCGTCTTTCTTTGCCTCTTCAATTGCGGCTTCAAGTATACCGGCAATCCAGTCAAATTCACCCCTGATATAGATAAACGCCTTTTTAGAACCGATCGCATGAGCGCTGATTGCTATACCTTCAATAACAAGATGGGGATTAAACTCCATTATCTGCCTGTCCTTGAAAGTACCCGGCTCGCCCTCATCCGCGTTACAGATAAGATAAACAGGTCTGTCGTCATTTTTAGGAAGGAAAGACCACTTCATACCTGCGGGAAAACCTGCTCCGCCTCTTCCTCTTACTCCTGCCTCTTTGACTTCTTCAATAATATCAGCTGGTTTCATTGACAGGGCTTTCTTAATTGCCTGGTAGCCGCCGTTCTTTTTGTAAAAAGCAATTGTACGGCAGTCTTTCTGTGTCCTGTCATTTAAGAGAACACCACATTTTGAAATAACGGTCATTGACGGATCATTTTCAGGCTCTTTACCGTTTTTAAGCGCTTCTATGAGAGCATCAGTTTTTGCTATTGTCATATTCTCATAGTAGCGGTCATTAACCTGTATTACCGGCCCTGTTGCGCATGAACCGAGATCCTGAACCGTACTCAGTGTAAACATCCCGTCGCCTGTTGTTTCACCTGTCTTTATACCCAGTTTCTTTTCAAGATGTTCCACAACGGCGTCCGCCCCGTGGAGAAACCCGGGAACACAGGTGTCAACCTGAAGATGAAATTTACCTACAGGCCTGGTGTTGAACATAGTATAATAAGTCGCCACACCATAAACCTTACTGCTGCTGCACCCTATTACACCTGCAGCCTCATTCATGGCATCTTCACTGAGATAATTACTGTTCTCCTTCTGAAGATGCTGCATAACCGGCATTATCGCTGATTTTTTCTCAGGATATTTTGCTATGATTTTTTCTATACTGGTACTCATACCTCACCTTTTATTTAAATAAAGATTAACCGGCACCCCAACGGAGGGACGCACCACACAAATTGAATTTATAAGTTATGCGAACTTTATTGTGTTAACATTAACACATTTGCTGAGTATTTATAATTTTATTTGTATTGTCATATATGGCATATAAAAACATAAAGTCAACAGAAAAACCGGTACATATATATAAAGAAGATAATCCGGCTTAGGACTATAAATGAAGGGATTTAATCAGTATTGGTAAAGAAATAACCGCATAATCAGTGATGGATTTTATCTGCAGCTTTTATAAATAACTCTATTACGCGGAGCCTGCACATAAAGGCCCGGGGCCCCGCAATAAACGATTAGAGGCAACAGTTATATTAAACAGAAACAAATGGAGATTCACCGGCACAGCTCCTGCATTTATCCCCATGTTCCGCAGGGTATGCCTCACCGCACACAGGGCATATCGCGGAAGACCCGCCCTTTTTGCGCATCAGCTTATCCGGCTCTACTTTAACTCTCTGAAGACTCAGTACAGAATGTCCGGCCTCCCTTATCTGACTGAACAGAAGCTCCGAATCCTGTTCTTTCTTCGGTTTCAGTTTAAAAAACCAGCTGTTTACTTCAGGCCAGTTCTTCAGCTTCTCCACGTCAAGGTAGACCCGCACACCTTCACCATTATACTTCTCATAAAGTGTAACAGCGAACTTGCCGAAATCGAAAATTTTCAGCCAGTCATTACCCACTGAACAGGGGGTGAGAAGCTGAACAGCGTCAGGGAGGCAGGTCCGGGTTTCACATATTGAATCAAAAAATTCACCTTCAGGGAGGTTTTTCATGGCGTAATCCACCATATACCCTCCTATTAACAGACCCGGAGCGAGAGTTCCATGAAAAGATTCAACCATTTTAGCATATTCTTCGTAGGAATAAGGACCTATATTCATATTATTAACTCCTGTAAAATAAAAAATGACATAAATCCGGTTTCTGATTCACAATCAGAGAGGAATTTAATAAAAATTATGTCAAAATAGACATGTTAAAATTATTTGTCAAGAAGACCTCACCCGCAGGCAGGGTTAATCCGGATCTGTTTACACTTGATTCAGCAGATGACAGTGCCGGCGGCAAAAGCTACGAAGGGGATTCAAATGAATTTTTTATCCGTTCAAGCATTTCAATACTTCTCTTGTGGGCGTAATCATCGACGTCATCAAAGAGATTCTTGAACTCGCTCATGCAGAGCCTGCCGAAATCGGTAAGCTTGTATCCTTCTTTATTATTCTCCTTGTGAATCAGCTCGTGTCCCAGTATTGCCTCTGTCTTTTTAAGTTTACCCCAGGCACCACGGTATGACATCCCGATTCTTTCAGCAGCAAGTTTGAGAGAGCCGAGTTCATCGATTAATCTCAGCAACTCATATCTCCCCCTTCCGAAATACACACCGTGCTCCTTCTCAAACCAGAGATGAATTTTAACATCAGGCATAAATGCCTCCCCTATATTTTATATAGTAATCACTTCCCCTTTTTCCGCACTGAAGGATTTGAAGCAGCTAATATGCCGGCACAAAAGCCGCAGAGGTGGCTTTCCCATGACATTCCCGGAACAGAGGGCAGCACCCCGAAAATCATCCCGCCATACGCGAAAAATACTATAAGTGAAATTATCACAGACTTAAAGTCCTTCCTGAAATAACCCCGGGCAAGCAGATACCCCAGAATACCGTAAATCACCCCGCTTGCACCTATATGGATCGTTCCTCCCCTCCCTATTACCCATGTGCCGAGCCCGCCAAGGAGCATAACAGCGAGAAGTATTGAAATAATCCCGTTGTCCTCGGTTGAAGCGAGAATAAACCCGAGAATTACCAGGCTGAAAGTATTTGCTATAAGATGAGAGAAATCAGCATGTATAAATGGAGCAAAAAGAATCCCGGGCAACCCGGAGAGTTCCCTTGGTATAATCCCCAGACCGTCCATTGGAATTATTAAACCGATAAAATGAACAACCCAGAGAAAGCCGGCAAAATATAGTATAAGCTGTAACTGCTTAAGTCTTATTTCAGTGAACATTTTAAACATATTAAATATAAATAGTCAGATGTCAATTAACTTGCTACAATCATTCAGGTTTATAACAAAAATGTACAATTTATATACAAAAAATTTTGTTTTGTATACCAAAAGTTCTTATACTGCCGGACCACGAATAGAGCAAACTTATTATAATTTTATTATAAAATTTAAAAATCCTCTCTTTAATAAATAAAAAAGTGTAGAAAAAAAAATGGCGTCATTTATTATAAAAACAGATCCATTCCTTAACATGTTTTAAAAATTAAAAAATTTTTTATCCTCATACCTGAAGCGTTGGAGGGATTTCAATCTTTTGTTACATTAGAATAACACGTTCAGGAATAATACTGATCAAATTACTGACTGAAACTGGAGATAATAATGAATCTCATTAAAAAATTTATTCTGACTCTATTCTGTATATTGCTTTCACAGAGCCTGCTTCTTGCGGAGAGTTATAAAATTGTCGTTCTCCCCTTTGACAAACTGAATAAGGAGAAAAACAGTGAACTTGAAACTCTCACAGTGGGTATAAGTGAAACCCTGTCCGGTGCCCTCTCCACTGTAGATAACTTCATAATAATTGACTCAGACAGGGTAAAAAGACACCTTCTTGATAGCGCGGGATTCAACCAGTATATAGGAATTGAAGACCGGAATATAGAAAAACTCAGGGAACTGGCAAAAGACAAGCTCCAGGGGGATTACATTATCTACGGCAGTTTCAACAAGATAGGGAAAAAAATCCAGCTGACAGCCAAATTCATGGAGATAGATTCAGGGAAGATTCTTAAAGGGGCCAATGTGCACGGCAACTATCCTGATGACATCTTCGACCTTCAGGAGAAACTGGCCAGAGACCTGATGGATAAAATTTCAGGCTCTGAAAAAACTATTAGGCGCAACAGCATTGAGGAGTACACAAAATCAACGGGCAACTATACGGCGTACCAGTATTATATCAAGGGGAGGATGGAGCAGATCCAGTATGATGTTAAAAACTATCCCGTTGCTATTGAATTCTACGAAAAAGCCCTTAAGTACGACCCGAAATACGCACTGGCATGGGCCGGCCTGTCGGAGGTCAACGCTCTCTGGGGATACCAGATAAAATATGCCAACGGCAAATGGGAGCCATACCTTAAAACAGCTGTTGACCAGGGGAACAAGGCCGTTAAATATGGAGCCAACCTTTACCAGACCCACAGGGCTCTCAGCATGGCGTATCTTAATAATTCCAATTTTGACATGGCACAGAAATCCATAGACGAAGCCTATAAACTCAACAGGCAGGACGCAGAGACACTGCAGATTATGGCACAGCTTAAAAACTACGGATATCAGGAGATGGGTAAACCCGGCACCGAATCTTATAAATACATACAGGAATGTCTGAGAATTAATCCTGAGCTTATAATAGGAAGATGGTCACTTGCCCACTCCTACTCCACGATAGGGAAAAAAGACGCGGCGCTGAAAGAGTATCTTGAGATACTGAAAGTAAACCCGAAACACGCACCGGCGCTTCACGGCATTGCGCTTATCTATTATGACAAAAGGGATTATCCGAATACCGAAAGCTACGCGCTGAAAACAGTTGAAGCGGACCCGCTAACCGCCCAGCACCATTATACACTGGCCCTGTCATACTATCAGCAGGGATATTCCAATCCCGCGAAGTGGGACAATGCGGAAATTTCATTTAAAAAAGCCATAAGGCTGAACCCGGATTACATTGACGCCATAGTGACCCTTGGGCAGACCTATTATAATAAGAAGAACTATCCTGCCGCAATCTCAGAATTCAGGAAAGCCATAAAAAAACAGCCTAAAAACGACAGGGCCTACAACGAAATGGCAATATCGTATTACGCGATTAAGGACTACAAGGCGGCTGAAAAAAATTCCATCATGGCTGTAGAACTTAATCCGACCAATGCCATTAACAATTACAACCTGGGTCTTGCCTATTACATGCAGAAAAACTGGGAAGAGGCTATAAGCTCCTTTGAACTGGCTGTGCAGTATGATCCGAAATATGAAAACGCATGGTTCAGCCTTGCAAACTGCTACTGGTACACGAACAGGTTTGATAAATCGTACGAATACTACGGCAAGGTTCTTGAGATCAACCCGAACAACAGCGAGGCAAAAAGATGGAGGGATGATTCTTATAACAAGATGGGGAGGTAAAACAGCCCCCTCTGTCACTGCGTGACATCTCCCCCTTGAAAAAAGGGGGAGAGAAGAGAGGGAAGAATAAACTAATAAATAGAAAAACCTACCAGAGAATTAGACCTGAACTCAATTATCAAAATAGTTAAATAAAACATTAAAAATCACAAAACAGTATTGACAAACCCGATCCTTTGTAATACTTTTTGTATTACAAAGGGGTAATTTTATGATTTCCTTACGATTATCAGACGATTTAGATAAAAAATTAAATCAAATAGCTAAAAATGAAAAAATATCAAAATCCGAAATTGTAAAACGGGCACTGGTTTTATATTTTGATGATTATCAAAAAAAACATTCAGCGTATGATTTAGGTGCTGATCTTTTTGGAAAATACGGCAGTGGAAACGGAAGTTTATCCCGGGATTATAAACAGATATTAAAAGGAAAACTTCGTGAAAAACATACTCGTTGACGCCGGTCCTTTAATTGCCCTGTTTGATAAAGATGACAAATATCATAAATCTGTTATAAAATTTCTTAAACAATTTAATGGACAACTGGTAACCACGTGGCCGGTAATCACAGAAGTTACCCATCTATTAAGCTTTAATGTAAATGTACAGATCGATTTTCTTGAATGGCTGAAACGGGAAGCTATCATGATAATTAATCTTGAAAATATTCATCTGGAGAGAATAATTCAATTATCAAAAAAATATTCTGATGTCCCGATGGATTTAGCAGATTCATCATTAATAGTAATTGCCGAGCTAACAGGTATAACTGATATAATAACAATTGATTCAGATTATTATATTTATAAAACAAAGAATAAAAAATCATTGAATAATATACTTTTGCCGTTTCTTCAGAATAAAAAAAATTAAAAAAATGGATATGTGTTTTCTTCTTAAAATCTTTTATTTAATTTAATGCAATTCATACCTTATACGCCCCACCCGCTGTCGCTTTTTCGGGCTGGCACCAGATCGCGGCGAAAATACTACCGTAAACTCAGACAAACAAAACTTATATGACAGCCCGGACCGTATCTATTTTGAATAAAAAATTGACATTTTGAATATTATTGAATAAACTGTAATTATTGAAGAGGTAATGCGATGAAAACAATAACTATTCGAGTCGATGATAATGTTTATAATATTTTGAAAAAAGCGGCAGATGGTGAACGACGCAGCATATCAAATTTCATAGAGAATGCTTCTCTTTCATATCTTACTAATGAGATCTATGTTTCTGATTATGAAATGGCTGAAATAATGAATGATTCAAAGCTTGTTTCAGAAATCAAAAAGGGATTAGATGATGTAAAAAAAGGGAAGTATAAAATTGTTAAATAAATTTAAAATAGCTGAAACCGATACTTTTTCATCAAAAATATCAAAACCGGAATTCATTAAAATATATAAAAAAATATCAGATTATGTTTATCCTCAATTGCGTGAAAATCCATTCTTTGGAACAAATATAAAAAAACTAAAAGGCGAATTCGAAGGACTCTATAGATACAGGGTAGGCAAGTATAGAATATTTTACAAAATAGAAAATGATAAAATTTTAGTCATTGTACTCGATATTGATGACAGAAAAGATGCCTATAAGTAAACTTCGGGTCATAATATAACAACGCTTACATTCCAGGAAATGACATATTCAGCCTGCCTTTTACGGAACCGGTTAATTAATTTCACGAAGCAAACACGAAGCGATCCCGAAGCAAATACGAAGCAGTGAAACAGAAAAAATCTGTAGAACTTTGCGTAAGAGTCGCCTCTATGCCATCGGCGACATTAGTGCATCCATACGCGTCAGGGATTGTAGCGATATGCCCGAAGGGTATACAAGCGGAAAGCCCGGCCCTGAGCTGGTAAACGACCTCACCCCGGCCTCACGGCCACCCCTCTCCGCAACGGAGAGGGGTATTAATG
>Ga0116163_1001790_pt1 | contig 13003 bp, 10 predicted proteins | sample AD_UKC107_MetaG_FD_89889 | JGI IMG/M metagenome (GOLD analysis project Ga0116163, IMG submission 89889) | Active sludge microbial communities of municipal wastewater-treating anaerobic digesters from Hong Kong - AD_UKC107_MetaG | ecosystem: Engineered > Bioreactor > Anaerobic > Digestate...
CGCTAGCCAGGGCATCACCATGCTGGTCGTCACCCACGAGATGGGCTTTGCCCGCGAGGCTGCCGACCGCGTCATCTTCATGGACGCCGGCCGCATCGCCCAGCAGGGCACGCCGGCGGATATCTTCCAAAATCCCGAGGGGGAAAGATTGAAGCAATTTTTGCAGAGCATTTTATAAATACCAATTCCGGGATTTGCCGCTGGTACCTTGCGCTTCTTTTGGCCGCCGACTGCATCATATGCCCACTCGCTTTTATTGTCGCGGATTTCGCTGCCGCTTATCTGCTCTGTAAAAGCTCCCACCTTCTGGGCGCTCACAGCTGCGCTGTGGTGCCCACTGGGCAACACGCTCCCCTTCGGTGCCCAACGTAGCGCTGCTACTACTTCGGTCTCGTTCTTTGTCAGCAACCAAAATAAGCTGCAATCTACCCAGCGTCAAATCCCGGAATTGGTATTGTGAGCGTCGTATTGTAGTTTGTATGAAAACAGGAACAAAGAAATTTTCATTGCTTCAGGAGACTCATTGTGTTGAAAGAACGTATGGAAACGGGGAAAATATTAACAGATTCTCTGCTTCATAGTCATAAGTATTACTTTTCAGAATTGAAACCATCCGATCTAGAGAATGGTTTGGCCGCTGTTTATGCGATCTTTAATAAAGGCGATGAACAAGCGCTTTATGTTGGACGCACGAAAAACATACGCCAACGTATATACAACAACCATTTAATGGGTCCGTTAACGAATGCCCGCCTCAAGAAGTATTTGATAGATGATGATACTCTAGACGACATCAAAGATGCAGAAAGCGCAAAGAAATATATAATCGACAACTGCTACTTCCAGTATATCGCAGTAGAAGATATAACAACACGCGGACAAATCGAAGGTCTATTAAGTTATTTACTTGATGTGCGTTATATCTATGAGGAACATTGATACCAATTAAGCTAATCATGCCACAAAGGCCACGTGATGTGTGGCCTTTATGATGTGCTCAGGTATACATTATCTCCGTTATATCAATTACAACTGTTGGCAAAATCCACTAGGCAAACGATGAGTAAAGAACGTGCAGGATGGCGCATCGAATTTTCGTTAGGTTTGGTTTGCAGAAACCGAAGTAGTAGCAGCGCTACGTCGGGCACCGAAGGGAAGCGTGTGTCCAATGGACACCGCGGCACAGCCGTGAGCGACCCGCAGGTGGGAGCTTTTACAGAGCAGATAAGCGGCAGCGAAATCCGCGACAATAAAAGCGAGTGGGCATTCCCCGCAAGCGTAAGATGGCGGAAATTAGGTCGCCAGCATGTGCGGGATTTGCTCAGTGTTTGCCTAGAATCCCACCAGCGCCATCTGCTGCTCCTTACAGGAATGCATAATACGTTCCTTCACGGTATCCAACTGCCCGATCTCCCCGAAGAGCAGCGGGGAGGCCGGGTCGTGGTTTTGCCGGTTTCTGGCGATCTCGACGAAGTTATAGTTGGCATAGCAGTAGCGGCAGCCGTGTGCGCAGGAGTTATACATGCCGATGTCCACGCTTTGGGCGCAGCCGCAGGCGGGGCGTTGGGTTTTGTCCTTATGCAGCTCCAGGCGGCAGCCAAGCAGCGTTTCAAACAGGTCGCCGTCTATGCAGCGCGCGGGCGCGATGCCGCAGGCGGAGTAATCCGTATCTTCGGCGCAGGCGCTCATTTCCATGCCGCAGGCGTGCGCGATCTGGCGGAGCTTGCCCGCCATGGACAGCTTTTCCCTGACCGTCAATTCCTGCGCAGCAAGCGTCAGCGCGTTGCGGCGCACGTTGCGGTAGTCCATATCCAGAAAGCTGATAACCACCTTGTGCGTCGCGCCTTCCAGCAGCCGCGCCATCATCTCAAACGTCCGCAGGTGGGTATCCACGGTCCACGTTGGGTTGATGAGAATGGGGTCGTAGCGCCAGATCACCCGCCGCGGGCCGATCTCGTCGGCCAGCCTGCGCAACGTGGACAGCAGCTTGATCTTCACCGGCAGGTTGGGCTCGATATCCTTGCCGTAGGGCGTGAGCGTGAATTGGAAATAGTAGGCGTAGCCGTCAAGCTCTCGCAGGCGATAAAGCATCGGCGCGGGGTTCTTCGTCCAGAACACAAAGCCGTCGGCCACATCCGGCGTCAGCGCGACTTTGCTGACCTGCAGATGGTTCATGGGGTTGCGCACGCAGGCAAAGCCCTCGCGGACGCGGTTAAACAGCCAATCCGCGTAAAACGCCGGGATATCGGTGCGCCTGCTGCAGCTGATGATCATATCGCCCTCTCCTTCTGCAAGCACTATAACACGAACATATGTTCGTGTCAAGCGAAAATCATCAAAATTTTATATGCGAAAAGTACGGCGGACGATATCCCGGTTCAGTCCGCCGATGAACGGGTATTCGGCAATCCATCCGTCGGATAGCATGCCGCGGGGTATCGCGCATCCGTATGGTTCAGATTATGACTTCACCTTTCCGTACGAAGAAAGGCGTTTTTATTCCTGCGGTTGAGAAACGGCGCAAGCCGCGATAGTGAACGGTCAATATACTCTGTAACGAATGTTGGTATTATCCACGAGCGCTTCCTTCACAAGCATTTCAACGCTTCTGGGACAGGCGACGCAGTTAAGCGCTCCACAGTCGGAAAACGCCCTGTCCCCGATGCTATCAACCCCCTCGGTAAACACAATAGCATGCAGCGAATCACAGTTCATAAAGGAATAGGGGCCGATGCTTAAGGAACTTCCCTGGAATATAACGGACACCAAACCGTCGCAGTTATAGAACGCCGACATGCCGATGCTTTCCAGGCTTTCCGGAAATAGGATAGTAGTCAGCGCGTTGCAACCGATGAACGCCCCGTCGCCGATGCTTGTCAGGTTCTTGGGGTATTCAATAAAGATCAGCGATTCGCAGCCGCCAAACGTGCTTTTCTTGATGGTTGTCAAGCTGTCTGGGAATTCAATGGAAGTAATCGTTTGGCATTTGTAAAACGCATAACTGTCTATACTGACCACCGGATATCCGCCCAGCGTTTCCGGAACCGACAGATTGTTGTGGATTCCGTTATATTTGGTAATCACAGCGCTGCTTTCATCCAGAATATAATAGCGGTATATATCGCCGTCGATCGTTTCGCCGGTTATGGTGGCCACCGATCTGCAATAGCGCAGCGAATCGTCGTCCATATCCGGAAAGCTATCCGGAAGCGTAACGGTATTCAACGAAATGCAGCCGGAAAACGCATCGGTACCAACGCTCTTGAGCCCTTTGGGCAATGTAATATCGGTGATCAACGCGCAGTAATAAAACGCCTCTTCCCCGATACTTTCCAGGCTTTCGGGTAACTTGACGGTCTCCAGCCGCGGGCAGTTGTAGAATGCTCTGTACCCGATGCTTTCAAGGCCTTCCGGTAATGCTGCGGAGGTCATCATATAACAGTTGGCAAACGCGTAATCTCCGATACTCACAAGGGTTCCCGGCAATTGAACAAAATCCAAAGAATAACTGCCGTTAAACGCGGCTGTGCCGATGCTGGTTAATCCCTCGGGCAGAGTGACGGACACTATCGTCCCTTGGAATGCAAACACCCTTTCGCCGATCCCCGTCACCGGAGTTCCGTCCAGATTATTCGGAACGACCACGTTTTCTTTATCGCCCGAATAGCCGGTGATTGTCGCGGCGCCGTTTTCCACGGTGTAGGTATAAAAACCAAGGGTTTTCTCCTCGCCCTCCCCCAGTGCGTACAGAGGGAACAAGGCAAGCAGGAGTAGCAGTGTCGTTAAGATACCGAGTGACTTTTTCATGGAATGCACCTCCTCATGATGCGCTGAAAGTATATGTCCGGCAGGAAATGAAATCCAACGATTTTTTGTTTCTATCGGTCTATTGGAACGATTAGTAGTATTATATAGTTCTTTTTGTGTTTCTTCAACATATCCATGTAAAAACACAGTGAAATCAGTCATCGCCAAAGCAACGTTTTTCTTACCGGATATCATGTAAAGTTTCTGCCGTTTCCGTTTTTCGTACGATTGACTATTGACAAATCTTTAACAATTCGATATATTTATATCGATAAGGATTTATCGATTAGAACCGACCGGGAGGAGGGCATGCATGCCGAACGATAAGCGGATACCGCAGATTCCGCTGCCGACCTTAAAACGGCTGCCGGTCTACTACCAATACCTGACACGGCAGGCCCACAAAGGCGTGACCGACATCTCCTGCGCGAGCATCGCAAAGGCGATGGGGCTGGTCGCCGTGCAGGTGCGCAAGGACCTGCAATTAACCGGCGCCGCAGGCCGCCCGAAGACCGGATACCGGCTCAAGGAACTGCTGGAAGCCCTGGAGGAGACCCTTGGCTATAACAACAAAACGGAGATGTTTTTAGTCGGCGCGGGAAGCCTTGGAAAAGCGCTGCTGCACCATCAGAAATTCGAGGACTACAATATCGGCATCGCCGCCGCCTTTGACGTAAGCGACGCCGTGATCGGCACGGAGATCGACGGCAAGCCCGTGCTTTCCTTTCAGAAGTTCCCCTCCCTGTGCCGCCGGATGCATGTGAAATTCGGCGTTATCTGCGTTCCGGCGGAAGCTGCGCAGGAAGTTGCCAACATCATGGTTTCCTCGGGCATCGAGGCGATTTGGAACTTCGCCCCCATCACTCTGGAGCTGCCGGACACGGTGATCGTGCAAAATGAAAACCTGACGGCGTCCTTCTCCATATTACTCAAGAAGTACAAGACCAAAAAAATCGGAAGCGAGCGTGAATAGTCGTGCAAAACATCCTGGCCTTTGAAAAAGCGGGACAGATCATCGAGAAATACGAATACAACCAGGCGAAGCTCATTCCCATCCTGCAGGAAATTCAGGACGAATACCGCTACCTGCCGGAAGAACTGATGGTGTACGTCGCCACAATGCTTGGCACCACCTCTTCCCACGTGTACGGCGTGGCTTCGTTCTATTCGCACTTCACGCTGAAGCTGAAAGGCAAATATGTTGTGAAGATCTGCGACGGCACGGCCTGCCATGTGAAAAAATCCATGCATTTGCTGGACGCCGTCCGCAAGCATCTTAAGCTTACGGAAGGCCAGAACACCACGCCCGATCTTTTGTTCACCGTGGAGACAGTGGCCTGCCTGGGTACCTGCGGGCGCGCCCCGGCCATGACCGTCAACGGCGAGGTTTTCGGGCTCTTAACCGATGAAACCGCCGTAGCCGTCATCAAAGACATTCAGGAGAAGGAGCAGGCAAATCATGAGTGAAGCGGTCAATTTGAAAGCACGGGCGAAGGCCTACAAGGAAAATACCAAAGATATCAAAAAGCGTATTATCGTTTGCGCGGGCACCGGCTGTATCGCGGGCGGCGCGCTGAAGGTGATCGATAAGTTTGAAGAGGTCATCAAAGCCAGGGGGCTTTCGGTGGCAATGACCATCAACAAGCACGAGGACGGCTATCAGGTGTCCGGCAGCGGCTGCCAGGGCTTTTGCCAGATGGGGCCGGTGGTGACCATCCATCCCGACAAAATCATGTACTGCAAGGTTACGCCCGCGGACGTGGAAGAAATTCTGGAAGAGAGCGTCCTTAAGGACAATATTATCGACCGCCTGGTGTACACGCAGAAAACCACCGGCAAGTCCTATCCGAAAAAGGAGGAAATGCCGTTTTTCAAAAACCAGACCCATCTGGTGCTCAAAAAAGTCGGCGATATCGATCCCACCGACATCAACGAGTATATCGCGCTTGGCGGGTACGCGCAGGCTGAGAAGGCAGCAAAAATGCGGCCCGAGGAAATTTGCAGCCTGATGATGGATTCCGGCCTCAAAGGCCGCGGCGGCGCGGGGTTCCCCACCGGCAGAAAATGGGACTTCGCCCGGATGAGCAAGGGCGATAAGAAATATATCATCTGCAACGGTGACGAGGGCGACCCCGGCGCGTTCATGGACAGCGCTGTCATGGAGGGCAATCCCCATTCCATCATCGAGGGGATGATGATTGCGGCTATGGCCATCGGCGCGGACGAAGGGTACGTGTATGTGCGCGCGGAATACCCGCTGGCCGTCAAGCGCATCCGCGCCGCGGTAAAGGCCGCGCAGGAAGCGGGGATCCTGGGCGATAGCATGTTTGGATCGGACAAGGCGTTTGACATCACCGTCATGGAAGGCGCGGGCGCGTTCGTTTGCGGCGAAGAGACCGCGTTGATCGCCTCGGTGGAGGGCAAACGCGGCATGCCCTCGCCCAAGCCCCCGTTTCCCTCGGACCGCGGACTGTTTGGCAAGCCCACCGTCATCAACAACGTGGAAACCCTCTCCACCATTCCCGTGATCTTTGAAATGGGCACGGACGAATATAAAAAGATCGGCACCGCGGCGGCGGCCGGCACCAAGAACTTCTCCCTCACCGGCCATGTTGCAAATACCGGGCTGATTGAAGTGCCGTTCGGCGAAACGCTGCGCACTATCGTATACAATATCGCGGGCGGCGTGACCGAAGAAAACGGCGAGCTCTCCCCCGACGGCTTCAAAGCCGTGCAGATCGGCGGCCCATCCGGCGGCTGCCTGACGCAGGAACACCTGGACATGCCGCTGGATTACGAGCATCTCAAAGCCATCGGCGCGATGGTCGGCTCGGGCGGCATGGTGGTGATGAACCAGAAAACCTGCATCGTGGAAATCGCCCGCTACTTCATGGAGTTTACGCAGAACGAAAGCTGCGGCAAGTGCGTGGTCTGCCGCGAGGGCACCAAGCAGATGCTGGATATCTTAACCGATATTACCCAGGGACGCGCGACCATGGAACAGCTCGATCTTTTGGAAGAGCTTGCAGGCGTTGTGCAGAAAGCCTCGCTTTGCGGGCTGGGCAAATCGGCGCCCAACCCCGTGCTCTCCACGCTCAAATACTTCCGCGACGAGTACGTGGAGCATATCGAGGGCAAGCGCTGCCCAACCGGCCAGTGCGCTGCGCTCAGATCATACAGCATTGACGCATCCAAGTGCATCGGCTGCGGCGCGTGCGCGCGCAAGTGCCCGGCGGACGCCATTTCCGGCGAAAAGAAAAAGCCGCACGTCATTGATGCCGGCAAATGTATCAAATGCGGGGCCTGCAAGGAAGCCTGCAAATTCGGCGCGGTGCTCAGGTAGAAAGGGGCGCATAAAGATATGAAAACCAATCAAACCGTAACCATAGATAATAAACAGGTACCCATCGAGGGCGAGCGCAACCTTTTGGAGCTCATCCGCAAGGCGGGCGTGGAAATCCCCACGTTCTGCTATCATTCCGAAATGAGCATCTACGGCGCGTGCCGCCTGTGCATGGTGGACGTCGAAGGCATGGGCATGGTCGCTTCCTGCTCCACGGTGCCCAAAGCCGGCATGGTGGTGAAAACCTCCACCCCCGAAATCCGCGAGACCCGCAAGATGATTTTGGAGCTTCTGCTCGCCAGCCATCAGGGCGACTGCCAAACCTGCCGCAAGGGCGACGACTGCAAGCTGCTGGCGCTGGCCAACCGCCTGGGCGTACGGGATGTGCGTTTCAAGAAAAAAGGGCGCAACCTGCCGCTTGACCTGTCCTCGCCGTCCATCGCGCGCGACCCCAACAAGTGCATACTCTGCGGCGACTGCGTGCGCATGTGCTCGGAAATCCAGGGCGTGGGCGCGATCGGCTTTGCCCACCGCGGCGCGCAATCAATCGTCACCCCCTGTTTTGAGCGCGACATCGCAACCGTTGAATGCATCGACTGCGGCCAGTGCACTAAGGTGTGCCCCACCGGCGCGCTGACCATTAAGTCCGATACGACCGAGGTGTTTAAAGCCATTCACTCCAAAGATAAATATGTGGTCGCGGCCATCGCGCCCGCCGTGCGCGTCGCCATCGGCGAGGAGTTCGGCCTGGAATCCGGCGCCAACGCCGTCGGCAAGACGATCGCTACGCTGCGCATGATGGGCTTTGACGCGGTGTACGACGTATCCTACTCCGCCGATTTAACGATCATGGAGGAGGGCACGGAGCTGCTTGGCCGCGTAACAAGCGGTGAAAACATCCCGATGTTCACCTCCTGCTGCCCCGGCTGGGTCAAGTTCATGGAGCAGTACTACTCGGATTTCGCAAATAACCTGTCCACCTGCAAGTCCCCGCAGCAGATGCTGGGCGCGCTGGTGAAGGAAACGCTGCCAGACATCGTGAAAAAGGACCGCAAGGACATCGTGTTCGTGTCCGTTATGCCCTGCACGGCCAAGAAGTTCGAGGCCAAGCGCGAGGAGTTCAAGGTCGCGGACAGCCCGGACGTGGATTATGTCATCACCACGCACGAGCTTGCGCTGCTGATTCGGGAGCGCGGCATTATGTTTAACGAGATGGAACCCGAAGCCTTTGATATGCCTTACGGCTTCAACACCGGCGGCGGCGTGATCTTCGGCAATTCCGGCGGCGTCAGCGAGGCGGCCATCCGCTTTGCGGGCGAGAAGCTGACCGGCAAAAAGACCGAGGACTACATCATCCGCGAGGTGCGCGGCGAGGACGGCATCCGCGAGGTGGAGTACGACTTTTCGGGCACAAAGCTCAAGATGGCGGTCGTCTCGGGCCTTGCCAACGCGCGCAAGGTGATGGAGGGCATCAAGGACGGCTCCAGAACCTATGATTTCGTGGAAATGATGGCCTGCCCGGGCGGCTGTATCAACGGCGGCGGCCAGCCCGTGAGCATCGACAGGCTGGCGCGCAAAAAGCGCACCGAGGGCCTCTACCGCACCGATAAAATGCTGCAGCTGCACAAGCCGCAGGAGAACCCCTATATCAAAGACCTTTACGACAGCCTTCTCGGCGTGCCTAACAGCAACAAGGCGCACGAGCTTCTGCACACGCACTACCACGCGCGCTCGCGCATCAAGTCCGACCGCATTGATAAACCGGCGGAAACCGACAAACTGCCAATCTCCATCTGCTTTGGCACGGGCTGTTTCATCCGCGGGTCGCAAAAGCTGCTTTCCCAGCTCACCGGCTTTATTTCCAGCAACAACCTGGAAGACCGGGTATCGCTGGGCGCGACATTCTGCTTTGAACAGTGCGACAGGGGCCCCGTGGTGCGTATCGGGGAGGATATCATCACCCACTGCACGCGGGTGAAGGCCGTGGAAGCATTAACCGAAAAGCTGCACCTATAAGGAGAAGCTATGAGCATCGTCAAAACGCTGGAAGCCATGTGCCGGGACTGCTACCGCTGCGTCCGCGCATGTCCCGTCAAGGCGATCGGCATTAAAAACAATCAGGCGTTCATCAACCAGGACCGCTGCATCAACTGCGGCACCTGTGTAAAGGTCTGCCTGCAGAAGGCCAAGGTGGACGAAAGCCAGCTGGACGAAATTAAAAAGATCGTCAAATCAAGCGACGTGGTGGCCTGCGTGGCGCCGTCGTTTGCGGCGGAATACCCCGGGTATCTGCGCCGACGCCTGGCGGCGGGGCTTAGGGGGCTTGGCTTCAGGCGCGTGGAGGAAACCTCCATCGGCGCCGACGCCGTGGCGGCCTACACCAAAAAGCTCGCCCTCGCCACGGGCAAGGGCGGTATCGCCACCGCCTGCCCCGCGGTGGTGGATTACGTGCAGACTTATATGCCCGAGCATATCGACCTGCTCATGCCCGTCGTTTCCCCCATGATCGCGCACTGCAAGATCACCAAAGCGCTGCACCCCGATATGCGCGCGGTGTTCATCGGCCCGTGCATCGCCAAGAAGGCCGAGGCGCAGCAGGAGAAGTACGCGGGCATCGTGGACGGCGTGCTGACCTTTAAGGAACTCAACGCCTGGTTCGCGGAGGAAGGCATTGTGCTGGAGGATATATGCGATTCGGGCTTTGACCGGATCGGGCATTTGAACACCGCCAAGCTCTTTCCCCTGCCCGGCGGCATGATCAAGACCGCGGGGCTTGACGACAGCATTGATTCCATCAATATCGTGCACACCTCGGGTTTTGAAAACACGATGACGCTCCTGCACGCCGCCGTGGACTCCAAGGATCTGGAGATCATCGAGCCGCTGTTTTGCAACGGCGGGTGCATCGGCGGCGCGGGCAATGAAAACCAGAATAACATTTTTGAAAAGCGCAAGGATATCATCAACTACGCGCACGAGAAGGAGGAGGCTTTCGGCATCGAGGAAGAGATGCCGCCGGTGGATCTGTCCACAAGCTTTGTGAAAAAGCCCGTGCCGATGGTGAAGTACACCGAGCAGGACATCCTGGACGTGTACGAGCATACCTTCAAATCCGCGCCGGAAAACCGCTTAAACTGCGGCGCCTGCGGCTACGCCAACTGCGAGGAAAACGCCATCGCCATTTTAAACGGCATGGCCGAGTACACCATGTGCATCCCCTATATGCGCCGCCGCGCCGAAAACCGCGCCGATACCATACTGCATAACGCGCCCGAGGGCATCGTGATTCTGGACGAAGGCCTGACCATCCAATTGGTCAACCCCGCGTTTGAAAAGTATTTCCAATGCACGTCTGCGATTATCGGGCGCAAGATTTCCTATCTGCTGGATTCCACCATCTACGAAAAGGTGTTCGCACAGCCGGGTAAGCACCTGGAATCAATATTTACGTACATGGGCAAGGAGTTCCATCAGGTGGTTTACTACCTGCCCGCGGAAAAGCAGTACGCCGGCATTTACATGGACCTTTCCAACATCAAGCTCAACGAAGCGAAGATTAAGTCCTCGCGGGACAAGACCATACAGCGGGTGGAAACCCTGATCGCGCACAACCTGGAGATGGCGCAGAAGATGGCCGACTACCTGGGCGAGAGCGCAGCGCGCTCGGAAACGCTTTTAGAGGAATTGATACAATCCGATGAGTGAGCCGAAACTGCGCCTGTACACGGAGCTGCTCCTAAAGCAGGCGAACAAGCGCAATTACCGCGAATGCGGCGATCAGGCGGAGATCGTGCGCAGGATGGAGCATACCGATTTCATCCTGGCGGACGGCATCGGCTCGGGCAGTTACGCCAATATCGCCGCGCACATGTGCATCAGCCGCATGCTGCACCTGATGCGCTCCGGCATACCCATCCACAAGGCATGTGAAAATGCGCTCAAGCTCATGCACCGCGCGCGTACCGAAAGGGTGCCGTTCGCGGCGTTCAACGTCGCGCGTATCATGAAAAACGGGCAGTTTACCGCGCTGTCGTTTGAGGCGCCGCTGCCGCTTCTTGTGCGCGACGGCGTGGTGCAGACCCTGCGCCCCACGCATTATACGCTGTCCAAAGAAGTCGTCACGGAGACCTCGGTGCACCTCAAGGAGGGCGACTCGGTGGCGTTCTTTACCGACGGCGTTACCCAGGCCGGGCTCGGGCGCGGGCTGGGCATGGGCTGGGGTACGGACGGATTCATGGACCTGTTCCAAAAGTGCATCTCGGCGGGGATACCCTTTGACGATGCGCTGGATATGATATTGATGAAAACCAAGGCGCTATCCGGCAACGTCCACGGCGACGATACCTCCATCGCGCTTTTGACGCTGCGCAAGGCATCGGTCATCAATATTCTCTCCGGGCCGCCCGCCGACAAGACGGACGACGCGATCTTCGTGAAGCGCTTTCTTGCCTGCGACGGGTTGAAGGTGGTCTGCGGTTCCACAACCGCGGACATGGTCGCCCGCGTGATGGGCAAACGCGTGAATATGCGCGGCGTTCCGGATTCCCTGGCCACGCCGCCGGAGTATACTATCGACGGCATCGACCTGGTGATGGAGGGCGCTGTGACGCTCAACCAGGCGTATAACATTTTAGAAGAAGACTTAAAAGACGGCGAGGAGGGCGTGCTTCGCCTGTGCACCCTGCTGCGCAAGGCCGATATCGTGCGGCTGTTTGAGGGCCAGGCGGAAAACGTGGCCCATAACGACCTCACCTTCAAGCAGATGGGCATCCTCAAGCGCGCCATCATCATGCAGCTGATCAATGATAAGCTGGTCAAAATGGGCAAGGTAACAAAGTGGGAGAAGCTGTAACCTACTTCTCTTTTCGGATAAAAGAGAAGTAGGCAAGAGAAAACCGGTTTAAAGGACCGCGCATTGCGCGGTCCTTTCGATGATATATGTTTTCCTGTTATACTTGCCGCTATTCAGAATCAGTCTGTTCCGCCGCAGCCGCTTCGCCGCCATCGGCAGCTTCCGCGGCTTCGCCTTCGGCCGCTTCTTCAGCCCCGGCGGCTTCCTCTTCGTGGACCTTCGGGTAGGCGACGGACAGCACCAGGCGGTCGGCTTCCGTCAGGCAGGTAAGGCCCTCGGGGAGTTCCACGTCGGCGACGGTCACCTGCGCGCCGGGTTCCATCTCGGTCACGTCAACGTTGATCGCCGAGGGGAAGTTCCCCGGCAATCCCTTGAGATGCAGGGAATCAAGCTGCTGCAAAAGCTCAAAGCCGTTATGGTGAAGCGTATCCCGCCCGTGGATGTGCAGGTGGATATCCGCCGTGGTTTCCTCGGTGAGGGATATCGCCTGGAACGTGATGTGCAGATAGTCGTACGATCCCGGAACATACTGGATCTCGCGGACCATCGCCGTGAACTTCAATTTCTTTTCGCCTTTGAGCGTATAGACGCCCGACATCCCGTTTAAGCTGAACGCCTTTCGGAATTCTTCCTTCCGCATCGAAAAGCCGACGGATTCTTTACCCTTCTGTGATATAGACGCCGGCAGGAAGCCATCCCTTCTCAGCTGATTCATGGCTCCTTTGCTGCCTTTTTCTCTTTTTGTAATCGTAAGCGTTGCGGTATTGTCCATTGTTGACCCTCCAGTATTGTTATTCAAACAGGTTCGGATGCCTGATTTCATCCCCAGGTAAACGATGAATAAAGAACTTGTGTGATGCCGGGTTGAATTTTACATCAGGTTGGGTTCGCGGGAGCTGAAGTAGTAGCAGCGCTACGTCGAAGCTCCCGCGGGCACAAGCCGGTGAAAATGCGACCGGCAGCGTGCAGGGGATTTAATCAGCGTTTACCTTGGCATCCTA
>Ga0116163_1001793_pt1 | contig 12994 bp, 8 predicted proteins | sample AD_UKC107_MetaG_FD_89889 | JGI IMG/M metagenome (GOLD analysis project Ga0116163, IMG submission 89889) | Active sludge microbial communities of municipal wastewater-treating anaerobic digesters from Hong Kong - AD_UKC107_MetaG | ecosystem: Engineered > Bioreactor > Anaerobic > Digestate | place...
GCGGCCTCGTCGAAGCTGACCAGGACGTCGGCCAGTCGCAGCGGTGACCCGATGGGGAGGAGGCGGTGGCGCAGCGCCGAGCACGCGGCATACCAACCGAGCATGTGGGCGTGCGGCTCGCGACCCGGCTCGGACCAGTCGAGGACGGACGCGTCCCGGGTGCTCACGGCCTGCGGGTCGGGCACCTCGTCCACGCTCCAGCCATGACTGCCGAATTCCTCGCGCCGACCACGGCTCACCGCTTCGCCGAGGGCGAGATCGTCGAAGGATGTGAAGAACTGCCACGGAGTGGCGGCCGCCCACTCCTCACCCATGAAGAGCATCGGGGTGAAGGGTCCGAGCAGCACGAGCGCGGCCCCGATCGCGTGCCGCCCGGGCGAGAGCGTCGCGTGCAGGCGATCCCCCAGTGCCCGATTGCCGACCTGGTCGTGGGTCTGCAGATAGGCGAGCAGTCGCCGCGCGTCGAAGGTGTCGACGTCCACGGCTCGACCCCACAGTGTCCCTCGGAAACTGGAAAAGCTGCCGTCGTGGAGGAAGCCGCGGGTGAAGACCTTCGCGAGCACGGCGAGTGGGCCGGCTTCCTCACGCTCGCCGCCGCCGGCGAAGTCGGCGTAGTAGCCCTGGCTCTCCCCGCTGAGCACGACGTGCAACGCGTGGTGCACGTCATCGGCCCATTGGGCGGTCATCCCCCGCCCGCCGAGTGCCGTCGGCTCGACCATCGTCACGTCGTTGAGGTCGCTCTCGGCGATCAGGTCCAAGGGCCGCCCGAGCTCGGTCGCGAGGGTTGCCGTCGCGTCGGACAACTCGACGAGGAGGTGGTGCGGGGAGTCGTCGGCGAGTTCGTGCACGGCGTCGAGGCGCAGGGCATCGACGTGGAAGTCCCGGAACCACCGCAACACCTGATCGACGAGGAACGATCGGACGCCGTCGGACCCGGGGGCATCGAGATTGACTGCGGACCCCCACGGCGTGTGGTGGGTGTCGGTGAAATAGGGACCGAAACGCGAGAGGTAGTTGCCGCTCGGCCCGAGGTGGTTGTGGACCAGGTCGAGGCAGACGCCGATCCCGCGCGCGTGGGCGGCGTCGACGAACCGCTGCAACGCCGCCGGGCCTCCATAGCGGTCATGGACCGCGTAGAGGGCCACCCCGTCATAGCCCCAGCCCCAGTCACCCGGGAAGGCCGCGAGCGGCATGAGTTCGACGAGGTCCACGCCGATCGCCACGAGCGCGTCGAGTCTCTCGATCGCCGCGTCCAGGGTGCCTTCGGGTGTGAAGGTGCCGACATGCAGCTCGTAGACGAGACCTCCGAGGACGCCTGCGCCACAGCGGGTTCCGCGCCACTGCTGGTCGCTCCAGACGAACCGTGAGGCGTCGAAGAATCGACTCGGCGAGTGCACACCGTGAGGCTGCCAAGCGCTGCGCGGGTCAGGCAGCGACGGCTCGGCACCGTCGAGGACGAAGGCATAGTCAAAGGTTTGGTATGCCGCGGGGTCACCGTCCCAGTGCCACCACCCGTCGTCGTCGCGAGACATCGCCTCCCGCACGACGGGCGCACCGTCGCCACTCCACTCGATCTCGACAGCACCGGCAACCGGCGCCCACACCGAGATCACGCGTGGCTCACCCAGACCTGGACGGGCAGCCGGTCCGGCCACAGCGGCTCCCAGTCGCCCTCGGGCAGGTCGATGTCGCCGGCGTCGAGGGAGGTCCGGCCCTTGATCGGCACGGCGACGAGCACATGGGCCCCGGAGTCGTCACCTCGGGTGAAGGCGAGGACGCCCTCGGGGGCCGGCCACGCGGCATAGGTTGCTCCAGCCCCGACGAACCATTCGGGGTGGTCTCGTCGCAGACGCAGCGCGCGGGACACGACGAGGAGTTTCTCGTCGTCGAGGTCGAGGGTCGGCTCACCCTCGTCGAGGCGGGCGAGGCGGACGGCGCGGTCGTCGTACTGCACCGGTCGGCGGTTGTCCGGGTCGACGAGTGTCAGGGTCATCAGTTCGGTGCCCTGGTAGACGTCGGCGACGCCCGGCATGAGGAGTTGGACGACCTTTTGGCCGAGCACGTTGGCGCGCATCGAGTCCGCCTGTGCCACAACCCATTCATCGAGGTGTGCGCGCACAGCGTCGTCACGCAACACCCCCGTCGCGAAGTCGACGACGGCCTGCTCATAGGCATCGTCGCCGTCAACCCAGGCGGTGTGCAGCTTGGCCTCGCGCACGGCCTTCAGGACATACTCCTCGAGCCGCGCGGCCGTGATCGGCCAGGTGCCGACGAGGGTCTGCCAGACGAGGTACTCGGTTGGTGCATCGACGAGCGCCGACCGGTGGACGGCGCCCAGGGCGGAGGCAGCCCGCACCCACTGCTCCCAGCCCGCCGCGTCCGACGCCAACACCATGAGCCGGGCGCGCACGTCCTCGGACCGCTTGGTGTCGTGCGTGGTGAGAGCCGTCATCGTGACGGGCCAACGCTCGAGCCTCCCCGCGGCATACGAGTGGAAGGCGGTGGTGGGGATCGAGAGGGTTTCCGGGTGCCCACCGACCTCGTTCGCGCCGACCAGCCTGAACCAGCGGTAGAAGGCGGTGTCCTCGATGCCCTTGGCCATGACGGGGCCACAGGTCTGCTGGAAGCGGGTACGGAACTCCGCCTGCGCTGGCACCTCGCCCAGCGCAGCCTGGGGCAGCCGGCCTCCCCGGACCAACTGGGCGACCACGGCCACCGCGTCGGCGTCCTCGGGCGCGACGAGCGAGCGGGCGCGAGCCTCGACCTCGTCGACGACGGCATACTGCGCGACGTCAGCCTCCTCGCCGGGCGTGAAGTAGGCCCGATAGCGGTCCATCGCCACGAGCATCGCCTCGAGGGCACGGCGCAATGGCCGCGGGTCCTCGGTGGGCAGCACCCGCCGCAGCAACCGCATGAGCCGGTCGACCTCGGCCGCCTGCACGTCGTCGACGACGAGCCGCTTGGCGTCGACAATGACGGATTCGAGGGTCCCCGAAACCGATGTGCCAGAGGCATGTTCATCCCAGAGCCGGTCGAGGACGTCCTCGCCGGCGGGCGACGTCAGGACCTGTTGGACGCGCAGCAGGGCGTCATAGCCCGTTGTGCCCATGCACCGCCAGTCGTCCGGCAGCGGCTCGTCGCCCTCGAGGATCTTCTCGACGACGACCCAGCCGTCGCCCGTCGCGTCGGCGAGCATCGCGAGGTAGCCGCGCGGGTCGGCAAGGCCGTCAGGGTGGTCGATCCGGAAGCCGTCGACGGCGCCGTGCCCGAAGAGCGACACGAGCAGCGCATGGGTCGCCGCGAAGACGACCGGGTCCTCGACGCGCACCGCCACCAAGGAGGTCACGTCGAAGAAGCGTCGGTAGTTCAGGGCCTCCCCCGCCTCGCGCCAACTCGACAGGCGATAGGCCTGCGCCTCGACGAGTTCGGGCAGCGGCAACGTCTCGGTGCCGGGCCGGACCGGGAACTCGTCGCCGTGGTGCCAGAGCACCCATTCGCGACCGCTGGGCCCACCGTCCTGGGCGAGCACCACGTCACCCCGCTCGACGGCCTCGCCGATCGTCCCACCGAGCACGGGCATGAGGATCCGGTCGTCCTCGACGTCCCAGTCGACGTCGAACCACGCGGCATACGGACTCTCGCGTCCCTCGCGCAGCAGCGACCAGAGGGGCGCATTGAGATGGGTGGGGCGCGGCACCGTCATGTGGTTGGGGACGACGTCGACGATCACACCCAGGCCGTGCTCGCGTGCCGCGGCGACGAGCCGGTCGAAGGCCTCTCGCCCACCAGCCTCCTCATGGATGCGCGTGTGGTCCAGCACGTCGTAGCCGTGGGTGGACCCCGGTGCCGGCTGGAGGACCGGCGAGAGATACAGATGGGTCACCCCGAGGTCGGCGAGGTATGCCGCGCGCGCGGCGGCGTCGTCGTAACCGAAGCCCGCGTGGATCTGGAGGCGGTAGGTCGACACCGGCACGACCCGCCCCGGCCCGGGGCGGTGCGTGAGGTGCGTGACGTCGGCCACGGTCAGGTCGCGGCGGTCGGTGAGGCTCCGGCGGGGACGACGGGCTCCTCACGGCGGCTGCGCAGCACAATGATCGACCGGCCACCGACGGGGAGGGCCGAGCCCGCTCCGTGGCACTCGCCGTCGACGACATCGGCTCCCGTGTCGACCTCGATCGACCAGGTGCCGCCCCACGCCCCGGTGGGCAGGGTGAAGGCGGCGTCATCGGCGCCCGCGTTGAAGATGATGAGGAAGTCGTCGTCGAGAATGCGACGCCCACGTCCGTCCGGCTCCGGGATGGCGGAACCGTTGAGCCACATGCCCATGAGGCGGGCCTCTCCTGCTGCCCAGTCGGACTCGCTCATGAGGTCGCCGCTGGCCTTGAGCCAGTAGATGTCACCCAGGTTCGATTCACCACCGTGATCGGCACTGCCGGCGAAGAAGCGGCGACGTCGGAAGACGGGGTGGTTGGCGCGCAACGCGACGATCGTCTTGGTGAAGGCGAGCAGTTGCTTCTGCTCGTCGGTGAGCACCCAGTCGACCCAGGAGAGCTCGTTGTCCTGGCAGTAGACGTTGTTGTTTCCGTCCTGGGTGCGGCCGAGTTCGTCGCCGTGGGCGATCATCGGCACGCCCTGGCTGAGCAGGAGGGTGGTGAGGAAGTTGCGCTGCTGGCGGGCTCGCAGGTGGTTGATGGCGGCCTCGTCGGTCGGGCCTTCGGCGCCGCAGTTCCATGACCGGTTGTGGCTCTCGCCGTCGCGGTTGCCCTCGAGGTTGGCGTCGTTGTGCTTCTCGTTGTAGGACACCAGATCCCGCAGCGTGAAGCCATCGTGGGCGGTGATGAAGTTGATCGAGGCGATCGGCTTGCGGCTGCTGTGTTCGTAGAGGTCGCTGCTGCCGGTGAGCCGTGACGCGAACTCGCCGAGGGTGGCCGGCACGCCGCGCCAGAAGTCGCGCACCGTGTCGCGATACTTGCCGTTCCATTCGGTCCACAGCGGGGGGAAGTTGCCGACCTGGTAGCCGCCGTCGCCGACGTCCCAGGGCTCGGCGATGAGCTTGACCTGCGAGATCACCGGGTCCTGCTGGATGATGTCGAAGAAGGCCGACAGCTTGTCCACCTCGTGGAACTGGCGGGCCAGGGTGGCGGCGAGGTCGAAGCGGAAGCCGTCGACGTGCATCTCGGTGACCCAGTAGCGCAGTGAATCCATGATGAGCTGCAGCACATGGGGATGGCGCATGAGCAGGCTGTTCCCGGTGCCGGTCGTGTCGTAGTAGTGCTCCTTGGCACCGTCGACGAGCCGGTAGTAGGACGCATTGTCCAGACCCCGGAAACACAGCGTGGGGCCCATCTCGTTGCCCTCGGCCGTGTGGTTGTAGACGACGTCGAGAATGACTTCGATACCGGCCTCGTGCAGGGCCTTGACCATCGTCTTGAACTCGGTGACCTGCTGACCCTGGCTACCCGCGGCATACGCGTTGTGGGGGGCGAGGAAGCCGATCGTGTTGTAGCCCCAGTAGTTGGTCAACCCCTTGGCCTGCAGCGAGGTGTCCTGGACGAACTGGTGCACCGGCATGAGTTCGATCGCGGTGACGCCCAGGTTCGTGAGGTGATCCACGATCACGGGGTGGCCGATCGCGGCATACGTCCCGCGGATCTCCTCGGGGATCTCCGGGTGCGTCATCGTCAGTCCCTTGACGTGGGCCTCGTAGATCACCGAGTCGTGGTACTCGTGCCGCGGTGGGCGGTCGTGACCCCAGTCGAAGTAGGGATTGATGACGACCGAGTGCATCGTCTTGCTCAAGGAGTCGTCGGTGTTGGGCTCGGTCGGGTCGGCGAAGGAGTAACTGAAGAGCGCCTGGTCGTTGGTGACCTGCCCCTCGATCGCCTTCGCATAGGGGTCGAGGAGCAACTTGCTCGGGTCGCAGCGGTGGCCATTGACCGGGTCGAAGGGCCCGTGCACCCGGAAGCCGTAGCGCTGCCCTGGCTGCAGACCCGGCAGGTAGCAGTGCCACACGTGCCCGTCGACCTCGGGCATGGCGATGCGTTGCTCGGTGAGTTCTCCGTCGGTGTCGTCGAGCAAGCACAACTCGACGGCGTGGGCCACCTCGCTGAAGACCGCGAAGTTGACACCGCTGCCGTCGTAGGTGGCACCCAAGGGGTATGCCGTGCCGGGCCAGATCTCCACTGCGTTCCCTCCGATGTGACATGCGTCGAAGACGCCTCACTCGGCGCTGGGTAGGGTCGGACGCGACCACTTAAGTTACCGCCTGCCCCGAAGGACTCCAAAGCAGATGAGCACCTCTCGTGTCGCCGTCGTCACCGGCGCCGCCCGCGGCATCGGCGCCGCCACCGCCGCCCGCCTGGCCAAGGACGGCCACGCCGTCGCCATTCTCGACCTCGACGAGGCGGCCTGTGTCGCCGTGGCCGAACGGATCACGGCCGATGGCGGCCGGGCGATCGGCGTGGGCTGCGATGTGTCGTCCGCCGATCAGGTCGACGCGGCCGTGGCACGGATCGCCGAGGAGTTGGGTGCCCCCACGATCCTGGTGAACAACGCCGGCATCATCCGCGACAACCTCATCTTCAAGATGACCGAGTCCGACTGGGATGCGGTGATGAACGTGCACCTCAAGGGCGCCTTTCTCATGACCAAGGCGTGCCAGGCGCACATGACGGCCGAGAAGTTCGGCCGAATCGTCAACCTGTCCTCCTCGTCGGCGCAGGGCAACCGCGGCCAGGCGAACTACTCCGCCGCCAAGGCCGGCCTCCAGGGCTTCACCAAGACCTTGGCCATCGAACTCGGCAAGTTCGGCGTGACCGCCAACGCGGTGGCCCCCGGTTTCATCCAGACCGAGATGACCGCGGCCACGGCCGAGCGCATCGGCGTGCCCTTCGACGACTTCATCAAGCACTCGGCCTCGCAGATCCCCGTGCAGCGGGTCGGCCAACCCGAGGACATCGCGGCCACCATCTCGTTTCTGTGTTCAGAGGGCGCCGGATTCGTCTCCGGCCAGGTGATTTACGTCGCCGGCGGGCCCCTCGACTGACGAGGCTTGGTCTTTCCTCGTGCCTTCCCAGCCCGGCCACGGCGGCTCGCCCTCGCACTCTGTCGAGGACTACTGGTGGTACGTCGCCCGCTCCGACCTGCTCCGGACCGCCCTTGCCAGGTATGCCGTGAACGCTGCCGTGGCCCTCGATCTGGGGTCAGCAGACGGCCCCAGCGCGGGCTGGATTCCGCACGTCGCCGACCACGTGGTGTCCTTGGACATCGATCCACGGGGGCTCTCGACCACCGGCATCTGCGGCTCGGCGATGGCGTTGCCCTTTGCCGATGCAACCTTCGACCTGGTCAGCGCCTTCGACGTCATCGAGCACTGTGAGCCCGAGGCCACAGCGCTGGCTGAGGTGGCCCGCGTGCTCCGGCCCGGCGGCAGTTTCCTGATGGCGGTGCCGGCCTACCGATGGGCCTGGAGCGACCACGACGTCGCCAACGGGCACCACCGTCGCTACACCCGGGCGCGGGCAGCCCAAGCCGTTGGCGCGGCCGGACTGACGATCGATCGAGTCACGCACGGCTTCGCGACGGTCTTTCCCTTCTTCGCCGCCGAGCGCCTGGTCCGGCGACTACGCCGGGGTCGCACCGAGGCCCAGGACATTGCGGAGATCCCCCAGGTCCCCCTGCTACTCAACAGTGCCCTGACGCGACTGTCTCGCCTCGACTCGAAGGTGTTGGCGCGCGCCGATCTGCCCTTCGGGTCATCGGTGTTCCTCGCCGCCCACAAACCGTCGAAGCCCCCGACCGAAACTCACCAATAGTGCACTTTTCGTATGCCGTCCCGGCCCTGGTCCCGGCCCCGGCACGTCTCCCCGTTTGAAACTGCGCGACACGCACACTCCGATGGCTGCCGAGTGTGCGTGTGGTGCAGTTTCAAACGGGGTCAGCTCCAGGTGGGGGTCAGCGGCGGCCGAGCACGGCGTCTGCCCCAGACAGGGCGATGCGTGACCGGACATCCGCGGCGGCATCGGCGAGTCCGGCGGGCACGGTGGTGCCGGCGAGCGCGTTGAGTTCGGGCCACACGACCGAGGCAAACCTCAGGTCGAGCACCTGCCCGCTCGATTGCCCCGCCACCACCGCTGTGCGCAGCGGGCGGTGGAGGACTCGGCGTGACTCGCCGATGAGGTGACCGACCGTCACCGGCTGTCCGGAGCAGAGGATCTTGGTGACCACGGCACCAGCGGGCTCGAGGCGCAGCCGCTCGAGACCGGCGATCACCATGGCCGCCGCGTCGGCGGAGTGGAGGTAGTCACGCGTGGTATCCAGTGACACGCGGACCTGCAGTGGTGTGCCCAGGGCATCGGCGACGCAGATCGTGGAGATGAGCCCTTGGGCCTTGTCCAGACGCTGTCCCGGCCCATAGATGTTGGCCAACCGACCGATGAACGCTCGCACGCCGGTGCGCTCCGCGAGCCCTCGGACGGCAGCCTCCATCGCCACCTTGGCGTGGCCATAGGGCACGAGAGGGGCGACGGGCGTCTCCTCGGTGAAGGGCGGATCGGCCGACCCGGCGTGCACTCCCCCGGCGGAGGACGCGAGGAAGATCCCGCCGCGTGCCGGGTCGAGCAGCCCCTCGTGGATCAGGCCCTCGACCGCGCGCAGTGCCCCATCGTGGACATCGACCTCCTGGGCCAGGTCGTCCTCACTGGTCGCGACAACCCCGGCCCCGGCGCACCAGGCCAGAGCCCACTCACCGGTCACGTCGGCGGCGAACTGTCGCAGGTGGACAGCCAGCGCCTCGATGCTTGCGCCCGGATCGGTCCAGGGAATGTCCGGGACGCGCACGGCATACCCCGCCCTGAGCCCGGCAGCGACGACCTGACGACCGACGAGACCACCTCCCCCGACCACACAGAGGTGCGGTGCGGTCATCGCCGGTCGCGTCCCAGCGGCCCGTCCTGCGGGTCGCGCACCGGGAGGTAGAGCGGCTTGCCCATCGCCATGTTGACGGCGCGACCGACGTACTCGGCGATGACGCCGAGACTGAAGAGGATGAGCCCGGTAGCGAACATCAGCATGAGCATGGTCGAGGTCCACCCCGGGTAGGCCCACTGGTTGGTGAGGCGTCCGACGATGAGGACCAGCGCCAACAGCGTTGCCAGCAGTGAAAAGCCAGCTCCCATGATCGAGACAGCGCGCAACGGCTTGGTCCCGCTGGAGAGGACCAACCGCCAGAAGTGCGAGAGCAGCGACCGCAGGTGGTAACCCGAGGGGCGGTCACCCTCGCGGCGCATCTCGACCGGGCTGGTCGTGGTGCGGCGGGCCACCCAGGAGACAGCCACGTCGAGGTAGATGTCGGGGCCGGCATACGCCGCGACGCTGCGGGCGACCTCGCCGAGGAGGAGTCGGTAGCTGTGGAAGTCGTCGGTGGGTATGCCGCTGGCGAACCAACCGACGAGCCGTTTGGCTCCCCGGGAGGCCAGATTGCGGAGGGGGCCGTGGGGCGGTTCGTTGGTCGGTTTGGCGTAGACCACATCGGACTGGGTCCGCATCGCGGTGTCGAGCATTGATCCGATGGCGGCCGGGTCGTGCTGACCGTCCTCGTCGAGGGTGACGACCCACTCGCCGCCTGAGGCGGCGATGCCCGCGAGGGTGGCGGGATGCTGACCGAAATTGCGGCTCAACCAGACCGGTCGGATCCAGGGGTGACGTCGGGCCAGGTCCCGGATCGTCTCGTCCGAGGCGTCGGGTCCGTTGTCGTGGACGAGCAGCACCTCGGTCACCCGCAGCTCGCGACCCTCAGGAGTGGTCGCGCGGTGGACCAGAGGGGCGATCTCGTCCATCAGGGCCGGCAGCGTGGCGGCGCCCTGGTAGACGGGTATGACGACCGAGACCGTGTGGGCGGGCACGTCCAGGGTCTGGGTCACGCGATGACGATATCGAAGGGATCGAGCCGGGCCAGCACGTCCGGTGCGGTGAACCGGGCGCCCTTGACGCGGGTCTCACGGGGGTCGATGGCGTAGCCGGTCGCGCCGCTGAGGTCGGCCTCCCTCAGGTCCGCCCAACAAAGCGCGCAGCGTCGAGTCGTGAGCCACAGAATCGGGCCAGGTCGCCGGAGAGCGCAGCGTCGACGACCGCGGCCGGCCCGAGGTCCTGAACCTGCTCGCGCAGGGACGCTCGGTTGGCCGTGATCATCAGGATGGATCAGTCGCGGGTGAGCTTGCGGTAGGTCACTCGGTGCGGGCGCGCGGCGTCTTCGCCGAGGCGCTCCACCTTGTTGGCCTCGTAGGACTCGAAGTTCCCTTCGAACCAGTACCACGCAGCGGGGTTCGCATCGGTGCCCTCGTAGGCAAGGATGTGCGTCGCGACGCGGTCGAGGAACCAGCGGTCGTGGCTGATGACGACCGCACAGCCGGGAAATTCCAGGAGTGCATTCTCCAGCGATCCCAGCGTCTCGACGTCGAGGTCGTTGGTCGGCTCATCGAGGAGCAGCAGGTTGCCGCCCTCCTTGAGGGTGAGCGCAAGGTTGAGGCGGTTCCGCTCGCCACCGGAGAGGATGCCGGCCTTCTTCTGCTGATCGGGACCCTTGAAGCCGAACTGACTGACATAGGCGCGCGAGGGGATCTCGACGCTACCGACGTTGATGTAGTCGTGGCCGCCGGAGACGACCTCCCACAGGTTCTGGTTGGGGTCGATACCACCGCGGCTCTGGTCCACATAGGAGATCTTCACGGTGTCGCCGACATCGACCGTGCCCGAGTCTGCCTTCTCGAGGCCGACGATCGTCTTGAAGAGGGTGGTCTTGCCGACGCCATTGGGGCCGATGACCCCGACGATGCCGTTGCGCGGCAAGGTGAACGAGAGGCCATCGATGAGAACGCGGTCGCCGAAGCCCTTCTTGAGGTTCTTGACCTCGATCACCTTGCTGCCCAGGCGTGGACCCGGTGGGATGGCGATCTCCTCGAAGTCCAGCTTCCGGGTCCGCTCCGCCTCCGACGCCATTTCCTCATACCTGGCCAGACGGGCCTTCGACTTGGTCTGGCGCGCCTTGGCGTTGGAGCGCACCCACTGGAGTTCTTCGGCGAGCCGCTTGGCCAGTTTGGCGTCCTTCTTGCCCTGGACCTCGAGGCGGGCTGCCTTCTTCTCGAGGTAGGTCGAGTAGTTGCCCTCGTAGGGGTAGGCGCGGCCCCGGTCGAGTTCGAGGATCCACCCGGCGACGTTGTCCATGAAATAGCGGTCGTGGGTGACGGCGACGACGGCGCCGGGATACTTGGAGAGGTGCTGCTCGAGCCAGAGGACCGACTCGGCGTCCAAGTGGTTGGTGGGCTCGTCAAGCAGCAGCAGGTCAGGCTTCTGCAAGAGCAGCTTGCAGAGGGCAACGCGACGGCGCTCACCACCGGAGAGCGTCGTGACGTCGGCGTCCGGTGGCGGGCACCGCAAGGCATCCATGGCCTGCTCGAGCTGGGAGTCCAGGTCCCACGCGTCTGCGTGGTCGATCTCCTCCTGGAGTTTGCCCATCTCGGTCATCAGGGCGTCGAAGTCCGCGTCGGGCTCGGCCATCTCGGCGCTGATGGCGTTGAAACGGTCGAGCTTGGCCTTGATCTCGCCAGCGCCCTCCTCGACGTTGCCCAGGACCGTCTTCTCCTCATTGAGCACCGGCTCCTGCATGAGGATGCCGACGCTGTAACCCGGGGTCAGCCGCGCCTCACCGTTGGACGGCTGGTCCAGTCCGGCCATGATCTTGAGCACGGACGACTTTCCGGCGCCGTTGGGTCCCACGACGCCGATCTTGGCGCCGGGGAGGAACGACAGCGTGACGTCGTCGAGGATGACCTTGTCGCCGTGCGCCTTGCGGGCACGGGACATGACATAGATGAACTCGGGCATGCGACACAGGCTAGCCAAGCCCATGCCGCATCCCCGAATCCCCGAGCCTTCACGCAGCCGACTCGGCGGCTCCCTCCTCGACCTCGGCGCCGACCTCCGCGATGACCCCATCCTCATCCACAACGCCGTAGGGCACGGTGGTGCCGTCCTCGCGGCCGGGGGCGGTCGACGCGAAGCGTCCGCTGGCCATCGCGGCATACGCAGCGATCGCTGACTGGAGCGGGTCGGAACCCCCACCTTCCACGCTCTGGCGGGACACCTTGGCGAAGCCGGACACACCCCAACTGAGATCGTGCCCGATCTGCCGGGCCGTGATGTCGGCGGCGGAGCCCTTGCTGCCGTCCTGTCGGTCGAAGGTGCTGACTTCGAGCGCCCCGGTCACGACGACCGGCTCGCCGCGATGCAACGAAATCGCCGCATTGGCCCCGAGTGACTTGTACGCCGAGATGTTGTAGTAGCTGGTCGGACCGTCCTCGAACTCGCCCGTCCCGGGCCGGTTCTTGCGAGCATTGGTGGCGATCCGGAAGGTCGTCACGTTCGATCCGGCGTAGGTCTGTCGGATGACGGGGTCGGCGACCAATCGGCCGACCACCGTGATCGTGGTCTCGTTCATCCTCACGTCCTCTCTGCTGGCTCCCGAATGGAGCAGGTGAGTGGAGTCTTCGACGGTGAGGGTTCAATCGGCCACCACGAGCCCTTCGCCCTGTGGACGACACACCTGCCCGACCACTGCCTGTGGACAGCGGAACATCTGGGCGTCAGATCGCGCGCGCCCGATTCAACGCCTCGCGGGTCGCACGGTGGCGCGCCAGGACGGCGGCGACGGGGGCCGTGATCTCCCGATCTGCCACCGCGGCAATCGCCTCGCGCAACCTCGCCTCCACTGCGGAGGCGCGACGTCTGGCCCCGACACCGGCGAACGCTCGTGACAGGGCGGCGAGCAACAAGCCCAGGGCCAGCCCACCGACGATCAACAGGAAGGGCACTGGCACCACGCCACCGACCAGGGGCGGATCGGGCACGGGGAAGGACAGAGCCCCCAAACCCCACAGGAGCACGTACCAGAGCACCCCGGCGACCGCCGAGAGCGCGAGCAGCACGTGGACCACGCCGA
>Ga0116163_1001794_pt1 | contig 12988 bp, 6 predicted proteins | sample AD_UKC107_MetaG_FD_89889 | JGI IMG/M metagenome (GOLD analysis project Ga0116163, IMG submission 89889) | Active sludge microbial communities of municipal wastewater-treating anaerobic digesters from Hong Kong - AD_UKC107_MetaG | ecosystem: Engineered > Bioreactor > Anaerobic > Digestate | place...
ATTTACCATCAGTAATGATTTTCAAGGTACGACAATCACAAACAATGCTGAGATTGCAGCGGCAGCAAGTCTAGACGATGGACCGAACGCAGTAGATGAGGATAGTACACCTAATAATAACAGTAATACACCTGCAGAATTAGCCACCAATAATGATATTGATGATGAGGCAGCTGGTACACCAGGAACCATGGATAATCCAAATGATAGCGATGACTATGATCCAGAGCAGATTACTGTAACTCAGGAATTTGACTTGGCATTAAAGAAAGTAATATCGAGTTTCGAAGATTTGAATGGTAATGATGACATTGATCCGGGAGAGAAAGTCACTTTTGCAATCAGCATCTATAATCAAGGAACATTAGATGCAACAGACGTTGTTGTGACGGAATATATGCCGACAGGAATGATCTATAATTCTACTGATAATAGTGGATGGATTGGAACCGCACCGACATTAGCTACCACAGTATCAAGTTTGCCTAAAGGAGCCGAAGCGACGGTTTATGTGACCCTTCAAGTAGATCCAATGTTTATGGGGCATTCTATGGTGAATAATGCCGAGATTACAAGTGCTGAAAATGCACTCAATCTAGTAGATGAAGATAGTCCATTAAGTATCATAAATGGGTCATCGGATAATGGCACAGAATTAGTGAGTGACAATGATATTGACGATGAGGCAATAGGTACACCAGGAACAAAGGACAATCCTAATGATTTTGATGATTGGGATCCCGTTTATTTCCCTGTAGGTCAAATATTTGATCTCGCCTTGACCAAATTGTACAGTGATTTTGTAGATAACAATGGAGACGGCGTATTAAGTCCTGGAGATGATGTCGAATTTACAATTAATGTATACAATCAAGGAACCTTGGATGCATACAAGATACAGATTACGGATTACATACCATCTGGGATGAGTTTGATAGATCCAAATTGGAATAACATGCAAAACGTGAGTTTGGCAAGACTAAATAGCGTGATACCATTTTTAGGTGCTGGTGATCAGACTAGCGTGACAATATTGTTACATTTAGACGTATTCAATCGTCAGACCTCGATCGTTAACTGGGCGGAGATTAGTGCAGCAGACGATGACAATGACAATGTGTATGACCCACCAGTAGATGTAGATAGTAATCCAAATAGTGTAATCGGAGACGATACATTTGGAGGAGATAATGAAATAAATAATGCGAATAATGATGAGGATGATCATGATCCGGCGGAAATTAAACCGATAATCATTATGGACTTAGCATTGACGAAAAAGGATCAAAGTAACGATCCGGTATCGGGATGGGGTGAAGTAAGAACCTTTGATATTGATGTGACGAATCAAGGTACAATAATCGCGACGCAATTTGCGGTAGTGGATTATGTGCCATGTGGTATGGAATTCATGAGTGGACCTGGATTAAATCCAGGGTGGACATATAATCCAATTTCACGTAAGGCAGAATACATTTATGACAATCAAATCTTAGAAGTTGGAGAGACTGTAACATTGCATATACAATTGAAAGTTGTCAATTGTACGACAGATGATCCGTATTACGCTTGGACGAATTATGCGGAGATAAGTGAATATGACGATGATTTAAATCACTTCAATGCTCAAGTACTTGATATTGATAGTCATGCTGATGAGACGAATTTTGATGATGCTGGAGGTGAGCCTTGGGGACCAAGTGATGATTCCGTAATAGGAGATGGCACAGGTCCAATAGGTAGTGGTCCTGCAGATAAGGATGAGGATGATCATGATCCCGCTAAAGTTGAAATATTTGATTTAGCATTGAAAAAAGAATTGGTTACAATCAACAATCCATATCGGTATGGAGACCTGTTAGAATTTAAAATAACAGTATGTAACCAAGGAAATATTGGAGCACAGAATGTAGTGATAGGTGATTACTTGCCAGCAGGCTATAATTTTAGTTTTGCTAACAATACAGGATGGACTGGAACAGTGGCGTCGCCGGAATACACAATCAGCAGTATTGAGGTAGAGGAGTGCCAGGAAGTAAGTATTTATCTAACCATACAGCAGACCAATGGCGGAGAAAAAGATTGGATAAATTATTCAGAAATATTGAGTGCAGAAAATGAGAATGGTGAAGACAGAACCAATTGGGATGTTGATAGTACACCAGGTAGCAACAATTCAGTTGAGAATTCAGTAGAACCTGGAGATGCCGCCGACAATGACCTGACAAGCAATGACAAAGGGGGTGAAGAAGACGACCACGATCCAGCAGGTATCGAGTTACTTGACTTGGCAATGAGAAAAGTGACCGGCAATCAGACAGGACCATACGAGTATGGCGATATGGTGACCTTCACTTTCGAAGTATTCAACCAAGGAAGTATCGAAACAAGTAATATTGTATTAACAGATTACATACCTTGCGGATTCAAGTATGTGAGTAGCAATGATGGCAATGGTTGGAGTTATGATTCGAATACAGGTTATGCGATCAAGACCTTGCCGAATACACTTGTTCCGGGAGCATCGACTACTACAACCATAATATTAGAAATACAACAATGTATCGATAATGACGACGATAGCTTTACCAATTATGCTGAGATAAGTGATTATACGAGTACAGATCCTGATTATCCTAATCCAGAAGATGTAGATAGTATGACAGATTCTGATCCAGATAATGATACAGGTGGGGTACCTGATACATCTGATGATGACAACGTTGATGGTGACAAGTATCAAGGCGAAGATGAGGACGATCATGATCCGGAAAGGATTGAAGTATTTGACCTAGCGTTGAAAAAAGAATTGCTTACAATCAATAATCCATACAGATATGGAGATGAATTGGAATTCAAAATTACCGTATGTAATCAAGGAAATGTTGATGCTGCAAGTATCAAAGTGAGTGATTACTTACCGGCCGGATATAGTTTTAGCTTTGCAAATAACCCGGGATGGGGAGGAACAGTCACCGCACCGATTTATAGCGTACCGGGAGTATTGGCACAGGATGCATGTACCGAATTCAATATAAATCTGACCATACAGCAGACCAATGGTGGTGAGAAAGATTGGATTAACTATGCAGAGATAACATCAAGCACGGACACGGAAGGAAACGTGAGAGAAGATGCGGACAGTGTTGAGGGAAGTAATTGAGCTGGCGAGAATGCTGTAGAGCCTGGAGATGCGGAGGACAATGATCTGACGAGTACGGACAAAGGCGGAGAAGAAGACGATCACGACCCTGCAGGTATTGAATTGTTTGACTTAGCTCAAAGAAAAGTTATATCAAATCAGACAGGACCATACGAATATGGTGATGTGGTAACATTCACCATGGAAGTGTACAATCAAGGTAGCATTGAAGCTAGTAATATAGAGTTGACGGATTATATTCCATGTGGATTCAAATATGCTGCATCTAACGATGCAAATGGATGGACGTATAATAGTACAACAGGTTATGCTACTAAAATCCTTGTGAATAATTTGGCTCCAGGAGCTAATACTTCTACAACAATTAATTTGGAGATTCAACAATGTTTAGATAATAATGTAAATAGTTTCACCAATTATGTAGAAATATCAGATCATGATTCAACGGATCCTGACTATCCTAACCCGGAAGATGTAGATAGTAAAACTGATGATGATCCGAATAATGATACAGGAGGCGTGCCTGATACGAGTGATGATGACAATATAGAGGGAGATAGTTATCAAGGTGAAGATGAGGACGATCATGATCCAGAGAGAATTGAAGTATTTGACTTAGCCTTGAAAAAAGAATTGCTTACAATCAACAATCCATACAGATATGGAGATGATTTAGAATTCAAAATTACCGTATGTAATCAAGGAAACGTAGATGCCGCGAATATCGAAGTGAGTGATTACTTGCCGGCAGGATATAGTTTTAGTTTTGCGAATAATCCGGGTTGGGGAGGAACGGTGACCGCACCAATTTATAAAGTGCCTGGAGTATTGGCTCAAGATGCATGTACTCAATTCAGTATTCATTTGACGATACAACGAACTGATGGTGGTGAGAAAGATTGGATTAACTATGCAGAGATTACTTCAAGCACGGATACGAATGGCAACGTTAGAATAGATGCGGACAGCGTCCAAGGTAGCAACGGTGCAGGTGAGAATGCTGTAGAGCCAGGGGATGCCGCGGACAATGACCTGACAAGTACGGACAAAGGGGGTGAAGAAGACGACCACGATCCTGCAGGAATAGAGTTGTATGATTTAGCACAAATAAAGACAACTTCTGCAACTGGTCCTTTCAAATATGGCGATATTGTCACCTTTACAATAACCGTATTTAATCAAGGAAGCATCGGTGCGAGCAATATTGAAATAACAGATTATATTCCATGTGGATACCGATACGTTAGTACTAATAATGCCGCGGGTTGGAGTTATAATAGTGTTACAGGCAATGCATCGATGACCATGGCGGGTAGTCTAGCCCCAGGCTCGAGTATCAATGTCACAATAGACTTACAATTACAAGATTGTTATGATGATGTATCGAATGCGTGGACGAATATTACAGAAATATCGGATAGTGAAAGTACGGATCCAGATTATCCAGATGCTGAAGATGTGGATAGTACAGAAGATGACAATCCAGATAACGATGGAACACCGATAGACAATGAAGTGGACAATCCAGATGATGAAGATGACCATGATCCGGAGACATTGCCAGTAAGAGATTTGGCTTTAATAAAATACATTGAGGATAAGGGTCCATATTTACCAGGAGAAATAGCAAGTTATATAATAAAAGTTTACAATCAAGGTAACCAAGATGCCTACAATGTAGAAGTTACCGATTATTTAAACTACGGCTATATCTTTAATGTTGGTGACAATTCAGGATGGATGTTAAATGGCAATTTGGTACAATATGTCATTGACGGACCGGTAGCTCCAGGAGATTCAGTACAATTAGTGTTGAACCTAGAGGTTACAGTGAGAGATAATGCTGAATTGCACGACTGGTACAATGAGGCGGAGATAAGCAATTTTACGGATGAAAATGGTGTGTCTCAAGAAGATGCCGATAGTTACCCAGATACAAATCCTGATAATGACAATGATCTAGTAGATGGTCCTGACGATGACAACATCTTTGATGAAGAAGATGACAATGACAATGTGATTAATGAAGATATTGATGATCCATTTAATGAAGGAGACGATGACGAAGACGACAATGATGCAGCAGAGATATTAGTTACCGGAGAGATTGGTGATTATGTTTGGAAAGATTTGAACGGTGATGGTATCCAGGATGAGAACGAACCAAGTATAAGTGGAGTAATCGTAACCTTGTTAGATTGTGAGGGTAATGAATTGGAGACCATGACAACAGACGAAAACGGTTACTATTTATTTGATGGCTTGTTGCCGGGTGGTTATGTATTACATTTTGACATTAGTAATTTACCAGAAGGTTGTGATTTTACCTTGCAGAATCAAGGAAATGACGATGAGTTAGATAGTGATGTAGATAGATCGGGCAATACGGCATGTATAGAGTTAGAAGCTGGAGAAATGAACCACAGTGTAGATGCGGGTCTCTTGCCTCTGGCAACCATAGGAGATTATGTATGGCACGATATTGATGGTGATGGTACTCAGGATAGTAACGAACCTGGATTATCTGGAGTAAAGGTATATCTGAAGGATGGCGATGGTAATATTGTGGATTCATTATTTACAGATGCGACAGGACATTATTTGTTTGGGAATGTATATCCGGGAGCCTATAGCATACAATTTGTTGCACCTGAGGGATATGAATTAACCTTCCAAAACATCGGGAATGATGATAGCATCGATAGTGACGCAGATCCAATTATGTTCATGACTGAAGTAACGGTATTAGATGCCGGAGAAGTGGATTTAACTTGGGATGCAGGATTCTATAAATGTATACCAATTGGAGACTTAGTATGGTATGATATCAATGAAGATGACCAATGGCAGAGTACTGAGAACGGCATCAATGGATTAGAAGTAAATCTATGGAGAAACCATTTTGGCACATGGCAGATATGGGAGACGCAGTTGACAGGTCATAAACCTGGTACACCATCAGATGATGGATACTACAAATTCTGTGCTCCTCCGGGAGAATACTATGTGGAAATTGTTTTGCCACCGTATGGATTAGTACCGGCAGTGAAGGATGCATTGGGTTATATTAACTTGACGAATTCAGCGGAGCAAGATGGAGATAGTGACTTAAATTATCAGGGCAAGACAGACAACTTTACCGTGACGTCAGGAATGTCAGTATGTAACATCGGAGCAGGATACTACCCAGATGCTTCGGTAGGAAATTTAGTATGGTTAGATACGAATCAGAACGGTATCCAAGAGTCTAATGAACCGAGAATATCTAATGTAAAAGTACAAGCGTACAATACAGATGATGAAATAATTGGAGAGACTTATACAGATGCCAACGGTGAGTACTTAATAGAGTATCTACAAAAACAAAGTTATTACTTGAAGTTTGAGGCACCGGCAGGGTATTCATTTACTACACCTAATGCAACGAATGAGAACTCAGACAGTGACGTAGATGGTACGAATGGGCCAGGAACAACGAAGTTGTATGCATTGCAACCGGATCAAGCATACATGAACATAGATGCGGGTATTGCCTTCAGTCCACTGCCATTGACATGGTTAGATGTGAGAACAATCCGAGTGAATGACAACAACGAAGTATCATGGACGACGGAAAGTGAGAAAAACGTTGATGAGTACGAAGTATATAGGAGAGTAAATGGAGAGTCTAATTATAGTTTAGTCGGCAAAGTTAAAGCGACAGGCAATGACCAGAGTACGACGAATAATTACAAACTCATAGATAACGATGCTTCAGAGACTGGTATCTACTATTACTACGTCAGTGGAGTAGATTATGACGGAAGCAAGTCAGCGAGCAAGGAAGTATATGTGAAAGTATATGGCGGCAGACACGTAAGCATTTATCCGAATCCGGCGATAGACAAATTCAACTTAGAATTGAATCTAGAGCAAGATGACGACTACAGTATGTCGATCTACACTACGGAAGGTAAATTCGTGAGAACGCTTCAAGATAGTGAAAGTCTAACCGAAGGTATGCACGAATACTTGTACAACGTAGATGACTTGGCACCGGGAGTTTATAACCTCCAGATCAAGATTGGTGCGGAGACAATTATTAAGAAATTAATTATTGTAGATTAGACAATATTGTTAAATTAAACAATAAAAAGGCTCAGGAAACTTCCTGAGCCTTTTTTTGTTGTATTAAAGATATTTGGGTTTATTACTTCCAAAAGGACAACCAATAAAAAAAGGGCATTGATATTCAATCAATTACCCTTTTTCCTGCGCTCCCTCAAGGACTTGAACCTTGGACCCTCTGATTAACAGTCAGATGCTCTAACCGGCTGAGCTAAGGAAGCATATTTAATCACTTTCTTAAAAGCGAGTGCAAATTTATAATTCATTTTGGCATTTTGCAATGCTTTTTAGAATTTTTTTAAAAAAATTTCAATTCGTAATAATTCAATTCTTCAGGGTCGTTTGGAAGCCTAATGGTTTTTAAATACGAAAACCCTAAACCCATAAGAATCCTAATCGATACTTCGTGATCCTTTGTCGTGATGGCTGATATTTTTCTAAATTTAAGAGTGTTTTTGGCATATTCCAGTACTCCTTTGCAAGCTTCTTTAGTATAAGCTTTGCCACTGTATTTTTCTAAGATGGCATATCCGAGATCGGGAGTTTCGAGTCCCTCTCGTACCACAATGCCACAACTGCCAATTACTTCATCTGTCCCTTTTAGACACATGGCATACATCCCATAGCCATTTTCATTGTATAATCTAATTTGATTTTGTTCTAAATATTTTCTAGCAATATCTTCCGAATGGATATTCCTATCTCCAATGTACCTAATCCACGAAGCCTGATTCATCAAATTAAAAATAAACATGGCATCTTCAGGTCTAAAAGGTCTCAAATCAAGCCTTTGTGTTCTTATCACGCATTCCATTATATTATTTCTTATTTCCAATGTGACAAAGTAGCCATAATTACCATAAAAACATACATATTATAATAATTTATATTTGAAAATATTTAATAACTTTGCATCAAATTTCGATAAAATGGAGAACTACACTTCGCATGTTGACCATCAATATGGTACAATTACTGAAAAAATAGCCAGTGACATAACAGGCACTTATAATCAGTTGGAAGTAGAAATCTGTAAGTTGATATCTGAAGAATTGTCATTGGAGGATAGAGTGTTGATTATTTCTAGTGATGAAAATTGGTGTGAGTCTATTTTGTTGAATTTGAAGGAGCAGTTTGATTTTCTCCCATTTCTTGATTTAAAAGGGGAAAAATATTTATCAAATAATACCTTAGCCAGAATTCAAAATTCCATAACAGTTTCCAGTATTAATCCATCTAGTTTTCAGGATAAAATAAAGTCCTCATTCTATCTCCAAAAGCTGGATTATCATTATAAGTTATTATCAGCGGAATTATTTGGCACCAGCGATTACAGGGCAATAAAAGAAGATATTGACATTTTAGAGAGTAGGGGAGTTCCCAATCTTGCACATTATATCGTGAGTCCGCAATTTTCTTATAACCCAGAGGAGTATCATCTATGGGTTGATAATTTGAACCAGTTGTCCCGGTTATTTAATCCAAAATTCGAAAATCATTATGTACTTTCTGCATTAAATGCAAATTTTATTGACAGTCAAGAATTTATTCCTAAACTTGAAGAAATCATTGTCGAACTTAAGTCATTGAACCAAGAATTCGATGTGATAAGTGGAATTCAATTTGATAACTTAAAAGCTCGCCTTGAAAATGAAAACAAGCTAAAAGTGGAGCTATTGGAGGAGCTCAAGTTGAAGTTGGCAATCCTTCTTTCATTTGACAATGACAAAAATGAGCCCAAAAAGGGGTTTTTAGACAAGTTTTCACTAAGATCTGATAATTATAAAGTTGGTAATGGTGCTTTAAATTCAATTGTTGACGAGTGTAAAAAATTAATTGAGGATCATGATTACTTTTCAGAAATAAAGCTCGAAGATTGGAATAAAAATTACATTGACAACATTCAAAAATATGTGGACAATCTCGAATATCTAATAAAATTAGAGAAAAACGAAAATCTAGAATACCTAAAGAATTATTTTAAATCTCAAACCACCTTAAATGCGGACAACAACCTAATCAAGTTGTGGGTGGATTCTTTCAATGAAAATTTAAAGAAAATAAATGAATCGCATATTCTTCACAACAAACTGACGGTCAATTCTTTTTCGATTACGAAGCATAAAGAAGTATTGGTCAAAATTATTGAAAAATTAGAGTCTATAAAAATCGAGTTAATTGATAATCCAAGCTATCTGCCGTATATAAAAGTGCTGAATGGAATGACTGTAGAATTCAGAAATTATTTTAAGATTTTAAGCCAGTATTCCACTGATAAATGGGTCGAAACATTTAAATTGACATATTTTAAAACCTTATTGAATCATGTCAACTTATTGCCTTCAGATACCTTAGAAGATTATGTTAATAACATTGTGGGTTCATTGAAGAACATGGAGTCCTATAGTTATGCGGATTCGAAAAGTAATTATCAAAAGAAAGCGTCGCAGGCTTTACAACAGCTAAAATCCAAAGATAAAAAGTATTACAAATCCCTTATGGGTGCCAATGAAGAGTTGAGAAGTGTAGATTTTATTGCAAGCTTTCCTGAGTTAAGCAAAGACATTTTTCCAATAGTAATTGCGGATAACATCAATGAATATTATTTTAATAATGAGGTTGATTTTATTATCTATCTAGGTACACCTCAACGTAGGGAATCCATTGAACACCAAGTATTTCAAGTTTCAGAGGAGCTTAATGCTAATTTGAGTACGAAGTGGGATTCTTCGAAAAAATTGACTAAAATGAATACACTAGAGAGATTAAATGTGGCAAGATTGATGTCTATGTCCATCATGAAGTACTCTCCAGAGTTGAGTTTTATTCAACTGAAAAATGCCAATATTATCTCCTTCTTGCCAAATGATTGGAATGAAGATTTTTGCCGTTTAAATGAAGGCCTAGGAGCCAAGTTGTTTAAACCTTTGTCACGGGATTCAGAATTTAAAATGCTACTCGAATGCATGATGGTCGTCGATAGAACCCAATATTTGTTACTGAGGGATGGGTTGATAAACTTGTATCATGATGACATCAAGGGACAGCTCCGATTGATACAGGAAATAAAGGCGAGTGGAGTGTCTATGAAGCCTGTTTATACAGATTCACATAAGATACAGCAACAAAAATTCAGCACAGTACTAGCGCAAGAAGAAGATGGTATCTAAACTTCCTTAAGCTGCCCATACAGCTTGCGGACTTGATTCGCTTCCTTGACATCGTGTACTCGCAGGATGTCCGCACCATTCTGCAATGCAACCATATTTAATACAGTAGTACCATTGAGAGCATCCTCAGGAGAAAGATGTAATGGTTTGCAAATCATGGATTTTCTGGATAGTCCGACCAATATTGGTTTTTCGAGAATCTCGAAACAGGTTAACTGCTTCAAGAGGCTATAATTTTGATTCACGCTTTTGCCAAATCCAAATCCAGGATCTATGATGATATCTAAGATACCTGCCTCTTCGCATTTTCTTTTTTTATCGATTAAATACTTCAATACGTTGAGTACGTCCGACTGTTCATTCACTGTTTTTTGCATGGTCTCTGGCGTACCATTCATGTGCATGATGGTATAGGGAACTTTCAATTTTGCCACCGTATCTATCATCAGGGGGTCGAAGTCACCGGCGGAGATATCGTTAATCATGTCTGCCCCTTCATTGATTGAAAATGTGGCAGTCTCCGAATGAATGGTGTCTATTGATAAGACAAGCTCGGGAAATTGGCGAGCAATAAGATTGATATATGGTTTTAGCCTTTTTATTTCCTCTTTTGCGGTAATGATTGAGGCACCTGGGCGGGATGACATGGCTCCAATATCTATAATTTCTGCCCCATGATGGATCATATTTTCCACTTTCGACAATGCATTCTGTATAGAACTAATTCGACCACCATCGAAGAAACTATCCGGGGTTAGGTTGAGTATTCCCATCAATTTTGCTTGGTCAAATACCAGTAGCTTTCCGTTACAATTTAGTGTTTTCATATCTTACCAAAACCAATTTTTTGAAATAAAAAAAGCGGACAGTAAATTGTACTTTCCGCTTTGATTTTATTATTACGTAAAAGAAAAATATTGATTAACCATTTTCAGCGACAACTTCTTTTACTTCGGGAATCATTCTTTTAAGCATGCCTTCGATTCCTGATTTTAATGTGACGGTACTGGATGGGCAGCCACTGCAAGAACCCTGTAATATAACACTGACGATACCTTTGTCATAAGATTTAAACTCGATGTTTCCTCCATCAGATTCCACAGCAGGCTTAACATAAGTATCTATCAAATCCTTTATTTTTTTAACAATTTCCGCATCGTCACCTGAGTATCTTTCTTGCTCTTCCTTCGCCAGAATCTCTTCCATGACTTCGGCAAAGCCTTCTTTTACAATAGTATCGCCACTCTCCACATATTTTTTAATCCACTCCTTCGCCTCGAGCATAATCTGTGACCAATCCAATTCTGGATTTTTGGTAATGGTGACAAAATTATTGCAGATATATACCCCATTTACATAATCCTTTTTAAATAGTTCTGCTGCCATAGGACTCCACTCATTGGCCAATTCCGCTTCTCTAAAATCTGCAGTGCCACGATAGAGCATCTTATTGGTTACGAATTTTAACGATTCAGGATTAGGTGTCTGCTCAGTATACAACATCACTGGACTTTTTACCACTGATTCCATGTTCTTTGTTATTTATTTTATCAATAACACACGAGTACTCGGATTGTTTCCTTCGTGGGATAAAAGAGTTAGTTATATTCCAAGCTTGGTTTTCAACGCTGCGAGCAGGTTGTCAGATTCTGTACCATGCAATATACCTCCTACACTCGTATCAAAAATCATGGTATAGCCATTGTCTTCACCGTATTTTTTAATGGTATTATTGACTTTGTCTAATATAGGCTGGTACAATTCTTCTCTCTTTTTAAGGATTTTTTCTTGTACTTCTGCCTGATAGTTTTGAATGTTGACTTGCTTGCTTTGAATGTCTTGTTCTTTTTGTTGTCTTTGTACATTACTTAAAAGGCCGTTATTTACGTCCTCCATATACTTGCCATATTCAGCTTCCAATGCATCGACCATATCTTGACCTTTTTTGATGAGCGGGTCTTGAAAAGATTTCAATTGATTATCTGCATTTTTTACATCTGGCATCGATGCCAATAGTTCTTGTGAATTGACATATCCAAATTTCTGTGCTGATACAGAACTCAAGGTCAAAAATCCGAAAATTAATATTACTAAAGTTTTTTTCATTATTGCGTGATTTTATACAAATATTATTATTGATTTAGTCGTGTTTTCTATTTAAAAAGTTACAAATATTCTTATTCAGGTTCAAAGCCAAGTACAATATTAAATGTACTATAATCCGTCCATTTTGCAGAAGCTCCTAGGTTCTTATCAAATCCAAAACCATAATCAAATCCTAGCAATCCAAACATTGGTAAGAAAACTCTCATTCCCACACCGGCTGACCTTTTCATGTCAAATGGATTAAAATCTCCGAATTTGCTCCATGCATTTCCTCCTTGAAGGAATCCAGTCAGAAATATCGTCGAATTTGGATTAAGGGATAACGGATATCTCAATTCCATGGTAATCTTATCATAAATTGCGGCACCACCTTGATTATTTACAGGAAAATCCGACGTCTCATAACCTCTTAAGCTGATGATATCTCTACCCGTGATACCTG
>Ga0116163_1001802_pt1 | contig 12947 bp, 11 predicted proteins | sample AD_UKC107_MetaG_FD_89889 | JGI IMG/M metagenome (GOLD analysis project Ga0116163, IMG submission 89889) | Active sludge microbial communities of municipal wastewater-treating anaerobic digesters from Hong Kong - AD_UKC107_MetaG | ecosystem: Engineered > Bioreactor > Anaerobic > Digestate...
CCGCATAAAACATCATCTCAAGCATAATCTCTGGCGGGAAGGTGCAAGCATAGTTATTATCGGATTTCAGGCAAGAGGAACTACAGGACGCCAGCTTGTAGAAGGAGCAAAGCAGGTTAAAATATTCGGCGAAAATGTTGCAGTAAAGGCAAAGGTCTTTACTATTGGCGGTTTTTCAGCCCATGCGGATCAGGCTGATCTCGTTGAATGGCTGTCTCATTTTGAGTCTAACCCAAAAGTATTTCTGGTCCACGGTGAGCCGTCTGCATGTGAAGCCCTGGGCAATAAAATTCAGCAGAGATTTGATACAATCGTACGCATACCAAAGTGGAAAGAACAGCTCATATTCAAGCCAAGAGAATTTGAATCAGAAAGGGCAGAGGAAATTGAGCCCCTGCCTGATATGAAGACATTGATGTTCAATACGTTTATTGATGTTGAAAATGAGATAAAAAACCTGAAGAAGCAGGCAGGATCGCCTGAAATGGAAGGCAAAATAGGCGAGGATGATGTTGACCGGCTTAAATATATTCTTGAGGAACTTCAAATGTTTTTCCCTCCTGAAAAGGAGGCGGTTCAGGTTAAGGAATGAGGAATTCATTCGATTTTGATTATAAAAAAGGTAGAAACCGTAATCTGATTCAGGGATAATAAAGCAATCGTATTTTACGCCGGATTAGAGATGAAAAAAGAAGACATTAATATCAGATGGCATGGCAGAGGTGGTCAGGGAGCTATAACAGCCGCCAAGATAGTTGCAAAGGCAACATTCGACTCCGGTTACAAGGGTGTTGTGATGGCACCCACGTTCGGGACCGAACGAAGAGGTGCCCCGGTGATAACATCTCTGAAGTTATCCAGGGAAAAGATCTATGATCTTTCACCCATTGACCGGCCTGATATCGTGGTTGTAATGGATTATCTGCTGCTGGAGGAAGCCGGTGTAACTGATGGCCTTAAGCCGGGCGGAATCATTGTCATAAATACTCCCAAGCCGGCCAATGAATATGAAATCAAAGGGATAAAGGTGGCGGCGGCCGATGTAACAGCCATATCCATAGAGGCCGGGCTGGGGGGAATGGTAAACGCCGGCATTATCGGAGTACTGGCAAAGGCCATGGGATTTCTTGATTTGAAAATGCTTGATGACTATATAAAGGAAGAGTTTCAGGGAAAGAGGCCCGAGGAAAACTCCAGGGCATTCATGACTTCCTATGAAAAAACAGTAATAAGGGAAGGATAAATGGGAACACGGGGATATTGCTGGAATTCATCCCACGGTGAACCGGCAGCGGGGGATGGTGGCAGGACAGGATCCTGGAGGGTCCTGAGGCCTGTGATGGATCATGAAAAATGCATTCCTTCAAAGAAAGGAAAGCCGGCCTGTTTTATCTGCTGGCTATTCTGCCCTGAGGGAACGATATCGAGAACAGTGCCTCCTTCTATTGATTATGAATACTGCAAGGGATGCGGTATCTGTGCGCAGGAATGTCCTTCCGGTGCAATTGTTATGGTTGAAGAAAGCAGTTTTATAAATGAGGGGAAGTAGAAGCATGAATATCATCGAATCAGGTAATGTTGCAGCTGCTATCGGAGTTATGCGAGCCAGGGCCCAGGTGATAGCTGCATACCCCATAACGCCTCAAACCCCTTTGACTGAAAAGCTGTCAGAGTTAATTGAATCAGGCCAGATGGATGCACAATATGTCCCTGTTGAGAGCGAGCACAGTGCACTGGCTGTCTGTATTGCAGCCTCATCAGCCGGAGCAAGGGCCTTTACTGCAACAAGCGCTAACGGCCTTTTGTACATGCACGAGCAGATTCACTGGGCTGCCGGAGCACGATTACCGATCGTCATGTGCGTTGCAAACAGGGGAATAGGCGCCCCCTGGACTGTCTGGAACGACCACCAGGACTCCATATCTCAAAGGGATACAGGATGGATACAGATTTATGCAAATGACAATCAGCAGATCATTGATTCTGTCATCAAGGCCTATATGATTGCAGAAAAGATGTCGATTCCGGTCATGGTATGCTATGACGGTTATATCCTTTCTCATACCTACATGCCCTTTACCGTACCCGACCAGCTGGATGTTGACGGCTTTCTTCCATCCTTCAATCCTGCTTATGCACTTGATCCGGATATGCCGGCGAACCTCAATCCTGTGACATTGCCTGACGTTCGCCCTGACAGAAACGGGGAGCTTGCGCATGGCTATATGGAAATAAGACACCTCCTCCAGGAGGATTTGCTCAAGACGTTTCAGGTTGTAAAAGAGACTGACGAAAGGTTTACGGGCATCTTCGGCAGGGGCGGTGATCCGTTCCTGGAGCCATACAGGTGTGATGATGCGGATTTTGTGGCTATGGCCCTTGGTTCACTCTCTTACCATTTAAGAGACGTTGTTGACATGCTCCGGGATGAAGGCATAAAGGCCGGTGTTATGGGACTTCGCCTTTTCAGACCCTTCCCTGCATCGGCAATTTCAGAGGCATTGATCAACAGGACCGGAGTCATTATATTTGAAAAGGCGCTCAGCTACGGGTATGAAGGAGCGTTGTGTTCCGAAGTGAAGTCAGCCCTGTATAATCAATCGGGCAATAAACCTCCGTTTGTACATAATTACATCCTCGGCCTTGGCGGGAGAGAAATCAAGACTGTAGATCTGTTTAACGCATTGAAGGATTCCTGCACAAGGCATGACGGAAAAGACTCCGGAACCAGATGGATAGGACTCAAGATATAACAGTTAGAGGAATTAATGGATTCTAAAACAATCATACTGTCTTTGCCGGTTGATGAATTTGTCAATCCGGGCACACGTGCGTGTGCAGGGTGTACACTCGGCATTGCATACAGGATCGGACTCAAGGCACTGGGCAGGAACACCATCCTCGTTGTACCGCCGAGCTGTCTTACCGTACTTCAGGGACTTTTTCCAATAGCATCCACCAGGCTGCCGTGTATAAACGTAACCTTTGCCTCTACTGCTGCGGCCGGCACCGGGATTCTTGCCGCACTCAAGGCCCTCGGTAAAGAGGATACAAATGTCGTCTGCTGGGCCGGCGACGGCGGAACAAGCGATATAGGTCTCCAAGCACTCTCAGGGGCCTGTGAAAGAGGGGAAAACCTTCTGTATATCTGCTATGATAATGAAGGCTATATGAATACGGGAGTTCAGCGTTCCGGCACAACACCAAAGGGTACTATTACGGCCAACACGCCGATACTCGGAAAACTCCAGCAGGCCAAGGACGTCCCCTATATCATGGCCGCGCATGGAATTTCATATATTGCAACCTGCTCTGCGGCATATCCGCTCGATCTCTACGACAAGATCAAAAAGGCCCTGTCCTGTCCGGGAGTAAAGTACATCCATATCCATATCCCCTGCCCTCCCGGCTGGGTCTTTGACCCGGCCTATGGTGTTCAGATTGGGAGACTGGCCGTTGAGACAGGCATTTATGAGCTGTATGAGGTTGAATATTATAATAAAAGACTTACAGGAGCTTCACAGAAACTTGCGGCTAAAAACAACCTGAAGCCGGTTAAAGACTACTTTCGTGCGCAGGGACGGTTCAGGGCCATCACCGATGCACAGATAGAGGATATTCAGAATCAGCTTAATGCCAAATGGGATCATTATTCCCAGATTCCCGTATCCGACGTCTGATTAAGGTATCAAGAAGGTTATGGATACCAAAAGCAGGTAACAGGTAGCTGAAAGTTTACCCGCCTTTGGAGGGTTCACCGGCCTCTGGAGGGTTTACCCGCCTCTGGAGGGATTTCCCGCCTTTGGAGGGCTCAAAGTTTACCCGCCAGTCTTTTTGGCGGACTCAAAGTTAATCCGCCTGTATTTGTGCCGGATAATCTCTTAATTCTCAACTCTTAACTCACGGATAAGCGCCGCAGATGATGCCTTGATGTTAATCAGGGCAATTTTACAATTTGCCATAATAGTCTTTCTGCGTATTATTCAATATTGACGGCTTCGTAAAAAGTCCAATTTCTGCGTTGGGCTTCATCTCGTTGCCACTGCGACGTACTGTAAGTACGCCTCGTGACACGAGATTTGCCCGCCTTGAACTTGGCGCTTTTTACAAACCCGTCCGAAATTTGACTTTTTGCGAGTGCATCAATATTACAGGATACGTGAATCTACTCAATACCTTGTTCGATTTTCAGAAATACTTGTACAATTTACTGGACAAATCATTTTTTAATCTCTATACTTGTACGGTAAACAGAACAACTATGGAGGATAAAAATGAGAGTCATAAATTTCAGTGAAGCAAGAAATAAACTGAAAGCAATATTAGATCAAGTTAACGATGATGCTGACTACACCGTAATTACGCGAAGAGACGCTGAAGACGCAGTAGTAATGTCCCTGGATACTTTCAACAGCTATCTTGAAACATTTCACCTTTTAAAATCTCCTGCCAACGCTGAGCATCTTGCGAAATCTATCGCTCAATATAAAAATGGTGAAACAACTGAAAGAGAAATGATCAATGAATAAAAGACTCGCGTGGACTGATGAAGCCTGGAAAGACTATATCTATTGGCAGACTCAAAATAAAAAAACACTTAAGCGTATTAATAGGCTGCTTGATGACATTAAACGAAATGACCCATTTAAAGGTATAGGAAAACCGGAACCTCTAAAAGAAAACCTGAGTGGATTCTGGTCCAGAAGGATTGATGATACAAATCGTTTAGTCTATGCAGTCAATGAAGCATATATTACAGTTATTTCTTGTAGATATCATTATTAAAATCGAATCGGGTAAAGGGGAGTGATTATCTCCCCCTCCCCACACCACCCCCGATAAACCGGGATCTTCGACCAGCATGCGGGTCCCATCCAGAGGCTGACAAGCGCACCAGGCGGTTCACAGAGTTAACCGGGCTGTAGTCGGGTAATGAATCAGCCAAAGGCTGATAAATCTGCCATAGGCGGATAAATGTTAACCCACAGCTCCTTGATAGATAGAAGCCCTTGTTCTTTAAGCCATTCATTCGTCATACCAGTCTGGGTTGGCAGCGTTCGTGCGCAGGGACGGTTCAGGGCCATCACCGATGCACAGATAGAGGATATTCAAAATCAGCTTAATGCCAAATGGGATCATTATTCCCAGATTCCCGAATCCGACGTCTGATTAAGGTATAGAGACTGACATCACAAGGTTATGGATACCAAAACCAGTAAAGGGAACAGGTAGCTGAAAGCTCAAAGCTGAAAGTTCAAAGTTTACCCACCAAAAACATTGGCGGGTAAAATTTTTGTCCCGGAATCCAGCCCCCTTCGTCTTTCCGTGCAAACGAAGTGCGACACGGAATCCAGAGTAAAAGACTTTATGCCCTGCGGACAAACATTCTTCTCTATACATCCACACTGTAGACTAATAACCATTGACTGTTTCCTATTACCCATTAACTGATAACAACCCAAAATTCTATTTGACAACTCACCTTAATCGTGATTCAAGACCATTATCTTTTTACTAATCTCGATTTAGAGAATCATTCATTTTTATGTCTTTTTAATCATAGAATGGTTGTCTCACTGTAATAAAGTGTAATTATCGCTTAAAGCAAACGGTTCCAAAAATAATTAGAGAAAAAATGCAAGAAGAAGAAAAACAAGTCATACAGGAAAAGCGAATATTTAAAATCATAATGGTAATTCGTGGAAAAAAGTAATTCTCGACTCAGACCTTGCTGAATTATATGGCGTTGAGACCCGACGCTTAAATGAACAAGTTCGCAGGAATATTGATAAATTTCCCGAAGACTTTATGTTTCAATTGACCAGGGAAGAATTTACAGACTTGAAATCGCAATTTGCGACATCAAGATTAGGTTGGGGTGGGAGAAGGAAACTACCTTTGGTTTTCACGGAACATGGAGCGCTGCAAGCTGCGAATGTGCTTAATTCAGCCCAGGCCAATAAAATGAGTGTTTTCATTGTCAGGGCATTTGTCCGGCTTCGTGAAATCGCAATGACAAATGAAAAATTAGCTCATAAAGTTGATCAGCTCGAAAAACGCGTCAGTGACCATGATGAAATATTGATTGAATTGGTTCGTGAAATACGCCAATTAATTGAAACTCCAAAACCTAATATAAAGAAACGCTCAATACGTTTTGTCATTTCAGATGAATTGAAAAAGAAAAACTGATGATGGAGAATATTTATATGAAAGTAAGAGAGTCCACGCCTTGCGGACAATCAAACTGCCGCATACCTCCATTATGGCGACACCGGGTCATTAACTGAATGCCGATAACCGATACCAACCCAAATTCCATTTGACAACTCAGCTTAATCATGATTTAAATTTTTCGAATTTTGATTAAACTCAATTTACAGATTCTTTCAGTTTCATATCTTTTAAATCATAGAATTGGTTGCCTCACTGTAATCAGGTTTAAATAGTACTTGATTACAGTCAAATATAAGAGCATTTGTTTTCTAAAGACGTTCATAAAAACCGAATTATTATTTGCACTGGTTAGACTTGCCCCCTTTTCTTTGAGGACTACCATAGGAGGAATAGTAATATATGAACTATGCATTCGTTCACGTGGCAGACATTCACTATCGCAAAGATGCACCTGAAGGTGCAGCCAGCATTATGAAAGCGTTTCTGGAAGACTTGGGTAAGCAGACGAATGCCTTGCCAAATCACCAATTCTACATCGCTTTCGCTGGGGATACTGTTCGAGCAGGAGAGGACTTCAGTGCTTTCGAGGCCTTTATTCGTGAGATAGATGGCCAATTAGATGCCATTGGGCTGGAAAAAGATGTTAGGATCATTGTCCCAGGAAACCATGATCTTAACCGTCGTGCTGTAGAAAATACGTTCGACCAGTGCATTCAGGCGTATGAAGAACGCGCTGGAGAAGAAGAAAACTTCAATGATTTCATTGATAAATCAACATTGCTGACTGGGCACTTCTCGAACTACGAAAAATTCGTGCGTCAATTTGCACGATGTGATGAGTCCTTTAAGGCATGTGGTTGGGGGTGTAAACTGAGTGAAGATGTCGGGGTATACTGCCTAAACACCTCCCTCTGCTCATTTGGCGGTTTGAGAGATATCAAAGACGAGGGGCGGTTGGCTTGTTACACACGGGACTTAGTAGATTGGTGCGGAAAAACGGCTTATCCCGTCAGAATCCTGCTGCACCACCATCCTTTGGATCATCTCAATTCATGGAGTCAGACTGAACTTCAACACATTATCGAGAACAATTTCACAATATGCCTTTCCGGCCACAATCACCTGCCTGAGTTATTTTACAGTCACGTTCCGCAGAAAGCACTAATGTGTACAGCTCCGCCGCTTTTCTGTGGCAAGGAATCCCTTTTGGCATATTCCATCATTCTCGTTGAGAACAATGCACCGTCCGCAATTCTCTACCGCGAGTACTCTGGCGGTACATTCTTCCCAAGCCACCGCCTCGCGAAAGCCGATAACGGAAGGGTCGAATTAGAAAACCCGTACCTACGGCATCTCCGGGAGATGGAGCTGCAACTCCAACATGCTCTTGAGGCTTTTAAGGGGCAACCGTCTGTATTCGTTGAACCAACACTATCAAAGAAACGGGAGTTCAATGATGACCCAAATGAACTCCCACCATTGATCGAATCACCCTGCGACACGCTAATTATTGCACCCCGCGAGTTCGGATTAACATGCCTAGGTCTGCATATGCGGATAGAGGCATTTAAGAAAAACAATTTCTGGTTATACATTGACGCAGAACACACAAAGGCTCGAAAAATCTCCGATCTTATAGACGAGGAACTTCTGCATTACAACCGAGGGCTATCTGACCTCAAATGTATCGTTCTGGATAGCTGGGATGCCGGCAGTATCGACCACCTCACAATGGTTAAGAATATCGTTTCCAAACTCCCGGATATACCTCTAGTTATTCTTGCTGAGGACTCTCTAGTTCTCGACGCCACGGGAAATCTATCGAAACTGAACAAGGACTTCAAGCTTTTGCATCTCCAAGCTCTGAGCAGAAATTCTATGCGGCAGCTAGTCGCTGGATATAACGCAACTAAGCAAATCGGTACAGAAGACATCGTGCTGTCGGGCCTAGCTGAACATTTGGAAGCTATCAATGTCCACCGCACTCCACTCAATTGCTATACCCTCTTGCGTGTCTTGGACAGCAGTTATAACGAAAAGCTTCTCAACAAGACAAAACTCTTGAAGGCAATCTTGTTTGTACTTTTCACTGACTCAGACAGTTTCTCATATTTGTCCAGTAAACCAGAAGTTGAGGAATGCTCGTATGTGTTGGGGCGTTTCTGCATGGATCTTATCAAAAACGGGACGCGCAGCTTTGACACTACTGTGTTTGCTCCAACACTGGATAAAATTTGTAAGTCGGCTTGTATCACGCTTGACATTGATGCGATGCTCAATGTGCTTCTTGAAAACAACATCCTTGTTAAACAAGGGAATCAGATGCAGTTCCGACACAGATATTGGATTTTCTACTTTGCAGCAGAATGGATGCGACATGATAACGAGTTCAGACAATTCATCCTCACGAATCGCAATTACATAAACTACCCGGAAATCATAGAGTTTTACTCAGGGATAGATGGGAAGCGCGCAGATGCAATGGAAACGCTTCTCGCTGACCTCACTTTACTGATTGATCAAGTCGACAACAAAATCGGTATCAAAAGCTCTTTCGACCCGCTAACCCCGCTACTCTGGAATCCGACTGATGAGTACATTGAAAAGGCGAGAAGTCAGATCGCCGAGAAAGTAGAGTCGTCTAACCTTCCAGCGGAAATCAAGGATAAGCATGCAGACCTGCTCTATCAGTCAGAAGCGCCTTATGACCAGAGTATCAGGAGGTTTTTGAACGACTATTCAGTGTTGAGTCTTCTGCACAGCATCAAGGCAGCGTCCCGAGCCTTGCGGAATAGCCCCTTCGTCGACGTTGAATTAAGACTGAAAGCAATCACCGCAATCCTCGGCGGTTGGGAAGAGATTTCGAGAGTGGCCTTTTGGCTATCCCCCCTACTCGCAGCTAAAGGTCAGGCGGTGCACGATGGGTTCGCATTAAGGCTCGCTGAGGGGTTCTCATCTGATTTGGACCAGCGCTTCAAACAGATCATAGTCGCGAATCCTTGTAACATTGTCAGGATACTGGGAGGCGATCTGGCATCGAAGAAGATCGGTCCACTGCTCTGTGAATGTATTCGGGTAACTGACTCCAAGCTTCAGAAACATATGATGGCATTATTCATTGCCACTGTTCGGCCTATAGGTTGGTATGAAGCGACACTGAACCATATCAATCTCTTACACCCAAGGTCTTTCTATCTTGGAGATATATTTGGGAGACTGACCGACGAGGTCACTTTCGGTAATTTGGAGCAGGGAGAAGAACTCGCATTAAAGCAACTCACTGGTGCAATCCTCTCTAAACGTGAATATGCACCTAAGGTATCAGACGCTAAAGAAATTCCACCCAATAAGGTCTTGAGCGAAGAAAATGAAATACCAATAGATAAGCTGTTGAAGGGCAATAGAAGAAAGTGGCCGTCTATGTGAAAATGAAGGGTTCATGAAGGTAAATGAAGGTAAAGGGGTGTAAAGGGGTCTATAATCAAAAGTTGAATAGATAGTTTTTTTAAGCAGTCTTCTTTATGTTTGATAAAGCAAGTGTGGCATGGAGAACATTTGTGGCTAAAGGGGTCAGTCAAGAAGTGTGACTCTGGTGTGAACTGCCGGATGTTCTCCAGTCGATACCCTGTCTAATGGGAAGATGCCGCAGGTGGCTATTATAGACGGGATAAATGGTATTGGCACTGCCCCACTGGTAACGACATAAAGGAGGAATGCAGCAGTGGAGGGATTATACGGGGGTATTGATATAGGAAGCGAGAGCCATCATATTGTAATTATGGATGCAAACGAAGAGATACACTATGATGGAAAAATTCCGCATCGATTAGAGGCATTGAACGAAGCCATCGAGCGATTCCACGAACTGGAGAATGAAAAAGGGCCAATAGCATTTGCGATAGAGGGTAAAAATGGATATGGTGCTCCCTTTGATCGTTTTTTGCTGGAAGCGGGATTTATTCTGTATAACGTAGACAACTTGAAGTTATGTGTTAAAGGGGTCAAATCGGCTCTTGACTCTTGGTTTGATTTCTGATAATCTTTTTCCATGTCCAGGCCGTTAAGAATTCAATATCCGGGCGCATGGTACCACGTAATGAACCGAGGCAGGCGCGGGGAAAAGATTTTCAAGGGAAAGGATGATTATTTGTCCTTTGTGGAAATTCTGGAAGAGCTTGCCGAAGTGTTCAATGTAAATATTGCAGCCTATTGCCTGATGACCAATCATTACCACCTGCTTGTCAAAACACCGGATGCCAACCTGTCCAGATCCATGAGACACCTGAACAGCCTGTATACCCAGCGATATAACAGAAGGCACGTTTATGACGGACCGCTTTTCAGGGGGCGTTACAAATCTATTCTGGTCGAGTCTGACAGTTATGCGCTTGAGCTGGTCAGATATATCCACGGGAATTCTTATTAAGAAAAGCAGCTCCGTCAGCAGCATAGTTGAAAGAATGAAATCAGGGCTGAAGGCTGACAGGGGTTTAAGAATGAGGATAGAAGAATTGGTTGAAAGCATCATAAAGAGTCAAGAGCCGACTTGACCTCATTCTTTGTAAACACTTTTGAACGTTACCAATTCCTAACTAATGACCGTTATATGCCCTCGAAAGTTATTTGCTTACGGACGTTTTCCTATGCCTATCAACTGTGTAATCCCTGACACCAGTGCCTTCCAGCGAAGTGTTTACTGAGAATTTTTGGTATAGCGCCCCCTTTTAGTAGCCAGGAACAATATCATATCCATGTTTGTAAGCCCACTCTTCACCAGATCTCCTTAAAAAAGGACCGGAATTGATGAAATCTTCAGCCATTTTACGTGTTCCGTAAGCATTGAGGGCAGCATCTAATATCCACTCACTACCATCAATACTTGCCCCAATAAAAATTGGGTAAGCTTTAGCAACAGACACAAGGGTTTTATTGAATAAAACATTCTTAATGGCTCTCTCAGCATAAGAGTTTTTTGCATACATGGCCATCGCTCGTTTGGCCAGCCATTCGATAACCGTGGCATGTGCAATTTCCTTTTTTATCCGCCAGAGCCCTTTGGCTGCCCAGGCTTGGACTTTTTTATTCTCATCATCAAGTCTATCGGTGAAGGCACTGATAACACCCTGATCATTAAGCCTGCTAAGCATCGCCACGGCCACATCCTTCTGAATTCCCTTACTATATATAAGCACACTTTCATCGTTAAGACTGCACAGCGTAACGGCCGCCTCCTTTCTTACATACCAATCCTCATCTCGTAAGGCGGTAATTAGGGGTTCAACAGATTGGGGATCCGCTATCCTGTAAAGAGCTTTTGCCGCTTCTGCCCGTACAGCAGAATTGGAATCCTTCAAGGATAATAGCAAAGGTTCAACAGGCATAATCTTCCAAAAATCGCTTGCAGCTGCAACCGCCTCCTTCCTTACTCTCCAATCATTATCCCTCATAGTAGCAGTCAAGGGTTGAATCGCCCGATGATCTTTTAAATCTCCCATGGCCCTAGCGGCAATGGATCTTATAATCCATGATCTATCTCTTAATGCTGCTAAAAGAAGCTCAAAATCCCGAATATCAGTCAACTTCCGTAAGCCTTCCGCCGCACCTACCCCTATCTCCGAACCTTGGCCGCTCAAAACGGCTATGAGTGGCTCCACAGCCTCCGATCCGACGATAGAGCCAAGCACACGCTTTATTCTTATTGTGGTTTCCTGATCAGCTCCCTTAAGTGCAGATATGAGTGTCTCCAAGGCAGGTGGGCCTATTTTTATTAATGCACTCTCTGCGCTGGCTTTTTCTAAATCTCCTTCAGCATTTTTCAATTTAGCAAGAAGAAAAGTTATGCCTCTGGGGTCTCGTATTTCCCCTATAGAATGGATGATGGATTTTCTAACGGTAGCATTTTCTTCGTTTTCTAATATGCCGATCAGAGGAACGATGGCCCTAGAGTCCTTCAATTTTCCCAGAGCAACTATTGCTTGATATCGTGCGCCAGTAACATCCCAGAGGGCACTGATCAAAGGCTCTACCGCGCGTGGATCTTTAAGCTTGCCTAAGGCTTCTGCCACTCTACTTCTGACCTGCCAGTCCGGGTTGGACGACAAAGCATTTATCAGAATTCCAATAGCCTTTGGATCGCTGCTCTTTTCAAGTTCAACGACAGCGCTATGTCTTGTAATACCGGATCCTACAGTTAAGTCTTCTGCCAGGACATCAAGAGAACGCTTCTGGGTCGCTTGACATGCTATCAGTGAAGCAACTACCGATACTAACATCAAAAAACGGTACATTTTTATACCCTCAAACCTATTATTTACAGCATATGAAACATCTGGCTGACTCATTCCCGGTTTTCCCGCCAATTATTGGTAGACACTATGATAGATTTTAGGTTGTTGGGAAATCCCTCTTGGGCAATTAAGCCAACGTAACAAATTCCATAACAAAGGAGGAACTTCCCTTGAAAACTCGTATAAGAGATCAGACAGTTAAATTGATCTCACAGGACACACCTCGCATAATAAGAAAAGAAACAACGGTGTCCAAAAATCTACCTCAAAAAGATGCGTAGATTCGCTGTAAAGGCCCCAGAGCCTCCCGCCACGAAGTGTTCATGAACAAGTAGTTACGTAACCAACGAATAAATTTTGCTGACCTCTGTGTAGCTCTTTTAGGCTGTATAAGGAAGTCCGGCAGTGTTTTCTTTTCAGCTTTACTATTTACCAGAGCTTCTTGAAGTCTCTTGCTGCGCCGGTTATTTTCGATTTCATTTC
>Ga0116163_1001809_pt1 | contig 12923 bp, 6 predicted proteins | sample AD_UKC107_MetaG_FD_89889 | JGI IMG/M metagenome (GOLD analysis project Ga0116163, IMG submission 89889) | Active sludge microbial communities of municipal wastewater-treating anaerobic digesters from Hong Kong - AD_UKC107_MetaG | ecosystem: Engineered > Bioreactor > Anaerobic > Digestate | place...
AAAAATATTGCCGGGAATGGTGAGTTTACTGACAGGCAACTCACCCGTTATGGTAAAGTTGTAATCATCTGAAAACCCCGAACCCATTACCAATAACAGAAGGGAGATTAAGAAAAGAATTGTACGCATCATTCTTCCTTTGGGTTGTATAAGGTTACTTGATTCCTTCCGTTGTTTTTGGAATAATACAATGCCCGGTCTGCATCAGCTACGAGTTCAAGGTATTTCTCGTATTTCTTTTTTCCGGTACAAGTGACCCCCAGGCTGATGGTCATATAGAAATGAAATTGATTACATTTTTCGACGTTGATTCGAATTCTCTCTGCCACTTCTCTGCCTTCAATAATATCCGTATCCGGCAGGATCACTACGAACTCCTCGCCACCATAGCGACCCACTACGTCATAGCTTCGGACGGAGTCTTTGATGATGCCGGAAATGGTTTTCAATACTTCATCTCCAACGTTATGACCAAATTCATCGTTGATGCGTTTGAAGTGATCCAAATCCGCCATGATAACGGAGAGATTTGAGTTAAACCGTTGGCTTTTGTGAAATTCTTCTTCCAATCGTCGAGTGTAATACCATCGCGTATATAAGCCGGTTAACGGGTCGAGTATGGAGGAGCGATATGAGATGGCATTTCTGATGGCCATTGAAATAATTGGTTCTAAGTTATCAATAAACAGGGCAAATCGATCAAATTCTTCGTTGCTCATCATCAGATTGCTATTTTCCGCATACATCATGACTTTATAAGTTTCATCCACAAAAAATTCCGCTTTTGCTTCAAAAGGAGTACGAATAAAGCCCTGTCTTTTTTTCAGCATTTTTTGAATCAACAGATTTTCTTCACTTATTTTAGTGCTGGTCAGAGACATCCAACTTTTATAAACGACGTGGTTACCCTTCAAAACACCGATAATCATCTTTCTGATGGGGGAAAAGGATAAGATCCAGCTGACAAATTCAGCCAGAATTTCTTCCGGGTCAGCGGAGGCAGTAATGGTTTTAGAGAAATTGATGATTTCATGTAAGACATCCATTTCATTCATTTTTGCGATTAGATTGGATTCAAATTGGCTGAGCAGATCATTTGTCAGGATATCTTCCTTTTTTTCCGATCTCAAGGCATTGGAGATGACGTTGACGTAATCTTCTAATGTCTTTTCGCCCATCAGGAGTTCCCGATTGATTTTTTCTGCTGCGGATAACATTTTCATGCTCTTGTACATCTCGACAGCGTTTCTGGCAAATTTCTTTGTTTTTCTGTACTGTCCCATTTCTCTGTACAAATATGCAAAAGCTTCGTTCGTCAATGCGATGGGCAGTTTCATATGGGATTTCAAATAATATTGTATGAGAGATTCAAGATACCGTTCGAAATCTTCCGGAAAGTTTTTCGCCAGTTTGTCTTTAAATGCCACAGCGATCTCTTCTTTCCAAAGATGATGAGCTTCTTTAAAGCGATCAAAATAGCGTTTAATCTCCTCAGGTTCATTAGTCAAAGCCAATTTTACAACATCATGAAAGCCGTAATCTTGAGCAAAAGGTTCCTTCAATACCTCAGGGTCAATCGGCTCGGTGTTGTCCATTGAGAAAAAGCACATGTACTTAAATCGCATGGCCTTTTGCCTGATTTCAGGAAAATCGGCCATTTCAATGGCTTTGTCAAGGTCTTCAAGCGCTTCTTTATATTGTTTGTTGTACGAATGGTACAGTCCCTCGATGAGATAACTTAATGCCAGATTATTTCTGTCGTTGTAAGTTCTTGAGATTTCCCGGCTTTTTTCGATGAAGGTAAACATGCTGGCGATGTCTCCTGAATAGAGATAACTGTTAGCCAGGTTTAAAGCTGGTCTGAGCGATAACTGCGGGATACCGTATTGTTCAGAATATTTGATAGCATTTTGAAGTATGGGTTTTGAGTAATGAGGACCGTTAATGTCCATAATGGTACCCAAAGAGGAGTAAACCAGCGGAAGGAGAAATTTCAATTCTGATTTTTCCACTGATTCCATGTTTTCTTTGCTTAATACGGCTGACTCATCCCATTTGTTGTTGCGCCATTCTATCATTGCCGAAAGGTTTTTGAAGAGAATATTCAGGTAATGATAACGGCCAAATTTCACCATTTTTCCATTCACTATTTTAATCTCTTCGAGAGCAGGTCCTATTTTTCCCGATTCGTAAAGACAGTAGACAAAGGAAAGGTTATTTGCAAAATCCGGAAAACTTTTAAACGGGTTACCATTAGGGTAGAGCTGATGATATTCTTCTTCCACTCTGTTAAATTCACATTTAAGAACCAGATTGTACAGATAGAGGTAGAAAAGTCTTTGAGATTGCTGAAACTTTTCGGCGATTGCCTCGTCTAAAATCTCGCCTTTCAGAACATTTAACAAAGAAGGGAGCATGAGCATTTCAACGGTTATTTCGTCTTCCTGCAGTATATCGAATGCGTTCTGGAAATATTGATCTACTATGGCCCAGCTCATGTTTTTGGAGAAGTTTTCACAACCTGCTCGCAGATACATCGCTGCTGCGGCTCTTCTTTTTCCGATTTGTTTATAATGCCAAGCCTTTCTGGAATAATCCGGGGAGATTCTGCAAAAATTTTGATGTATTTCTTTCTTATCTATGTCTTCCAGATTCTGATAAGCCTTATACCAGATGTCGTGAAGTGTAAATCGATAACGCTCTCCTTCCTTGATCATTAATCCCGCCCGCTGCATTTTAATCAGCGAATTTTCCGCCTTTTTTAGATCAATTTGAATACTTTGACATAGGTCTTTTAACTCACCTTTTGTGAAGTTTTCTGATAATCCCGAAAAAGTGGAAAGCATTTTTTTATCCGAAGGGTCGATCTGCTGGAAGAGTTTATCAACGTAATCCTCCATGCCTTTGATATTGTGTATGTTTCCTTCTATTACCCATTTGCCTTCTTTGATGTTCAATTTACCGGTTGAATTCAGTAACATGAGAAAATTATAGATGAGTCCGGGATACCCGTTTGTGAGATTGTATATCCAATTCACTTGGGGTTCGTAGTTGGTTGTGAAGGGTTTTCCCAATAAGACTTCCAGATATTTTGCGGTCTGTTCTTTGTTGAAAGGTTCGAGTTTGAACTTCTTGGTAAATGCAAATTTTCCTTCTCTTTGCGTTGAGGCGGCAATGATAAGAACCTTGGAGGGAATGAGCATGGACTGAACATAATCCATGAGTTTTCGGTATCCCTCGTCGATCTGTTCGAAATCGTCAATGAGAATTGCGATTTCATCCATGATGCCAATGAGCTTTCCAACGATTCGTGCCACACGATCTAAATTATAAGGAGATTGCAAATCCCAAAGATACTGAAAATCATCCAGATTAACACCGGCAAATTCGGGGTTTTCGGTAATCTGAAGCAGTTCTTGACAAAAATGTTTAGTATCGCCTGCTTTTAAAGTTTTCCAGCCGTTGTTGATCAGATCGGTCTGAATGAGGTTTAAAAAAGTGGTTTTTCCCACTCTCGAACCTCCGTGGATAAGGTAAGAACCATTTTCTTCGCTTTGTAAGTCGGCAAAGTAGGTGTTAAACTCCCTTAAATCCTTATCCCTTTCCACGATATGAGAAGAAACCAGATCCCTCTTGACCAAACCGTCTAAAAGATGATGGCTACGTTTAATATGGATTTTATCGGTGAACAATCGGCCGAAATGAGATGGCCTTTTCTTCGGATTCTCATCCGTCATCTGTTTCAGTTCTTGAGAGAAATGTACTTTCGTATCCTCCGGCAGCAGATTTTCCAGTATTTTTCCCAAAACAAACGTGTCTGAAGCCGATGTGGGCCATTGACCTTCAAGGATCTCGGGTGCGACGAATACATCATCTCGGTTTTGTACGAATTTTAGTGCATCTTTATTGTAATTGACCCATAAGGGAGGTAAGATTCTCAAGCGATTTGAAAGCAACAAATGCGGAAAACCCCAAATGCCAAATCCTTCTCCCGTTACATGATGAAGCAGTTCCATGGAATCGATGAGTTGTAAAGCGATTTCAATCTTTTGAGCATCTTCAAGTGGTAAGCGGTCTATCCCCTCTTCACCCTGATAGGGGAAAAGGAAAAGCGGTTCCGCTGAATTAAAGTCCATAAAATCGGGCAGGATAAAGTGATTTTGAAATTGATACAGGATTTTTATCCTGGAATTGATTCGGTCCTGAAATGATCCGCAAACAAAACTTCTTAATTGTTTGGAGCGCTTGTAAACTCCGCCGGTTTCAACCAGATATTCGTCTCCTTCAAAATTCGTTCTAAGAAGTTTAATTATTTGCATCGCCATACCTCCTGAAGTGATTAGTTGTCTCTATTCTTTTTCCAAGATCTCCATCAGCTGATATTCAATCACACGGTCCATATCGAAGGCATCCAGTCCCAAGTAGTAATCGATGGTATCTGTTATGGCCTGTAGGGGTACTAAACCGACGATTTCTGATCCAATGACGGAAACACCATAGCGTTTTGCCTCGACTTTGATCATTTCAAATACCCTGTAAATACTGGTTTTTTTGAAGTTGGTCAGATTCATGGAGACCTGTACAATTCCTTTTTCCTTTAATTCTACACCCATGGCCTTTACATATCGGAATCCGCCGCTTTTGTTTCGAACCATTTTGGCAATATCGTTGGCGATTTGAAGATTATCAGTTGCCAGGTTGACATTGTAAGCAATCAAGAATTCGCGGACACCTACTGCAACTACACCGGCGCTGGGATGTATGGTGTCAGCGGGCCCATAATCGGGTTTCCAATTATCCTTCAAAATTTTTTCGCTGAATCCCTCAAACTGACCTTTTCTGATATTGGCTAAATCCCTTCTTTCAGTATTAGAAGCAGATTTCTCATAAAGATAAACGGGAATTTTTAATTCGTCACCGATCCGTTGCGCCAGTTGTTTGGAATGTTCAATACATTCCGCATAATCCATATTTTTTAAGGGGATCAACGGAATGACATCCGCTGCACCCATGCGAGGGTGTTCTCCTCGGTGATTTCTCAGATCGATCAATTCGGCAGCGGTTTTTGTCATATCGTAGAGGGTTTCGATCACTTGAGATGGTTCTCCCACCATGGTGACCACGGAACGGTTGTGATCTTTATCCATTGAATAGTTGACAATCCAAACCCGATCGTATTTGTCGGCACATTTGACTATTTTTTCAACTACATCTGCGTTTTTTCCTTCGCTAAAATTTGGTACGGATTCAAGCCACTTCATTTTTAACCTCCTGAATTAAAATTCTGATGTAACCTCTGCATCCACCTTTAAAGGCACCTTTAGTGAATAGGCGTTTTCCATTTCATCTATCAGTATTTCTTTCATTTCCTCAACTTCTTCGTTCGGACATTCCAGAACGAGTTCATCATGTATCTGCATAATCATCATACAGTTTGATTTTTTCTGATCGATTCTTTTTTGGACGTTGATCATGGCGATCTTCATGATATCGGCAGCGGTTCCTTGGACGGGCGAATTGATGGCTATACGTTTTGCTTCCTGCCGCAATCTTTGATTTGAAGCATCGATATATTTAATCTTTCTCAAACGTTGAAAAACGGTTCGAACTTCCTTCTTTTCTTGTGCTTGTTTTTCCATTGCCTCCATGTATTCCTTTACTTTTGGATAGGTTTTGAAATACTCGTTGATAAATTTTTCCGCTTCGTATACACTGATTCCTATTCGTGATGATAATCCGTATGAAGAAATCCCGTATATAATGGAAAAGTTGATCATTTTGCCAATGCTTCTCTGATTGGCTGTCACTTGGTCCATCTCCACCGAAAAGATTTTGGAAGCTGTGAATGAGTGAACATCTAAATGATCGTTAAACGCTCTTATCAAATGATCATCCGAGCAAATATGTGCCATCAGCCTCAATTCGATTTGAGAATAATCGGCACTGAGTAGTTTCCAGCCTTTTTTCTGAGGTTTGATGGCGTTTCTGATTTCCCGCCCCTCTTCTTCTTTTACGGGAAGGTTCTGCAGATTGGGGTCAGAACTGCTCAAGCGCCCGGTAGCTGTTCCAATTTGATTAAATGAAGAATGAACCCGTCCGGTTTCTTTGCTGATAAAACCCGGGATTGCGTCAATGTAAGTTGATTTTAGTTTTGAAAATTTTCGGTATTCCAGCATTAATCTGGCGATTTCGTGTTTTTTGGATAATTTTTCAAGTACTTCTCGCCCCGTTTTATAGTTTTTACTCTTTGATGTTTTACCTTGAGATGGAAGACCCATTTTATCGAATAAGATTTCACCCAGCTGAACGGGGGAGTTTAAGTTGAATTCCTGACCGGCCATTTTGAAGATCTGTTTTCTAATCTCATGAATGAGCTGTTCGGTTTTCTCCGAAAGGGCATGTAAATAGTCTCGGTCAAAATAAACACCATTGTGTTCCATTTGAATCAGGACCTTTAACAAGGGCATTTCAATCTCCCCAAATAGTTTTTCTAAACCGGCCATTTTTAATCGTTCACCAAACAACTGATATAAACGATAGGTATAATCAGCATCTTCACCTGAATAAGCGGTAGCATCCTCAATACTGACTTGTGAAAAATTGGAGATACCAGGGGTTTTGGAAATGATGGTGTCAAAGCTGATCATTTGATGGGAAAATTCCTCCATGACTAACAAATCCAACCCATGTTTACCTTTGTCTGGATCCAGTAAATAAGAGGCAATCATTGTATCAAAATATCGTTCAGGAAGGTTAAACCCGCAATTCATCAAAACGGCAAAATCGTATTTCAAATTGTGTCCAATGACCAGAGCATCTTTTGTTGCATCTAATATTTCCCTTAATCGGCTTGAATGAAGGTTTTTAAGATTTGATGATGGTTGATGTCCCAAAGGCAGGTAATAACTATTGTCCTTTCCCCAGGAAAAAGAAACTCCGACCAGTTTAGCTTCTCTGACATTTAGAGAAGTTGTTTCGGTATCCAAGGCGAAGGCTTTTTGATTGGAAAGCTCCTTTAACCAGTCATCGAACAGCTCTTCTGTGATGGTTTGGTAATCCGGTGTCTTCTCATCAGTTGGTTTTGATTCTTGCTGCGAAAACAGTAATCCCTGGGTGTTGGAATGATCTGCCCATTCCGTTAGAAGAGAGTCAAATTGGAATTTGGAAAAGAGTTGTGTCATCACTTCCAAGTCGATCCCTGAGTAGATATAGTGGTTGATCTGGCTGTACGGATCTTTCAGGTCAACGTCATCTTTCAATTGAACCAGCTTTTTACTTAAAAAACCATTCTCCCTGGATTCTTCAAGGCGTTTCCGGTTGGCTTGACTAATTTTGTCCAGGTTGTTGTAAATCGCTTCTAGTGTACCAAATTCACAAATCAATTCTTTGGCTCTTTTTTCACCAATTCCTTTGATTCCGGGGATGTTATCGGAGGCGTCGCCCATCAATGAGAGATAATCAACCATATGGGGGGGTTCAAAACCGAATTTCTCTCTAAAGGCATTCCGATCATACAGCTTGAGTTGGGTTACCCCCTTTTCAGCCCGAAGAATTCTAACCTTTTCGTTGATTAATTGAAATAAGTCTTTATCACTTGTCACGACTTCAAATTGATCCGCATCTTGATCAAATCTGTTAATAAAGGTGGCAATCAAATCATCGGCTTCAACGTTTTCCACAGACAACACCTGAATTCCAAAGGCTTTTACCAACGCTTCCACAAAACCCATTTGAAACCGTAATTCGTCAGGCATCGCCGCTCGATTGGCTTTGTAATCTTGATACATCTCGGTTCTGAATGTCTTTCTGGCCCTATCCAAGAAAAATACAACCAAGTCATCCTTTTCAACCGTTTCTTTCAACAATTTTGTCAGCATTCTTGAAAGGCCATACAGAGCATTAACCGGTTCGCCTGAAGAAGTATTTAAATTACGAATGGCGAAAAAAGCCCTGTAAACAAGACCCGACCCATCGATGAGGAAGAATCTTCTCACGATCAAACCACCTCTTTTTGGAATAGATCGGAAACTTTTGTTCCAATCTTGTTTTGAGTAACGGCGTTGATGGAAAGCTGATCTTGAGAGTCATCTATGAGTACATAAGCCATTTCGAATCGTTTCAAGAAATTCCCTTTACGTTTTTCATCTCTTTCAATGACCGTTCGCCATGTTCCGGTATTGATGTAAAAACGGGTTTGACCGGAGCTTGGCAGCAAATAGTTTTCAAATTTATGTCTATGGGCGAAAATCAATCCCCTTAGATTTTCATAATCGATGTTGGGCATCTCACAGTAACCGTAAAAATCCCTTTCTTGAAATCCATACTTTTTAGGGTTGTCGATGGCTCGATTGAGAATCGTTCTAGCTTTTGTTTTCATGTAATTGGTTCTTTTTAGCGAACGGATTTTGGAAACCAATCCCACCAGAATCCGGCCAAATTTAACACCTCGATTACTGTTGATAAACAGATTTGAAAAACGATGAGCGATGGGATAGTTGGATTTGATCCAGTGTTTTGCCTGCACAGTCTTCAACATTTTCAGCAGTTCTTCCATCCACAATTCCACTAAATTGATCCCCATGTCATAGGTTTTCATCATGGTTGAAAACCATTCAAACACATCCATATTGGGTTGCACATCATCGTAATCGTGAGGGATGTGTTCGGGGACATCGCCGTTGATAAGGACTTCCCTGAAATGAATCATCATGTATCGGGTCATATAATCTCCGATGGGGGGAATCAACTGACCCTTTTTATCTTTGCCAAACCGATTGCCTGGGTCGAAGTTGTTGCCGTGTATGGCAAAAACACCCCAGTTTTTGTCGTAAAAATAGGGAACAAACTCAATGTTTTCAGGAGTTCCAATCAGTTCTTTAAACCGGTTTTGCAATTTGGGGTTGTCGTGAAAATAATAATCGTGATTGCCGATCACATAGATCAGACGATTAAGTCTGCAAAATCTGGATAGGGCATTAAAAACCTTGGGGTGATTGTTAACGATATGATTGATTACGATTGGATCAATTTTGTCATGAAGTTCCTCAAAGGGGACTAAACCCAAATCTTTTACTATTTTACTCTCCATGAGTTCAAGACCGTCTCCAACGATAACCAACTCGGTTGTTTCCCCAGATGCACTCAAATTCAGCAATAACTGCTCCAGTTCATCATCGAAGATGAAATTATCGCAAATTAACCCATCCCCTATATGCATGTCGCTGATAAAGACTCTTTTCACGGATGTACCTCACTTTGTCTTGCATGAAAAATCCTTGTGAGACAGATGCGTTCACTTGTTAATTATACCAGATAAACGTGTTTTAAGAAAAATTTCTGTGATATAATTCAACCGTATGTTAAAGTTTTTTAAATATCCAGAACTCGACGATCGTTCCCCATTCAACTTTTTGAGTCAATCAGCGGATATGGTTGTTAATAAAGCATAGGGTTCATTATGAAAGGAAAATGGTTTTAGGATTAAGCATAAAACCGAAAAAAGTAATAATAGAAAACGGTATTAGGAGAAACGTTTAGTGATTTCAAAACAATTGGGCATGGAAGTGTATTTTGAACTGCATGCCAGTAACCGATCTGTAGAACGTGAAATAGAAATGGATGACGTCATGCGAATAATAGACGATCCGAAAACAGCTTGTTTTTTTCAAAAGAACGCCCGTGTGAGATTCGAGGGTTCACATACGGTGATCATTGGTCAAGTTCGGCATTCGTGCCTTTGGATCATTACAGTTTTTCAAAGGAAGGGAAAGGGTGAGAAATGAAAAAACTCATAATTGCGATCTGGATCAGTTTCTGCTTTGCCGTCTCTTTTTCAGATACGTTGCAGGAATTAGGAAGCAATTCTGTGGGATTGTTGGTGAGTTATTCAAGATTAACTGCTGATCAAATCCATGAAAAACTGAATGAAGTGCCGTATCACAGGATGTTTATGTTGAATTTTGCAGATCGGAAAATATGTGCCCTTTTGTTAGAAAATGAACAGATGGCACTTTATCGGGTTGATGACTTTAGACAAGTGGAAGATCTTGAAGCAGAAAAGGCTGTCTGGATCTATTTGCAGATCCAGACCTCTTTGTTTGACCAGACCGATTGGAAAGAACCTTTTTCTTATACCAGATTGATATTGGATGATATGAGTTACATCGATTTTTTTTTAAACAACAGTGCCATCTTTCAGAACGAACAATTCCAGACCTTTAAAAACAACAATAAGCCAGACGAAGTGACGCATTACATTCAGCATTATCATCAACTGTTAACACTTTTTTCCAACCAAATGATTCGTTTCTTCAATGATCAAGAGATGGACCTGAAACCAACGATATATGAGGAGATAACAGAGAGAATTCCGGCTGCGGGATATGACTTTATTCAAAATGAAATCGAGAGCTATCATTCACAGGTTCAGTTGTTGTCTTTTCTGGAATTTTACAAGGATTATCAAAGAGGGATTTACAAACAGTCGGGAGAATTTTTTGCGGATTTACCGTGGGCTACCTTTTTTAATAAAAATACGGTGGAAAATGCCTGCCGTTTTCAATTAAACTTGGATTTTCTGAAATATTCAGCTAAACAAATCGATGAGTATTTAACGGAATTAAACCAGGTCTTTTCTAAAAGTTATGGTGTGATGGATATAGATGCTTTAACCACCCTGTTGATGAAATACGTTGTTTTTGAAATCATTGCATTTGAGGCCTTGGATCAATTCAGAACAGATGCTGTGCCAGAGGCTCAATCTCGTTTTTTACGCATCTTAATCAACCGGGATCTTCACTATGATCAAATAGATGATTTTTTAAAATCAACCTTGCAACAACTAAAAACAAACTTGATTCGTTCAGTCTCATTACTGTCTGTCCATGATCATGCCTTTCGATTGGTCAATGCCCTAAATCAAACGAAAGTACAATTATCCACGAGTGTAACCGATGACCTGATTCAACACTCTTTTTCCTCTGTTGAGTTGATCACGCCTTTTGAAATTCCACAAGAAAATGCTCATTTTGCCGTTGTAAATACAACAGTGGAGCTGTCTTCGGATAAGCAAGAATCTTTTAGCAAGGTTTATCCGGTGTTTCCAAAGCAAGCGACAAAAGGGGCCCCCATTATACTATTGGATTTTTTTCACACGGCAGCTAATCATTTGACCAGAACGATCCTTCTGGCCTTAAGGACGATTATCACCAACGGATTCAGTCTGTACAAACTTGAGCAGGAAATCAATACGGAAAATGTCACCATTTCAATACAAGAATATCTGAGAATGGAACCTTTTCACGAGCTTTACCAAATGAAACCCACAGATGAAAAAAGGTTGAAGGCTCAAATTTCCAATGCCAATATCGAGTACCTGGCTTTGGATAACCTGTTTGCGGGAAATATTCCCAAGGCAATCTTGAGTGAAATTGAGAAAACGCCATCTATTGAGCACTTTCAGCTGGCCAGATATCCCATTGCTTATTATTCTAAAGAAACAGCAATTACTTCTAATCTGGAGAAAAACGAAAAGGCGTTGATCTTTGTTCATGGGAAGCAAAACATTCCCTACTTTGATCACCAAGGGGATATCCTACCGCAGATTGAAGCTGTTTGGAGGAACAAGGGGAGAATGGATGTGTGGAATGGCTTCTACACTTATGTGAATGAACATACTGAGTCTTTTTCCAATTTTGATTTTTATGAGTTTATTTATGATACGTCGGTTTTAGATGCACAAGCATATGGGCAAATACTGGCGCAGATCCTCATTGACCATTCAATACATAGCGCTTATGATGAGATCTATATCATCGCCTCCAGTATGGGCGGATTGGTTTCCCGGTACTGTCTCAATTATTCCTATCCGTTACAAACGCCAGGCGAATCTATTCGTTTTGGTGATTACGTCAAAGAACTGATCACGCTGGACTCACCTCATATGGGAACGATTGCTCAAAATTTTATTTTGACGATCAATCCAGCCTTGATGGAAGCGGTGTTAAAGGTTAAAGACGATAATCCGCCAAATTTAGAACTGACATTGGGAAATTTTATTGCCTCCTTCGTGAACGGTACCGAGGCTCAAAAGAGTGCTGAATTGATGATTTATTTTGCAAGAAATCATCCGGAGATGGTAGGTAAGCTCTTCACCGAAATGTTACGTTTTCTTGATCCCTTTCCCGGTGGCATGTGTATGCTTTATCAAGATCCGGATTATTGCGAATCTCTTGGGGTCTACCTTTATTATGAGACAGAAAACGAGTCATTTGAGTCTGTTTTTGTCAGCGATCCACCAACGAATCAGCTCAACCAAACCGATGGCTATTTGGACAAACTGTTTTTAATTTCAGGAGAGCTGACCGAAAATGCCACTGACATTACCCAAGGCCTTTCTATCACATACCATCTAATGCGAACTATCGGGGATAAATTATCTCATCAGACCATGGAAAATCTGTCACGCCACGGGAGAAATGACGGGGTTGTAAACCTTTACTCTCAGCAAATGTGGGGTATAGACAAAGGCCAGCAAAGATATCATTTTTTCGATTTGGATCATCTGGCGATTCCCAGGAATAATGATGTGGTAGAATTCATCATGAACCAAAGAATATTAAAAACACACAAATAAACAGGGGGAAATCAATGCACGAAATCGACGCAGCTTATGAAATAGAGAGGCTTATAGAGTACGCAAAACAAACACATTTGATCGAAACGGATTCCAAACAACATATGTTGTTGAATGCCATTTTTCTTAGAAACAATTTAATGGCGCTGCTGAATGTCGATACACCTTATCAAGGGAATCTGCCTCAAGAGACCACTGATTTGCATGAGATTTTGGATCATTTGATGATTTATGCAGTCAATACAGGCATGATAGAAGACACAACCACCGATAAAGATTTGCTGGATAC
>Ga0116163_1001816_pt1 | contig 12892 bp, 8 predicted proteins | sample AD_UKC107_MetaG_FD_89889 | JGI IMG/M metagenome (GOLD analysis project Ga0116163, IMG submission 89889) | Active sludge microbial communities of municipal wastewater-treating anaerobic digesters from Hong Kong - AD_UKC107_MetaG | ecosystem: Engineered > Bioreactor > Anaerobic > Digestate | place...
CCAAACAATTTGTTGCAACGCCATTGGTTACATCTTTTGACAGCATATTGTACGTTCGAATGCCCATAATGTATAATGGCGAATGGTTTGCAAAGCAAGTATCAAGCAGCTACAAGAATGACATTTCAAAAATTATTATTGACATAAGGGGCAACAGGGGAGGAGAAGACAGCGCCTGGCGAGAAGTTATCGGCTCAATAATAGCTGAGCCAATAGCTGTTAAAACACACATTTCAATGAATGATAATGAAGCGGTGAAGAATATTCTGCCGCTTTATAATTTAGATGTACCTCAGGTTATTGTCACCGATACAATTTTTCCTTCTGATAGCAGCATCAATTATAAAGGTGATATTTTTATCCTTCAGGATGCAGACACATACTCCGCTGCCAGCAGCTTGGCTTCCGTTGCATTTCAGTACAAACACATAGTTACTGTTGGGTATCCATCACCTTATATCGGAGGAAGGGGATTAACACCGTTAATTTTTAAATTGCATCATTCCGGAATAGTATTTCGCATGCCATTTACGGTTGATTTATCGGGAGTGCCAGCTAATCCGTATATGAATAAAGTTGAGGTTGAATTACAGCAAAACATCAATGAGTATTTTGAAAGAACAACCATCGATCCTTATAGCATTGAGTATTTAACGAATAGTGACCCGTTGATTCGCTTCGTAAAAAATGCTGCAATCAACGCTGGGCGGCTATAGTATTTGGTTGAATGGTAGCAAGTTGAATTGCGTGTACTTTTTCATTAGAATTCAGATTCGTGGCTGAATCTCTGCTAACCTGAGGCTGTGCCTCAGAAATAGTAACAATTTTCAACTTTTCAACCTGTTTGGATAGGTTTTCTCAGGTATTTATTTGTGGCAGAGTGATTAAATAATTGGAATTTTCTCGGTATAAATGTATCTTTATCTAGCGGGACAAGGAACCTCAATCAGCATTATCCCTTGTTATAGTTCACAAAAAATAATCAGATATGAAAAGAACAATTATTTCAGGCGTAGTACCATTGCTTCTACTCCTTACTGCATTGGTAATGCCTGTCGTACATTTGTCAAATAATGTGCTTGTAATAGTAGGTGGAGTTCTTACAATGATTTTGGGAACTTCCCTGTTTTTTATGTTAGACAATTTCAGAAAACATCCTACAGTAAAAAAGTTATACTTCATTATCGCCTTTTTTGCGGTATTTCTGTTTATTCCTGCTTTCTTTGTTTCCGTACAGGGTTTTTTCTTTATTCCAATTAAAATAACAACCATACTAGCTGCTATTACAGGTGGCTTTTTGCTGTTTTTCTTCGTAAACGAAATTATTAAAAAGCGATTAATGCTGAAAGAAATATCGTTTGGGCATTTTTTTATTGTTTTTACAGCCCTACTTGTTATTCCATTGCAGACGCAACAACCTGATTATTCCTTCAATCCAAAAATTTCAGAAGTTTCATATCCAAAAAACGAAGGTTCTGTAATATACATTGATGGTGGGCATAATAATATTCATACCTTGGATGACAGGTTGTATTCAACGGGCAATTTGTTGAAGCAAGATGGGTACAAAGTTGTTTCTTACAATGAAAAAGTAGAAATTGATAAGCTAAGAGAGTGTAAAATTTTTATAATAGTTAACGCTCTCAATGAAAAAAATGTATCAGGTTGGGACAGTCCGACATATCCGGCTTTTTCAGACCAAGAAATTTCTGAAATTAAGCAATGGGTAGCAGAAGGAGGCTCTTTGATGCTTGTTGCTGATCACATGCCATTCCCCGGTGCCGTGTATAATTTGGCAAAAGAGTTCGGTTTTGAATTTGAAAATGGTCATGCCGTAAAAAAAACAAATGGAGCAGACATGTTTTGTCGTCAATCAAATACACTTCACGAAAATATTATAACAAACGGAAAAAACGATAGTCAAAAAATAGACTCCATCATTACGTTTAGTGGTTCCGCCTTTAAAATACCCGATGATGCTGAACAAATTCTTGAATTTGACTCTTTATGGGTTACCTACAACCCCCAAGAAGCGTGGAATTATGACAATATTGAGCCTATTCCCATAAAGGGATTTTCACAGGGTGCGTTTAAAAGTTTTGGAAAAGGACGGGTTGCAGTTTTTGGAGAAGCAATGATGTTTACAGCCCAACTTGGATTAGGATTGAGTTTTGTAAAAATTGGCATGAACTCACCTCATTGCCCTAATAATTATAAATTATTGTTAAATACAATACGTTGGCTTGACACAAAATAATGAATGCCATCCCCTTGTTCCCAGTTGGGCCGAGGTTGTACCTCGGCCCAACTATTAAAACAGGCTGCGCCTGAAAGGTATTGCTATGCAAAGCCCGTTGGGCTTTATTCCCCACACGAAAAAGTTCCGTTAATTTCTCAAGCTAACGTAAGATGTGAGTATGAATTTGCCGAATTTACTATTTTATTGATATTGTGAACTTTAAACTATAACATTTTTGACGTTAGTCAACATTCCCCACATAAGAACTTCCGGAACAGATTTAAACTAAATTTATCTATTCCTCCAGTTCTTATTAAATTCTCTTGCTAACGTAAAATGGATAGCAAAAATGAGATGGAAAATGATAATTTTGCATAAAATATAAATAATTGATAATCAGCAACTATTTTTTACGTTAGTCAGAATTTTAAAAAGACAAATAGATAGCAATTTCATTGAGTAGAATTTCGTACTTTTGTTAAAAAGAATATGAAATGGAAGAAAAGGTGAAGTATTGGATTGATCTTTCAGATTATGATTTGGAAACCGCTGAAGCAATGCTTAAAAGCAAAAGATTCCTTTATGTTGGGTTTATGTGTCATCAAACAATAGAAAAAGTTTTTAAAGCATATTTTACCTTTCTGAAATCAGATGTTGCGCCATATTCACATAGTTTATCCTATTTAGCAAAAAAGGGTGACTTTTACGAATTATTCTCTGAGGAACAAAAAGATTTTATAGACCAAATTGAACCTTTAAACATTGAAGCTCGTTATCCGTCTCATAAAGAAAGGCTATTGAAGAGTTTAACCGAAAATAAGTGTATGGAGATTATTGGAAAAACTAAGGAATTACAAGAATGGATAAAAGGGAAGCTATAATAAAAGTCAAAGAATACGCTATTCTGCTTAAGAAGTACCTACCTCTTGAGAACGTGTATTTATTTGGATCGTATGCAAAAAACACAAATCGTATCGATAGCGATATAGACGTAGCGATTGTTGTAAAAAAGATTGAAGAAGACTTTTTTACTATTCAACCACTATTGTGGAAATTAAGAAGACAAATTGACGATAGGATTGAACCAATTCTTATAGAAAAAGACAATGACATTAGTGGTTTCTTGACTGAAATTCAAAGAAATGGAATAGAGATATCCTAAAGCAACCAAGCCCAATACCTGGTCGCACAAAACGCCCTCGCTTGCGCCCGAATTTATCGTTTGATATAAAGAATTTCCCCTTGTTCCCAGTTGGGCCGAGGTTGTACCTCGGCCCAACTATTAAAACAGGCTGCGCCTGAAAGGTATTGCTATACTATTGCTGCGATAGTAAATTAAAGGGCTTTCGCCCGCTCCCGCACCTACTGGTAGCTTAGCTAATTTGCTGTTGTGGCAGCGGTAGGGGAGTAACTCTGTTGAATAACACTGCAGGTTCTTTAAACAGGATTCAATAATTTTTTGTAAATTTCAAAACTATTTTACTGATTAACAGAATACGTTTCTACGTAAACGTAATGATTAAAATATTATACCGTGTAAAAGTAAACTGGTAGATACATGTTTTTCATACTATAATAAAACCCGTTTAAAGGGTTGTATTAATAACAAAGTATGAAGTTTTCAATTATACAGGTTAGTTAGCGTTCATTGTAAAAAGACACAGACGAAATTAATGACAAAGAAATGTTTGCTTCATATAGACAAAGAAAAAAGAACCCCAACGCACGTTCAGGCACATTTGGCTGCCCCGACGCACAGGGCGACAGCTTCGCAGCCAAAAGAGCCTGACCTTTTCTACCGCACCGCATCGAGAAACGACAGTATTAAACTAAAAATAGAAATTATTAAATGGACTTAAATTTTTTTAGATACGATAATCTATTTAATATACTTACACCCAAAGACGGAAACGCTTTGCCTGTAATTCGATTATTAAAAAAAGATAAAGTTGCATTTATTATCAGTTTTCTTTATCGTGAATTTAAACAATACAATACTTTACCGATTTCAAATCAAGACCTTATAAAAAAACTTGCTGAGTATATTGACGAAATCCAAGACATCTCATTTGATTCTAATTTGATTTTTGAGGATAATCTAACAAAAGCAAAAAAAATGATTGAAGAATGGAGTAATCAAGATATTATTAGACAATATCCTGATGAAACAGGTGAGAATTTACATGAATTAACATCTCATACTGAAAGGGCAATCCGCTGGTTAGAAAGTTTAAAGCCAAGAGAATTTGTTGGAACAGAGTCCCGATTTCGTGATATAATTCGCAGATTAAATGAATTAATTGAAGAAAGTACAGAAGACCCTGAACAAAAAATTAAAGAATTAGAATCCAAAAAAGCAGAACTTACAGCAGATATTGATGATAAAATAAGGAAAATTAAAATGTCTGGTAAGGTCGATTCATTTTCTGAAATACAGTTAAAAGAACGATATACAAATATTACCGAAGACGCAAAAGAACTATTATCAGACTTTAAAGAGGTTGAGCAGAATTTTCGAAAAATCACAAATGAAATCTATGAAAAACAATTTGGTAATTTTAGAAAAGGCAAAATACTCGGTGTTATTTTGGACGAAACTGAAGAATTAGAAGAATCACCACAGGGAAAGAGTTTTTATTCTTTTTGGGAATATTTAAAATTAGAAGATAATCAACAGGATATCCATTCACTTGTTGGCAAGATTTACAGAATTTTAGATGAAAAAGGCGTTCCTATTGTAGATAAATTCCTTCAACATTTGAAAATCCATCTTTTTGATGAAGGTCAAAAAGTTATTGAATCTAACAATTTATTGATGGATAAATTAAGTAGAACGCTTTCAGAAAAAAATATAAAAAACAGAGTTAAAGCATTGGAATTAACAAATGATATTCAACAGGTTGCAATTAGATTAATAGACAAACCGCCACGTGATGAAAACTTTTTTGTTTTAGAGGGTAATCCTGTAATTGATTTTTTAATGGATAGACCAGCACAGTTTAACGAGCCTGAAGAAAAAGCAACATTTAAAAATCATCCAAAAAACAATAATAGTGATGATTCTGAAAATGGAATAAACAGTTTGTTTAATCATTTTGAAATTGATACAAAACAGTTGACTTCAAATATTTATGAATTGTTAAAATTCAATAATACTACAACGTTGGGTGAAATATTGAAGCGATTTCCGTTAAAGTATGGAATTTCAGAATTACTTGCATATTATTCAATTGCAAACAAATTTCAACATCAGATAATTGACAATGAAACGGAAATTATTTTAATGAATAATAAAAAAGGTCAACAAATAGAAACTCCAAAATTAATTTTTTTAAAATAATCTATGCAAATACGAAAAGAAAATATTGAAGAATTTGCCCCGCTTGTGATTAAATTATTGCAAGGAATAATTTACAATGAAGATGCAAAAACGTGGAATGAATTATACAGACATCAATCAAAACTAAATGAATATTTTGCAAGAATAGGGATTGAATTTCATTTTGACGAAAAAGAGGGTTATTCATTTATCAGTCAGCCAGATTATTCAGAACTTGACTCAAATATTTCATTACCACGATTAACAAGCAGAATTCCGTTGTCTTATGAAGTTACTCTACTTCTAGTGATTTTGCGTGAAATGCTTGATGAATTTGATATAAAAGCAACTACAAAGAAATGTTTTAAAACCCACCGTGAAATTAGAGAACGAGTACAAATGTTTTTTAAGGACAAAGCCAATAAGTCAAAATTAATTAAAAACATTAATTCACATATAAATAAATGTTGTGATTTGGGTTTCTTGAAAGTGAATAGTGAAGACAAAACAAATATTGAAAACAACCAATATGAAATTAAGCGAATTATAAAGGCTAAAATTACATTGGAAGATTTAGAACGAATAAAAATTAAAATTGCTGGAGATGATAACAACTCTATTGGGAACTGATAATTCAAACGCCGGTTATCGCTTGCAATATTTGGAAGTATTTAACTGGGGAACTTTCGATGCTGGAAAAGACGGAACCGTTTGGCGACTGACACCAAATGCGAAGAACTCACTACTTACAGGTAGAAACGGAACAGGAAAAACCACTCTTGTTCATACTTTATTAGCCTTATTGGTTAAAAATTACAATAATTTTTTCAATCAATCAGAAACACACGAAAAAAAGGAACGTGATGAAAAAACATACTTTCATGGTTCATATGGAAAATTAAGAAATGAAAATGAACAGGTTATCAAACAAGAACTGAGACCTGGTAAAGAGCATTATTCGATACTTTTAGCTTATTTTTCAAATCAGGAAAGGAAAGGAGTAACCTTAGCACAAGTTAGATATTACAATAATTCTCAACTAAACAAAGATTATGTTTTTTCAAATACTCCCTTATCAATAACAGAACACTTTAAAATTGATTCAAAAGGACTTTGGAAAAAGCATTTAAAAGCAACAAAGAATGCTGAAATATTTGATAGTTTTGACAAATACTATAGTCGCTTTTCAATAGAATTTGGATTGAAAGACAAAGCAATGAATTTATTTGCTAAAACAATTGGTGTAAAAGTTTTAGGAAATTTAAATCAATTCATTCGTGAAAATATGCTTGAAGAAACAGGAGCAGAAGATGAATTTCAAAAGCTTCAAGATAGTTACGATACATTAACAAAAATGTACAACGAAATTGAAAAAGCTGAAAAACAAATTGAATTGTTGAACCCGATTATTACAAATACTGAGAAATACGAGGAGTTAGAAGCGAAACATAACCAAACAATTGAAATACAAGAATTCATTCCTTTATATTTTGCAAATAAAAAAATTGATTTTCTAAATACCGCAAAAAAAGAAAAAGATGAGGAAAAACAAAGAAATTTAGAAAAGTTAGAAAGTGTAAAAGAGGAATTATTAGAACTTGGAGAAAAACTAACTCAATTAGAAATTGCAAAAAGTAATAATGAGGTAAACCAACAGTTGAAAGTAATTAAAAAAGAAATTGACGACTTATTAAAGAAAAAGAAAAATAAGCAAGACAAAGCAGATGAATACAATAAATTATCAGGTTTATTTGGTTTTCCAGTTGATTTAAGCAATGATGATGAGCATATATTCTTACAAACGTTAAAAGATGCAGAATCTTTAAAAATTGAAAAAGAACAAATTAATAAGAAATTAATTATTGAAGAAAGTGAGTTAGAAAAGAAAAAAATAGAGTTACAAAAAATATTTGAGAACAAAGCATTTGAACTTCAATATTTAGAGCAAAATAAAACAAGAATTACAGGAATATCAGCAAGAATTAGAGATGAGATAATGCTGAATATTGGTTTGCAGAATAAAGAAGATTTGCCATTTGCCGCTGAATTAATAAAAATAAAAAATTCCGAAAAAAATTGGGAAAGCGCAATCGAACGACTTTTACATAGTTTCGGCTTACGATTATTGGTTTCAAAAGATTATTATTCACAGGTAAATCATTACGTTAAAAATAATAATCTTAAAGGATTGCTTGTTTATCATTTAGTTGAAAGCAAACAACAATTGTTACAATTCATATCATCCGATAAAAATACAATTAATACCAAAATAGAAATAAAACCTGATTCTGATTTCCGCGACTGGGTTGAAATGTTTATTAATCAGCATTACAATCATATTTGTACTAATGATGATATTGAATTTCAGCGTTGCAAAAAGGCAATTACCGAAACTGGCTTAATTAAAGATGAATCAAGACACGAAAAAGATGATAGACAAACATCCTTAGATAAAAGCAAATATATTTTAGGTTGGGAAAATAAGGAAACAATAAAAGCAATTAAGGAAGAACTAAAAGAATTTGATAAAGAAATAAAGCAGTTAGATAAAGATATTCCAAAACTTAAAGAGAAACAAGGAATACTAAAAAAGGAAATTGATAATTTATTCAAACTTATCAATATAACACTATTTGAATCAATTAACTGGAAGCCATTAATTCAACAGATTAACAATGCAGAAGAAAGACAAACCCGATTACTTGAAAGTTCTCAACAATTAAAAGAATTAGAGCAGCAAATTAAAGATTTAAAAGAAATTACAATTAAAAACAAACAAGCAGAACAGACCTTATTAATACAAAATGATACAAATTATAAACGGGATTTGACTGATATTTCAAAGCAAAAAATGCAATGCGAAATAGTTATTAATAATTACTCTGATACTGATTTAAACGATTATATTGTATTATTTGAACCATATATTGAAACTGCTTCTTTTTCTTTGAGTAACTTCGATGATATAAGTAATTCAATAATTAACAAAATTGACCTCGATGAAAAAACAGAATTAAGGAAATTAAACGAAGTAAAAGCAGAAATTGAACAACAAATGCACGAATTCAAAAGTCCATCGGACAAGGAACTTCATAACCGTTTTCCAAGTTGGTTGACGGAAACATTGAACTTTGTGCCCAAAATTGACCACAGAAAAGAATTTGTAATGTTGTTTGCAAAAATAAAAGACGATAATTTACCAGAATATAAGAAACGATTCAAAAACAAATTAGATAAAGACGTAATCAATGATATTACAAAATTCAAAACATTTCTAGAAAAAAAGGAAACTGAAATAAAACAAAAAATAGATGAAGAGTTAAATCCATCATTGTATGAGATTGACTATGAAAACAATCCTTGTACCTATATTCAGATTGAATGGAATGACAAAATTTCCGATAATGATAATGTTCGGAATTTCAAAAAAGATATGCAAGAAATAATGTCGTTTTATGCACAGGAACGATTAGATAAATCTTATAAAAACACATTTGAGAAAATCAGGTCATTAATTCTGTTCCTTAGCGAAAACGAACAAAGCAGAAAAAAAATAATTGATGTTAGAAATTGGCTTACTTTTGTAGCACATGAAAGGTTTAGAGCAGATAATATTTCTAAACGAATTTATGAAGATTCTGGTGGTCTGTCTGACGGTCAGAAAGTAAAATTAACATATACAATACTTGCGTCTGCACTATCAAATCAATTCAATATTCACTTGAAAGCAGTACAAAACAAGTCATTTAGATTTATTGTAATAGACGAAGTTTTCAAAGGAGTTGACAATCAGAATGCTGATTATACAATGCAACTATTCAATAAATTACAATTGCAGGTAATGATTGTTACCCCACTTGACAAAATCAATATTGTTGAGGATTATATTGAATCAGTCCACTATGTTGAAAACGAAAACGGGAGGAATTCAAAAGTTTACAATTTGACAATGACTGAATACGAAGAAAGAAAAAAAGAATTTAAGGAAATAGCAGAAACAGAATGATTACACCAAACGAAATAAAACAAAAAGCTGAGAAATCGTATTCTGACTTTTTAGTTAGTTTTCTTTCTAATAAAGCTTTTTTCCCAAAGCACATTCGCACAAATAAAGGTAAAAATGAGGAATTTCTAAACCGCTATGAGAGTTATGAAAAGCTAAATGATAATTCAAAAGCAAAAATTGGTTTTGGCTATACCATTGTTTTTAAGATAATAAACAAAAAAAATGAAGGAAAAGTTCCCATTCTTGATAAAATATTTTTTGAGAATGAATATGATTTTTTGAAATACATCAATAAAAGTAAAGATTTTGATACATTTAAAAAGACTGTAAACAAAATAAAAACAACTTTGCCACAATTGGAAAATTGGATTATAAAGAATCCTTTGAAAATTACTAAATATGAAAAAGAGTGGAATAAATTAATTGATATTTGTTTATACTTTCTTTATGATTACAAAGATGAGAAATATATACGTGAATTACCTATTGAAAGTATTGATACTAAATATATTGAAAATAACAAAACGATTATAGATGAGTTATTACATGAAATTTTACCTGACGATAAGGTAAATAAAAATGCTAAAAAATTTGAAAACAAGTTTTATTTAAAATCGGAAGAAGAACTTGTATTCATTAGGATTTTAGACGAAAAACTATACATAAATCAGAAAATTTCTCATTTAAAATTGCCAGTATCAGAATTTAATCAATTGCAAATTGAATGTGAAAAGGTCTTTATAACCGAGAATAAAATGAACTGCTTAACTTTTCCTATTGTTCAAAATTCAATTGTGATTTTTGGAAAAGGATATGAGATTGATATTATTAAATATGCAGATTGGCTCTTTAATAAGAAGATATATTACTGGGGTGATATTGATACACATGGATTAAATATTCTTTCAAGAATTCGTTCGTTTTATAAACAAACTATTTCGGTTTTAATGGACCTTGAAACTTTTAATAAACCTGAATATCAAGACTTAAAAGGGAAAGAGGAAAAACCTGAATTTACAATACCAAAAAATTTGACAACGGATGAAATTAATTTATTTGAATTTCTAATAATGCAGTACAAACAATCTAATTTTAACCGATTAGAACAAGAGCGATTAAAATATTATGAAATTGAAGAATATATAAAACATAAAATTTTATAAATCCAGCCCGTATGCCATACACATTTGCAATTCGCACGTGCCGCTGCTTGACCAAAAATTGCAAAAGAGTATGTCATTCAAACTCACTGACAGAAAATAATGTACCAAAAATGAAAAATAATGAACGAGAATAATAAACAACGAAACGCTAACAACGTGTTTATTTTATTTGGGCTGACGACAAACTTGGAAGTTTTTAGGCTTTTTGGTAACTTTATATCGGGTGGATAATGCATTGTTCCAATCCCCCAAACAAAACAAACACTCAGCCGTTAGGGGCATTTTGACATAAGAAATGAATGAAACATGAAAATAAAGATTTATACCATGAAAACATTTTTAGTAGTATTCTTAACAATGAGTTTTTTACCACTCTTTGGTCAATGGCATATAGGTAAAAGCGAAAGAGAAATTCAAGGTTATAAAGGTAATGTTAAATGGGTTCAGGAATCATCATACAAACTTTACTCATTGACATTAAAAGAACTTGATGAGAATGTGTATATGGAATTTACAAGGAAAGGTGAATATCAATATATTATTGAGTATGACAAATCTAATAATAAAGCCCACCATTATCATTTCTACACACATAATAAAGCAGGTAATAAAACAATGTGTATTGAAATTATCAATGGTGTTTTTGCATGGCTTACAAACTATTCTTATGATGAAAATAATAGAATCGTTGAAGAAAGAACTATTAAAAAATCAAATACATCGTCAAAAATTATTTCAGAGTATTCTTCAAAAAAAATATATTCTTACTATGATGACAAGAGGTTAAAAGCTATTATTTCTTATGGTAAGGACAGTGCTGTTGTTTCTGATAAGAAGTTATACTCATACAATGATATTGAAAACTCAGAGTTAGAGGAATTTTTTAATTCTGATGATAAGGTAATAATGACATGGAAAAGAATATATAATTCTGATGGTGAAATAAAAAACGACATTTTAGATGACAGTGATTCTGAATATTCATATAATAAAAGAGGGGATATCGAAAAAATAATAACTCCCAGACCTAATGATAAAAATCCTGAACAAATAGAAGAGAAAACAATGGTATATACGTATGATTCTATTGGAAACTGGGTTGAGCAGTATGTTTTTACTAATAGTAAACCAACAAAATATATTGTAAGAACAATCTCTTATTACGATGAGTCCATAAAACCCAAAACTGATTTCTCAAAAAAAATCCAAAGAATTTTTATACCTAATAAAAATATTGACCAAATATATCAATATACTACATTAAGAGACGGTTCAATTAAGATTAGTGATTATTGGGGTACTACAGAAAGTATTCAAATACCTTCTGAAATTGATGGGAAACCGGTTACGGTAATAGGTGCCAAATCGTTTTATAAATCAGGAGTTGATATACGTAATATAATATTACCTCAAACAATTGTTTCAATTCATAATGAAGCTTTCGCGGTTAATAAACTTGAAAAACTTACATTGCCTCAATCCATAGTGGCTATTGGTAACAAAGCGTTCAGTTTAAATAAACTTACAAAGGTTGAAATACCAGGTTCTATTGAAGTAATATCTAATAATGCTTTTAGTTCAAATGAATTACAAGCTGTAATTTTCAATGAGGGCTTAAAAGAAATTGGAGAAGCAGCATTTTCTGGGAATAAGATTAGTAGTTTAAAGTTACCCAATACCCTTCAACGAATTGAAAAATCGGCATTTATGAGTAATAGTATAAATGAAGTTTTATTTGGAAATTCCCTTGAATTTATTGGTAGTAATGCATTTTTTGCTAATGGAGAACTTGAAGTTCGTTTTCCTAAATCAGAACGTGAAAATCAGAAATTGTCACATTGGGAGAGTAGACATGAAAATTTAAAGGCTGGCTCAAAATTAAAAAAACATAGTTATGAATATAAGGCAGTATTTAAGTAACCATTGAAAAACGCTCCCCGTTCGGTCGAGGTTGTACCTCGGCCGAAATATTAAAACAGGCTGCGCCTGAAAGGTGTTTTCAAGTAAAGGTCCGTTCGGGGTAAACTAAAGCTGTTTAAAACAAAAAGACCAGTCTTTTCGACTGGTCTTCCTTGTGACCCCGGAGGGATTCAAACCCCCAACCTCCTGATCCGTAGTCAGGTGCACTATTCAGTTATGCTACGGAGTCTATTACGATGCAAAGG
>Ga0116163_1001820_pt1 | contig 12885 bp, 9 predicted proteins | sample AD_UKC107_MetaG_FD_89889 | JGI IMG/M metagenome (GOLD analysis project Ga0116163, IMG submission 89889) | Active sludge microbial communities of municipal wastewater-treating anaerobic digesters from Hong Kong - AD_UKC107_MetaG | ecosystem: Engineered > Bioreactor > Anaerobic > Digestate | place...
ACGATTACGGCATAAACCTGTTCTTCACCCTCTTTTTCAAGTCCGAAGACCGCGATCTCCTCGATCTCCTCCGATTTTTTGTAATAGGATTCCAGCTCCTCGGGATAAACGTTTTTCCCTGAAGAGAGGACAATTACATTCTTTACCCTTCCGGTGAGAAAAATGTTCCCTTTTTTATCCATGCACCCCAGGTCGCCTGTGTTGAAAAATCCTTCATCATCAAAGACCTCTTTGTTGGCTTCTTTGTTATCGAAGTATCCCGGCATCACAGAGTTGCCCCTGAACCAGACCTCTCCGATACCGTCCTCGTTGATGTTTTTGATCTTTGCCTCGTTCCCCGGAGTGGCAGGCCCCACCGAACCTATTATGTTGTGTTTCACGTCAGGAAGGGTTATGGGGCCCGTTGTTTCAGAGAGCCCGTAACCTTCAACCAGGTTGAAGCCCATGCTCTTGTAGTATTTCCTGTACTTGCCTTTTAGAGGCGCTCCACCGCTTATGAAGAACCTGTGGCTTCTTCCAAAAACAGCGTGAATCGGGTCGAAAATTTTATTCACCAGGAACCCCAGTCCCATGCTCCTCATAACGTTCCCGTACTCAAGGAAGAATGTAAAGAGCCTGTATTTGAACGCGGACTCACCCTTGACTTTTTTCAATATACCGTCCATAAACATCTCCCAGAGCAGCGGGGCTGCCGGGAATATTGTAATGGGATTTTCCTCCAGGCTTTTCATAATATCGGGTCCCTTGAGAGATGTCTGGTACACAAAAGATGCTCCTTTCGCGAATGGCCCGACAAAACAGGCATCCAGGGCGTAAACATGATAAAGAGGGAGTATGCAGAGCATAACATCATTTTCTGACATGTAGGAAACCTCGGCTGTACTTTCAGCCGTGTGGAATATATTTCTGTGGTTAAGCATAACGATTTTCGGCTTTCCCGTGGTCCCGGATGTGAAGAGGTATGTGGCGATATCGTCCGGGCCTACTTTAGGTACTTTCAGCTTTTTCTTTTTATTCATCGACTTATCAAGTGAAACCTGGTATGTCTTGATTCTTTTTAACACGCCCCTGAATTCGTCAGAGATAAATACAGCTTTTGTTTTTACTTTTTTGATCATTTCCGGGTATGATGAGGCTGGGAGGTTAACATCCAGCGGGAGAACAATCCCGCCGATCATGTTTATAGCCATGTAGGAAATTATCCATTCCGCGTTGCTTTTTGCGAGAATGCCTATTACATCACCTTTTTTGTAGCCCTCAGCCTGAAGAAAGACAGCGCGCTGTTCAGCAAGCCTGAACCCTTCAGAGTAGGTGATTTTGTTGTCAAAGAGTATTTTGTCAGAATATAGTTCACATTTTTCTTTGTAGAAATCGTAAAGATTGTTAATCATATATCCCTCTCCGGAATAGTATAGTTTTTATGCGGCTTCTGTTTCATCCGGCTGTTCCCTGCACCGGAAAATTCTTTTTTTTATATTTTTAATGCTATATAAGTGCACAATCTGAATTTTATATTTATTTTAATATGGATTAGTCGTCAAGGATTATAATTGGATTCTTTATAATATATAAAAATTTGGAGCAATAAGCAACAGTATTTGCCATTTTGCATAATAGAGAGTAATGTTAAAATATGCTGCCGGCCATTGCATTATAAGGAGGTCATCTGATGTCGGTAAATCTGATTGTTATACTTATATTTATAGCGGTTCTGTTGATAATGAGTCTCTTTTACAGAAAGGCGACCCTGGATAAACTTCCGATGCCGGGTGGCGAGACAGTCCTGTACGAGGAGAGGGGAGTAAAGGTAGAGCAGGGCGGCGCGCCCCGTACAGCTCTCTTCTTTAACTGCATTGTAAGGGTGACAGACAGGAGAATAATAATTGCCCAGAAAATGCTGCTGTCAAAAAACAGCTATGCGCTCAGGCATGTAATAACATATTACGGGGCAGGTGAATCCACTGATCTCGGCGCAACATTTAAAAAGGGTTACCTGAATTTTTCAATATACAGGGATGATATAAAGCTTGAGGAGGAGGGTGAAACCTTTGTACGTATCGATATCCCGAAAACGCCCCTTACCGGGAATCAGTATGTCAGGTTCGCCACAACCCGGCCTGATAGTTACAGGGAACTCTGAGCATTAAAAAAGCCCCTTTTAAAAAGGGGCTTTCTGCTACCTGGCAACTTCGTTTATCAGTTTCCCCAGGGTCTGGTCGTGTGAGGTGACCGCTTTCTGGTTCGCCTCGTAACTTCTCTGGACCTCGATCATGTCCACCATTTCACGTACAATGTTAACGTTGGATTTTTCGAGAAATCCCTGCACAACCTTGAATTCTCCGGGAGGAAGAGGAGGGCCGGAATATTCGGTCTCCCTGTACATGGAGTCCCCCTCCTTCTTGATCTCCCTTATATTTTCAAAATCAACAATTTTCAGCCTGTCAATAACTACAGGGTTGGCCCAGTCGTTGCTCGCCATACTTACAACGTCGCGCGCATCAGCTGAAAGATCACCATTGACAACAATCTCTCCGAACTCGTTCACTATGAAGTTGTTATGGTGTACCCTGATTATCCCGTTTTCGCCCATTACAGGATTGCCGTTATGGGTCATGAGGATCCCTTCCTGGTTGATTGTGAACGAGCCGTCACGGGTGAAGCGTTCACCCCTCTCAGTCAGTACTGTGAAAAACCCCCTCCCTTCAAGGGCAAGGTCAAAATGGTTTTCTGTACGCTGCAGCGAGCCCTGGTTGAAGTTGGTGAAAACCTCGTTCAGTTCAACACCTGTACCAAGCTTGCCGACGTAGGGCATAGTGTCATAAGAGCCTGCGGGCGTAATTCCAAGGCCGCTTTCATTAACTCTCCTGATAATCATATCAGGGAATGCCTTGAATACCGCAATGTCCTTTTTATACGCTGTTTTGTCCACATTTGCCAGGTTGTTGGCAATAGCTTCCATCCTGGAGTTCTGCGCCAGCATTCCGCTCGCGCCGGTGTAAATCCCTCTCAGCATCAGAAAGTTCCCCCTTTTACCCTTTTAATATCGGCACCAAGGGCGGATAACTTTTCATTTAATTTTTCATAACCCCTGTCGGAGTGGTAAATTCTTCTGATCTCAGTTGCGCCTTTTGCCGCAAGTGCCGCTATGACAAGTGATGCACCGGCGCGCAGGTCTGACATCATTATAGGCGCTGAACTGAGGTCTTTTGTCCCCTTCACGATTGCTGAATTCCCCTCAATGGTAATGTCAGCCCCCATCCTTCTCAGCTCGCCCACATGGGTATATCTGTTTTCAAAAATTGTCTCTATTATTACACTTATTCCCGGTATAGTTGTGGCCAGGGACATCAGGGGGGCCTGAAGGTCCGTGGGGAAACCGGGGTACGGAAGGGTTTTGACCATAAAACCTTTCAGGTTCCTTCCGTTTGTGATTCTTATGCGGTCGTTGTCCACTTCGAGTTTAAATCCCGATTCGCTGAGAGTGTCGATGAGGGACTGGATATGTTCAGGAACGCAGTCTGTTATCGTAACATCGCCCCGTGTAATTGCCCCTGCCAGGAGAAAGGTCCCTGCCTCAATCCTGTCCGGCATTACAGCATATGAAACAGGGGATAGTTTGCTGACCCCCTCAATCTCGATTCTCTCGGTGCCCAGGCCTGTAACCTTTGCACCCATTTTATTCAGAAAATTTCCCAGGTCCACCACGTCAGGCTCCATGGCGCAGTTCTCCAGCACGGTTGTACCCTTTGTGAGCACAGCGCCCATCATAAGGTTGGCCGTGGCTCCCACGGAAACCTGCCTCATTGTAAAAGTTGCGGGTTTCATCTTTTTTTTCGCCCTGGCCTTAATGTAACCATGTTCAAGTTTGATCTCCGCACCCATGGACTCAAAGCCTGAGAGGTGAATGTCAACCGGCCTTTCACCGATTGCGCACCCGCCCGGCAGGGAAACGTCAGCCTCCCCGAGCCTTGCCAGGAGCGGCCCCATGACGTAATATGACGCGCGCATGGTCTTTACAAGCTCATAGGGCATTTCCGAGTTTTTGATGGAGTCAACCCGTATCTTCAGGATATTTTTATCAGTGTCGAACTCTGTTTCAGCACCGAGGTATTCAATTACTTTTATTATTGTCCTTATGTCTTTGAGGTCCGGGACATTGCTGAGGACCGTTTCCCCGTCAGCAAGGAGACTTGCAACAATTATCGGGAGCGCGGCGTTTTTCGCCCCTGAAATTTTAACTTCACCCTTGAGTTTTTTTCTTCCTTTTATCAGGTAGTAATCCACTTTGTTTTCCTCTGGTAACTCTGATTTTGTAATATACGTGTTGTAAAAATTCTGCGGGAAAACGGCCTGTTCTTTCGAATCCATTTCTGTTTCAGGTGAAATATTGAAATATCCGGAGATTTTATTTTTATATATATTACAGGCCGGAATATTTTTTTACTGTAGGAATTATAGCATATTACATTTGAAATAGTGCATTTTTTGTCATTCCCGCGAAGGCGGGCGACCTTTGGTAGTCCCCTTGCGGAAATCTAAATCTTATAAAAGAAGTGGATATCCGCCTGCGCGGATATGACATATGGTTTATTATTTACTAATTACTTCGTAAAAATGCTATTGTTCCCGGCTCTTCCTGAATCTGTCTCACATGTGTTCGAAATAACAGGGCTGTGCTGATTCCGTTGACCCTGCTTATTAATCAGTTTATTTTCTTTATATCTGTAACACTGTCCCTGACTTCATCTTTCAGATCATCAACATCCTTCTTCAGCCTGTAGACATCTTTTCCTAAATCTTTCGCCACAGACATAGCCTTGCTGCTTCCGAAAAGGACAACTATTATTACTATTATTACGAGCAGTTCACCGCCGCCCGGTAACTGGAAGGGAAACATTATAAATGCTCCTTGAATTTTTTAAAGCAGGTTAACTGCTGAGGCGGCGGTGTCAAGATTTAATTGAAGAAAATCTGAACCTCAGTCCATCATTTTTGCAAGGAGCGCGGGGAAACGCTCTGCCGGAACTTTCAGCATGTAGCCTTCTCCCGGGGGAGGTGTAATACCGGTATTAAGTTCAGGATTGAGATGTTTCAGGAGTTCAACCCCTCCTGCATAGTACTGTGAAATGTCCTTTAACGACTTCTGCCTGTCCAGGCGTATTTCTTTAGCGGCCTGCGCTTTATTAATCTGAAGTTCATTTTCTATACGGAAAAGCCTGGTATTTTTATATATCAGGACAAGCGCGGCGAACCTGGGAACGTATTCCTCTGTCTCCTTTGAAAGCACGCCTGAATTTATAAGTTTCCAGATATCATTTGTTCCCGTTTTTTTAATTGCCCTTCTCAGCTGGCCTTCCCCGCCATTGTACGCGGCCAGTGCCAGTTCCCAGCTCCCCAGAGACCTGTTGAGGTAACGCAGGTGCCTTATGGCTGCCCTTGTGGATTTTTCCACGTTTCTTCTTTCATCCACCCATGGATCAGTTTTAAGCCCCAGGTGGGATGATGTGGCCTTCATGAATTGCCACAGGCCCACTGCTTTGCTTCTTGAAACAGCCATAGGCTCAAAACCGCTTTCAAGGAGTGGAAGCAGGGCAATCTCATCAGGAATGTCGGGATTCTCTTTCATGATTTCTTTAATTGTCCCGATGTAATAACCTGACTTTTCAATAGAGCGGATCGTGTATTCCCTTCCTGTGGTAAGGTAGAGGTAGATAAATTCCCTCACTCCCTTTTTATGCAGAATAGAGAAATCATTGACCGCCTCAAAGAATTCCTTGTCCTCCAGTCCCGGAAGATAGAGGGTCTCCTCTTCAGGATTAAAGTTTTTAACTTTTTCATGACCGTTTGCCGAATATTGTGAGTCATTAAAAAGTTCAAAAACTCCCAGTGAAAATAACCATTTGTTGTAACCAAAGAAAATAGCAGTTAACATTAGTGCTATTGTTAATTTTGTATATTTCAAAACGTAAATCCTTATAAATTTAAAGTCGGTGACAGATATTTACACAGGGCTGTATTGACAAGGGTTTTTTTAAAAAATGCCCGGCGGTATAGATCGGCTGTTTATCTTTTATTTTATATTTATGAAGGATATATACTGTTTGGAAGGTAAAAAACTGTTTATACGGCGCCCCGCTTCCGCTGACCTGTGCCGCTCATCCGTTGCTGTTCAGATACAACCTGTTAAGCGGTAATATTTTACTCACCTGTCAGCGGCCGGGCTTTACGTTTAAACTCCTCGCAGGCGGGTAGTAATGGTCATAACAACTCCCGGTTTCTATAAAAAATTTATCAGTCATGAATATTCTTCTTTAATACCGCCTGCTGCGGGGTAACACTTCAATCCCTGGCGCGGCGTAGCCTGAATTTTTCTATAACGGTCATATTTTTTTTATTTAACAGGTATTTTGTGAGAACGTATCAGATAATCATGCAATCAAACAGGAAAAGATGAAGGAGTACAAAAAATGAAAAAGTATATAACAGGGCTTTTGATTGTGCTTACTCTTTTCCATATAACAGAGACCCGGGCATCTATTATGATAACAACCGATATGGATGCAGAGATAATTGAGATAGTTTCACCCCCGGAAAAAAAGGGATCCGGGGATTACTGCACCCTGAAGATCATGGTGAAAAAGATCCATTTTGTAGGAGGGGGGCATGTAACTGACCAGCATAATTATGATTATTTGCTGAATAAAACTATTGAACAGCCCTTTAAACTCAAAGATAAGTCTGTTGAAAAAATTATAAAAAAGGGGAATCTCATTGTAGTTAACCTGCATCACTCTTCAGGCCCGACCGAAAACGGTTTTTACAGCCATGATGAATGGAGTATACTCAGGGAGAGTGTTGATTTTACAAAACATAAGCCTGTTCTTTTTAAAAAAAATGGATACTATGGCTACAGGGATTACAGGGGGAACATCCTTATTGGGGCACGCCTGAAGGACGCGAGAGAATATCTTGACACCGGAATCGCGGCGATCACTGACGGATACAGCTGGACCTACATTAATTATTACGGGTGGCCGTTGCTTACAGCCTTTGTGGAAAGTAACAGTCCTGATGAATTCAGGGAAGGCCTTGCCCGTTATAAAGACTATAATAACCTTCTCGGTTTTATGAACAGGAAGGGGGAAGCAGTTATCAGGGCCGGTTATCACCACGCGCTGCCTTTTTCGGAAGGCCTTGCCGCGGTCTGTACAGAATACGGAGTAAAGACCACCGGTGATGATAAATGGGAAATAGTTGAGGGAGGAAAATGGGGCTTCATCAATAAAAAAGGGGAGATGGTAATAAAATCCCGGTTTTCAAAAGTCTCATCCTTTAAAAAAGGGAAAGCTGTTGTTTATACCCTGGATAATAAGATGATTGTTATTGATAAAAAAGGGCGGATTGTTGAATAGATAAAAATAAGGTCACAACTGATGGCAGATGTTTTTGCATTATTTCATGGGATATCTGCTGTCAGTCTTTACTCTTCCCTTCATTTTTCTTCTTTAATTGAACCTGCCATATAATCACTGAGCCTGAACCGGTTCACCTTTTCCTTCAGGGTATCTGCCATATTGGCATTCTCCCTGGTGTTGGCCGCGATCTCCTCCGACCCGGCGCTTATTGACTGGGTAAGTTCATTTATGCGGCTTACCGAAATCACAACCTCGCTCATGGCATTCTTCTGCTCAAGAGTGGCAAGCTCAATTGATTCTGATTTGTCATGCACAGTCCGGGCTTCATCGATTACAACGATATTTGTCTCTACCTGTTTTTTCATCCATTCCGATATACGCTCCACCATCCCCTTCATGGTTTCAACTCCTCCGGTTATCCTGCTTATGCTGGATACTACGGTGTCCACGCTTGCAAGCCCCCGTTCAATCTCCGTGTCATTTCCCTGAATGAGGACGCCTATTTCTTTGACACTGGAGGCAGTGCTGTCAGCAAGCTTTGATATCTCATCAGCAACAACGGCAAAACCCCTCCCTGCGTCACCGGCCCGTGCAGCTTCGATTGCTGCGTTAAGGGAGAGGAGATTGATCCTGTCAGATATATCATTGATGATTTCTATAATACCTGTCATTTTCTGTGAGCTTTCACTGATGCGGCCCATGATGCCGTTCATCTCCGCAAGGGACTTCTCCCCTTCATTGGCATCAGATGTTATCCCCTCCGTAAGAGAACTCGCTTCTGTAATCTGTTTTTCCATACCGGTAATCGCTGATGAAAGTTCATCGATTCTTGACATAAGGGACTGAAGACGTGAGAGCTGTTCCCTTGCCCCCTGCGAGATGTTTTCCATACTGGCCGATATCTCCTCAATGGTGGCGGTGACTTCCTCTACTGTGGCTGCCTGGTTCTGGGTATCAGACGTAAAGGATTCTGTAATTGCAGAAATCTCATTCGTGGATTTGTCCAGAGAGGTCGAGATGCTGCTGATATCTGTGATAATGCCGGTTATACTGGTCTTCATAAGATTTACATTCTGGTTGATCAGTGTCAGATCATCCATTACCGCAAGGACCTGTTCATCCGCAGAGAGGTCCCCTTCGCCGACCCTTTTAAGTGAACCGCTTATTATACTGATTTTATCCTTAATAGTCCTGGCCAGGGCAACCGCGACAGTGAGCGCAACAATTACGCAGAACACAATGACCCCGATGATTTTGCCCATCTGGAACGAGTAGGAGCTGTCAATACCTTCGATGAAAGTCATAAAGGTCCCGACAATTGCTATTGCAGGGATAAGTGCTATTATAAATATCGCGGCGAGAATACGTTTAAGAAAACTGAATTTAAGATATATATCTGCATCCACATTTTCTGTAAAATATCCTTTGCTCAGGAGATTCTGCATAAACCCCTCCGTCAGAAGAAAGAAGAGAAACATATTCAATGGAGGAATCATTACTGCGGTAAGCCAGATATTTACGATCTGTGTCTGAGTCAGTTCAGTGGTGAGGGTGAAGGGGACAATAGCCATGCTCAGCCCGAATACCCATCTGAAAAATGATCCGATACTGTGAATATAGGGTAGTGCGAAAAACCGTTTCTGAGCGCGGGCATACTCTGAATCACTGATCTTTTCATTATCAATAAGTTTATTAAAATAACCTGTGACAGGAGATATAACCGTAAGGTCCATAAGCACTGTTGTTATACCGGAAATAACAACAGCAATCCCCGTAAACTTGAGAAGAAGAATAATCTGCTCATTGGTCAGGTTGAGGTTGACCCATATATAAAGAGGAATTATGGGGACGAGTACAAAATAACTTATACCCTCTGTGGCAGAAATAAACCTGTATTTAAAGTTTTTAATGTCCCTGTGATGTTCCATCAGAATAGCCGTTCCTTTTATTGAAGAGAATTAAAATCCAGATTTCAAATACATATATAAAAAGGTAATCACTCATTGTAATAATACTATGGCAGGATTTTCGAAGGTGAAAGATGAATCCTCACCATAAATCGCTGATTTCAATTATCCGGATCTTCCTCCTCCCCGTGTGAACCTGAAACCCGGCACCTGATACTTAAAATACAGAAACATTAAATAACAGCATAAATTATTCTATCAAGCCTTTTATAGTAACAATATATATCTTTTATGTTACATTAGTTCGTAGAAATTGAAAACACTTTGTTCCCCGGGGCTTAAAGTCGGGCATGCGGTAGAATTAAGGTGTGCCGGTAAGTCCCTGTGCAGTGAAGGTTTTTCTCAGCGGTTTAATCTGAATTAACTGAATCTTCTGAAATATTCAGGGATTGCGGAATTGATAGCCCGCAGGATATGGTAATGTGGGGTTTATCCCGCTTTTTACCCGTTTACCCTCTCAAAAAATAAAAAAAAAGAGTTGTATCCAATTAATGATTTGTCTAAATTAGAATAATCAACGGGATTGAGCCATATATGAATGATATAGAGATAATATATTTTACTGATAATAAAGAAAATGATTCATTTACAGCGAAGCTGATTAAAGGCGGCCTTAATTTAAGGGTTGCTGATATTGATACAGCGGAAAGCAGTGACTACAGTGAGGGGTGCATACTGGTCTTTGATATAACGGGTGTTCCTCCTTTCGATCTTCTGAAAAAGATTTCCGGGATAAAGTGGATGGAGGATAATATAAAACTTATTCTCGCCGATCCTGCGGGCATTTCAGGAGAGAGTGTTTACGCTATTAAAGTAAATAATTTTGATTTTATTGACAGACCTGTTGAGCCCAGGAGTTTTTCACTCCTCCTTGAAAAAACAGTCCTGGTGGAAAAATACAGAAGAATGATGAACCTTATTTCACAGGAGTCCTCATCCAGGATAGAGGTTTTTGAATACCTCCTGAGCATGAAAAGGGCGGATGATTCTGATGTCGCTGCTGAAAAGAATATGTTTCTGAGGATACTCGATTTTGAAAAAAGGCTTATGCAGGAGCAGCTTAACCTTAATGAGTCGATAAGGAATATAGCATTGTTCAGAAAGAGCGAGTTTCTTGCAATGAAGGACAGGATAAAGGCTGAAGAGATGCTGGGTGAGCTGAGACGCAAGGAGCTGCTTGATGCGAATAATATAATATCAGCCCAGGAGGGGCTTATCGACTTTTCGTCAAAACAGCTTCATGAGGCGAAGAAGATAATTGACGCAAGAGAACACGTGGAGGAGCTGAGCAGAACTGAAGCCATGAATCTTCACGAAGAGATAAAAAAACTTAAATCCCTCAATGCCGGACTTGAGGAAAAGGTTTCCAGACTTACAGAGGAAAATGAAAAACTAAAGAAGCAGAAAACTGCGCGTTAACCTATCAGATTGAGGCGGGATTAATCAGACATGACAATGGAATGGGAAAAAATACTGGCAGATTCAGTAAAGGACGGGGTCATTAAAGAGCTGCATCTTAGAAAACTGCCTGTGCTGAAAACTGTTGATAACTGGAAGAAGGTTGAACCTGTGGGGTGGATTGATCACCAGATGAAGTATACCCATTATAAGGGGGGGCTTGTCAAGCTTAACGGAAAATTATACTTTGTTCAGGATAAAACAATCAGGGCTCTGCAGGAGTTTATGACCTGGAATTTTCCTTTAAAGATCAAGGTCGTTGCTGATTAATTCTCTTCATCCTCGAATATAGTCAGGATAATATCATATTTTTTCGAAAATTTTACGATATCATCTATCGATTCAAGGCTTATAATGGCATAGTTTTCGGATATCCTGTGGAGCACCGCTTTTGAATAGTTGCTGTACAGAATCTCATCGATGAAAGTGGCATGGCTTGAGTATAACATTACCGGTCGTGAAATTCTTGCGCTGATTGTCTGCCTGGTCCAGTCGTTTATAAGGAATTCAAGGCTCTGAGGAATTTCATTTTTAGAGAATTTCTTCAGAGTATTAATGAATATATCTATGTTCATCCCTCTTTTTCTTGAGTTGATGATTGAACTTTTGGTTATGGCTGCCTCAATAACAACATCCTCTTTAACTATGTCAGTAAATGCCATTATCCTGTAGAGGGAAACCGGGTCAATGTCCCTGTCGTTTATCATCAATGTGAAATCAGGACTGATATATATCGATTTCTTTGACTCTTCATCTTTGTTGTATTTTCTTCCCGCCATAAGCGCGTAAAGTCTTCTGCCCGGTTCTGTAATATGTATTTTTCCTTTGTTGACAGCCGCGACTCCGCAGATTACAAGGAGGTCGAGTGTTTTTGCAAACTCCGCCTCAATATTGGATACATAATTCCCCAGTGAATCCTCTGTGCGTCTGATTCCCGATGTGGCATTGTTTATTATGAATATGAGCCTCAGGTAGTTCAACTCAGCGGGTTTGAGCTTAGCAAGTATTGACATGAGTATCTTCATGTAGTGATAGTCCGGGAGGCTGAATGTGCCGCAGAAAATTTCTTCAGGAGTCTGCCCGTCTGAAAGTCTGTGAAGAATGGCTTTCAGTATAAGAACAGGATCTTCAATTTTTTCAGCCACAGACTTTAGAGAAATAATACCTATGTCCTTGTCGAGTTTAAGGCAGCCCAGCAGGTTGAGAAGCTGCATGGATAGATGCGCCTTCTCCTCTTCTTCAAAATCTTCCCCTGTGGCTGTTGTGAGTTTCAGCATCCTTTCGGATATTTTTTTTATATCTATCTTTCTGAACTTATTCTGCTTTGTAAGGAACAGTCCTGATGATGATACTGAATCGAAAGTTTTAAGAAGGTTGACCGCTATATTAAAATTATTGTTTACCGTTATGCCCGATGTAAGGTTCCCTTTTTTATTCTGGCTGGCAGTGTAGGGGAGAAGCTTTTCATCGATTGTTATATAAGCCGTATGGCTGTCGGTCATTATGTTGAAAATTTTAAGGTGCCCCTTCGTTATCAGCTCGTTGATCTTTTTTTCCTGATCGGTCGAGTTTATAAGTTCGGAGAGGTTTTCAAGGGTGATTATTCCCCCTCTGTCCGAGATAAGCCTCATAACTGAAAGGCTTTTTTCATCAGGCGTTTTTTCAGGAGGGGTAAGTTCCATTTTATCTATAAGCGATTCCAGCGCGCTCTGCAGGTATTCCTTAATGCCCTGTATATCTGTTATTTTCAGAAGTTCGGATATCTCTTTAAGGCAGTACGCCTTGTCCATCTTCTTGTTCAGCATCTGCCTGTTCTTGATGACATAGGAGAGGAGCAGGGAATTGAGGTTGTTAAGCGCTTTCTCAATGTCGTCAACATCTATGTCCAGAATTTTCTGAATTTCCCCGAAGCTTATGCCGTCATTGTTGGTGTACATAAGCCTGAGTATGCGGAGTTCGTTCCGGTCAAGGGACGAAATAAGCCTGTTAAGCGTAAAAATATTAAGGAGCGCATCCTTTATTTTTGATTCAGATACACTTTTTAT
>Ga0116163_1001826_pt1 | contig 12872 bp, 12 predicted proteins | sample AD_UKC107_MetaG_FD_89889 | JGI IMG/M metagenome (GOLD analysis project Ga0116163, IMG submission 89889) | Active sludge microbial communities of municipal wastewater-treating anaerobic digesters from Hong Kong - AD_UKC107_MetaG | ecosystem: Engineered > Bioreactor > Anaerobic > Digestate...
CCCTGGAAAGGAGCACCGGAAATCGCCAGCGCGGCCGAAGTGCCGATCAACGCGGGGATCTCCGGATCGACACGCGGGTTGAGCGACTTGACCGTACAGATCACCTGGGTCTCGGCGATGAAGTTCTTCGGAAACAGCGGCCGGATCGGACGATCAATCAGGCGTGAAGTGAGGATTTCCTTTTCCGACGGGCGCCCTTCGCGGCGGAAGAACCCACCGGGAATCTTGCCCGCGGCATAGGTTTTTTCCTGGTAGTCAACGGTCAGCGGGAAGAAATCACGGCCGCTGTCGAGGTTCTTGTCGTAGACCACGGTGACAAGGACGACGGTGTCGGCCATGTTGACCATGACGGCTGCGTCCGCCTGACGCGCGATCTCGCCGGTCTCCAGCGTGACTGTGTGTTCACCGAACTGAAACGTTTTCTTGATTGGGTTCACTTGGAAATCCTCAAATCTCTTGATGGGTGTCCGCTTATCGACGCAGGCCGAGACGGCTGATCAGTTCGCGATAGCGATCCACGTTCTTCGACTTGAGGTAGTCCAGAAGCTTGCGGCGCTGGTTGACCAGGCGCACCAGACCCTGACGGGAGTGATGGTCTTTCTTGTGGGTCTGGAAATGGGGCGTCAGCTCGGTGATACGGGCGGTCAGCAAGGCCACCTGCACTTCGGTCGAACCCGTGTCTTTCGGATCCTTGCCATATTCACTGACGATGGATTGTTTCTGCTCTGCGCTCATTGTCATGACATTTCTCCTGTCACTGTGCCTTGATGAAGCCCCCAACAATGAGTCCAGGCAAGCTTCGGCGGTTGAAAAACGCGGCCATTGTCGACCGCGCGATAATTTAAGGTCGCGTATTCTCTCTCAATTCGGCCGGCATGTCAGCTTCCGGTCATCAGGCGTTTGGGCGCCACCCGCCCATCGTCCTGGATCTGTCCGACCGCCAGGAAATCATCCCCCTGATAGATGCGCACCAGACCCTCGGTCGGCGCCTTGGGCACCAGGACCGCCTGGCCCTGTTTGAGATAGAACGCGGTATCGGCACTCACCCGCACCTCGGGCCAACCCGCCAGCGCCGTATCGATCGGCAGCAGCAGGTCGTCCAGCGCCGAAATCCCCTGTTGCGCGGTCTGTTCAAGGACGTCCATGGTGTACATCGGGTATCCGGTATAGGGTCCGACACCGGTGCGTCGCAAAGCGGTGACATGTGCACCACAGCCCAGAGCCTCACCGATATCCGTCGCCAGGGCGCGCACGTAGGTCCCCTTGGAGCAATGCACCTGCAGGTCGAACTCGGGCAACTCCACGGTCTGAAGCGTGAGTTCGCGGATATGCACGGTGCGCGGCTCGCGCACCACCTCGACGCCTTCGCGAGCCAGCTCGTAGAGGCGTTTGCCCTGATGTTTCAATGCCGAGTACATCGGCGGCATCTGCTCGATCTCGCCGCGAAACCGCGTCAGCACCGATTCGATCTGCTGCGCATCGATGCCGTCGGTCGGCCGTGTCTGCAGGATCTCCCCTTCGGTGTCACCGGTGGCAGTGGTCTGGCCCAACTTGACACGAAAATGGTAATACTTGTCGGCATCAAGCAGAAATGCCGATAACTTGGTCGCATCGCCGAGACAGATCGGCAGCATCCCGTCCGCCAGTGGATCCAGGCTGCCGGTATGCCCGGCCTTGCGCGCATCGAACAGGCGCTTGACCCGCTGCAGCGCATGGTTCGAACTCAGGCCCAGCGGCTTGTCCAACAGCAAGATGCCGCTGACCGGCCTGCCCCGCGCACGTCCTCGTCGTCCCATGCTCAGTCCCCGCGACCTTCGTCTTTGGCGACCGCCTGATCGATCAACGACGAAAGACGCAGACCAGCCTCGATAGACTTGTCATAGACGAAGGCCAGACGGGGTACTGTGCGCAGGTTCATGGTGTCCGACAGGCGCCGACGCAGGAAAGCCGCCGCCTTGTTCAGCGCGCGCTCCGTGTCTTTTGCCTGCGTCGCATCCATTACGGTGAAAAACACCTTGGCATGCGACAGGTCTCGCACCACCCTCACCTCCTGGATGGTCACCTGGGTCAAGCGTGGATCCCGCGCCTCGTCGCGCAGCAACAGTGCAAGTTCACGCCGGATTTCCGCGCCGACACGCTCTTCGCGTCCAAACTCCTGCATGATCGCGGCGCCTCCGGTCGTGGGCAATCAGAGCTCGCGCGCGATTTCCACGCGCTCGAACACTTCGATGTGATCACCCGGCTTGACGTCATTGTAGTTCTTCACGCCGATACCGCATTCGGTGCCAGCCTTGACCTCGTTGACTTCGTCCTTGAATCGGCGCAGCGATTCCAGTTCGCCCTCGTAGATCACCACGTTGTTGCGCAGCACCCTGATTGGGCTGTGCCGCTTCACGGAACCCTCGACAACCATGCAACCGGCGATCGCACCGAGCTTGGAGGAACGGAACACATCGCGCACCTCCGCCAGGCCGATGATCTCTTCCTTGATGACCGGCGACAGCAGCCCCGAGATCGCCTTCTTCACGTCGTCGATGACCTCGTAGATGATGCTGTAGTAACGCAGATCCAGGCCATGTTCCTCAACCACACGACGCGCGCTGGCGTCGGCACGGACGTTGAAGCCGATCAGGATCGCGTTCGAGGTCACCGCCAGGTTTGCATCCGATTCGGTGATGCCACCGACCCCGGACGCTACAACGCGCACCTTGGCCTCGTCAGTCTCGATCTTCAACAGCGATTCGCGCAGCGCCTCGACCGAACCCTGAACGTCGGCCTTGACGATGAGGTTGACATAGGCGACTTCGCCCTCGGACATCTGCGAAAACAGCTGATCGAGCTTGGTTGCCTTCTGCTCTGCCAGACGCGAATCACGATGCCGCACGCGGCGCAGTTCAGCGACCTCGCGTGCCTTGCGTTCATCGGCCAGTGCCACAAGATCGTCACCGGCGGACGGCGCCGCGGAGAGCCCCAGCACCTGCACCGGTATCGATGGCCCTGCTTCTTTCACTGAACGACCGGCCTCGTCAAACATGGCGCGCACGCGACCGAACTCGGCCCCGGCAACCACGGCGTCGCCGCGCTTGAGCGTGCCCGACTGGACCAGAACCGTCGCCACCGGGCCACGCCCCTTGTCGAGACTGGACTCGACGATGATCCCGCGCGCCAGGCCGTCGTGAACCGCCTTCAGCTCGAGTACCTCGGACTGCAGCAGCACAGACTCCAGAAGGCGGTCGATGCCATCGCCCGTCTTGGCCGAGACCTGGGTGAACTGGACGTCACCGCCCCACTCTTCCGGCACGACCTCCTCGGCCACCAGCTCCTGCATGACCCGGTCAGGGTTTGCATCCGGCTTGTCCATCTTGTTGATCGCGACCACGATCGGCACCTTCGCCGCACGTGCGTGCTGGATCGCCTCCTTGGTCTGCGGCATCACGCCGTCATCAGCGGCAACGACAAGGATGACGATGTCGGTGGCCTGGGCGCCTCGGGCACGCATCGCCGAGAAGGCGGCGTGACCCGGGGTGTCGAGGAACGAAATCATGCCGTGGTCGGTCTGCACGTGATACGCACCGATGTGCTGCGTGATACCGCCGGCCTCGCCCGCTGCCACCCGGGTACGGCGGATATAGTCGAGCAACGATGTCTTGCCGTGGTCGACGTGACCCATGATGGTGACGACCGGCGCACGCGGTAGCATCTCGCCCTGCTGCTGCTCTTCGTCCGCCGCGGTGAGGATCTCGACCTCGACGTCGTCCTGCTTCTGCTGCACCGCGCTGTGGCCCATTTCCTCGACCAGAAGTATCGCGGTTTCCTGGTCGAGCACCTGGTTGATGGTGACCATCATGCCCATGCGCATCAGCGCCTTGATGACCTCGCCTGCCTTGACCGACATGCGCTGCGCCAGTTCGCCGACAGAGATCGTCTCCGGGACTGCGACTTCCTTTAACACCGGAGCAGTCGGACGCTGGAACGCATGCTGAGAATCAGCTCCGGAAGCATCGCGGCTGCCTTTGCGACCGCCTTTCGCGTTGCGCTGGCCACGCTTGCTCGGCGCCGCCACGTGTAGTTCACGGCGACCGTGGCGACCACGCTCGGCCGCATCGTCGTCACCACCACTGCGATGACGCTTGGCTTTTTTCGCGGGCTTGTCCGCTGGCTTGCGGGCTTCCTGTTCGGGTGCGGCCGGCGGCGCATCCTGACGCGCCGCTTCTTCCGCCTGACGACGCAGCGCATCTTCTGCTGCCAAACGGGATTCCTCGGACTTGCGCTTTTCCTCTTCCTCGGCATTGCGGCGCGCCTCTTCGGCACGTCGCCGCGCCTCGGATTCCTCTTCGACGCGGCGTCGCTGTTCTGCCTGTTCGGCCAGCGCCAGCTTCGCTTCCTCCGCCTGACGCAGCAGTTCCTGCTGCTTCACCTCGTCGGCCTCCTGAGGCTTGACGACAGCACGTTTGCGTCGCACTTCGACACTCACGGTCTTGCTGGTGCGTGCTGCCGCCGTGCGCGCCGTGGCGCGCCCGCTGGACGGCTGATGCAGCTCGGTAGTGGTCTTGCGCTTGAGCGCAATCTTGCGTGCGCCGGAACCGCCCGCGGTCTCCTGCTTGCCGTGGCTGCGGCGCAGGTGATTGAGCAGGTCCATCTTTTCCTGCTCGGTAATGATGTCTTCCGCACTCTGCTTGGAGATACCGGCATCGCTCAGCTGCTTCAGCAGCCGATCGACCGGTATACCAACATCGGAGGCGAGTTGGCTGACCGTCACTTCACTCATATTCGATCCCCTTTACTCGGCACTCTCTGCAAACCAGGGCTCGCGCGCCGTCATGATCAACTGGCCTGCGCGCTCCTCATCCATTCCGTCGATTTCGAGCAGTTCATCGATCGACTGCTCGGCGAGGTCTTCCATCGTCACGACCCCACGTGATGCGAGCTGATAGGCCAGCTTGCGATCCATGCCATCCATCGTCAGCAGGTCTTCTGCCGGCTCGACGTCACCGAGGACCTCTTCCTTGGCGATCGCCCGCGTCAGCAGCGCATCCTTGGCACGGTTGCGCAGCTCATCGATGATTTCCTGATCGAATTCCTCGATGGCTGCCATCTCGGCGTCATCGACGTAGGCGATCTCCTCGATGTTGGTGAAACCCTTCTGTACCAGGATGGCCGCCACCTCTTCGTCCACATCGAGCTGCTCCATGAAGTGCTGGATGAACCCCTGCGCCTCGGTCTCGCTCTTCTCGGCGGCCTGCTCCTCGCTCATCACGTTGAGTTCCCAACCCGTGAGCTGGCTGGCCAGGCGGACGTTCTGGCCACCACGGCCGATCGCCTGCGACAGGTTTTCATCCTTTACTGCGATGTCCATGCTGTGGGCTTCTTCATCGACCACGATCGAGGTGACATCGGCAGGCGACATCGCATTGATGACGAACTGCGCCGGATTCTCGTTCCACAGGATGATATCGACCCGCTCGCCACCGAGTTCGTTGGACACCGCCTGAACGCGCGATCCACGCATGCCGACGCAAGCGCCCACCGGATCGATACGCTGGTCGTGTGTGCGCACCGCGATCTTGGCGCGCAGTCCAGGGTCGCGGGCGGCACCGACGATCTCGATCAGGCCCTCGCCGACCTCCGGCACCTCGAGCTTGAACAGTTCGATCAGCAACGCCGGCTGGGTACGCGAGACGAACAACTGCGGACCACGCTGCTCGGAACGCACGTCATACAGATAGCCGCGCAGCCGATCGCCGGCGCGCGTGGCCTCCTTCGGGATGACCTCGCCCTTCGGCACCAGCGCCTCGGCATTGTTGCCCAGATCCAGCACGATCGATCCGCGGTCGGCACGCTTGACGATGCCGGTGATCAGCTCGCCGACGCGATCCTTGTAGGCCTCGACGACCTTCGCCCGCTCGGCCTCGCGCACCTTCTGAACGATGACCTGCTTGGCGGTCTGTGCCGCGATACGGCCAAACGAAATCGACTCGATCTGGTCTTCGACATAATCGCCTGGCTGGAAGTTGGGGTCTTCGGCGCGAGCGGCCGACAGCGTGATCTCGCCGATGGGGTTTTCGAGCACCTGGGTCTCTGCGTCATCGACCACCAGCCAGCGCCGGAACGTCTCGTAGTCGCCCGTCTTGCGATCGATCGCCACGCGGACCTCGATCTCGCCACCGTTCTTCTTTCGAGTCGCCGATGCCAGGGCCGCCTCGATGGCCTCGAAAATGATTTCCTTTTCGACGCCCTTCTCGTTGGATACCGCATCAACCACGAGCAAGATTTCTTTGTTCATCGCTCCGCCTTCCGCCTAAAACTGGGGTACTAGCCGTGCTGAGGCAAATTGCGCAAATGGCAGTCGAATCAACTCCCCCTCCACCTGCATCACCACATCGTCACCATCGATTTCAACGATGGTGCCTTTGTAGTTGCTTCTGCCGTTCAGCGCGGCGTTCAACTTCACACGGGCTGTATGACCCGCAAATCGCGCAAAATGCGCCAACTCGAACAGAGGTCGATCCAGCCCTGGAGACGACACCTCGAGGGCATACTCGCCCTTGATTGGGTCCTCAACTTCGAGCACACCGCTCACCTGGTGACTGACCTTCTCACAGTCCGAAAGACCGACGCCGTCGGGACTGTCGATGTAGATCCGCAGCAGGTGCCCGGCCTGCGGCCGCGAAAGATACTCGATGCCGAGCAATTCGTAGCCCAAACCCTGCGCCGCATGGCGAACCAGATCCGTCAGATGAGGCGGTGCCTTATTCATATCACCCGATGCAACGGCCCAAAAACAAAAAATGGGCCTTAGGCCCATTCCTGAATCATTCGCACCGAACGTCCAACGCCCGACGCATTCCGATACAAAAAAACCCCATCAACGGGGCTTTTCCAGGACGCGGCCCCTGTTCGAACCGCTGCTGCCGACCGACTTCGCAGCCTTTTGACAGCGCCCGAAGTCTACCAGAATCTCATTTCTCGTCAAATATTTGAGTTGTAGACGGGCCGGTACCGGGGCCTTTCAGTGGCGACGCCGGCCACCCGCCGCGCCCGGGCCAGGCGCCATCGCCCGGCCGGCCGCCGCGAGTAGCCGCTGCGCCTGTTCGAACTCGCTATCACTCATGCACGACGCGACATGGCGACGCAACTTTTCCGCATCGACATCGCCCTGGTCGATCGCCCGACTCAGCCAGAAGAAGGCCTGTACCAGATCCGGCTGGACGCCCCGTCCCTCGGCGTAAATGAGTCCTGCGGCATACTGCGCATCCATATCGCCCCGCTCCGCCTCAGCAATCAGACGTGCAGCGAGTTCCGGATCGTTGCGCAGCAGACCCATTCCACTCAGATCGGCCATTTCGCCACCTCCCGGGCTCCCGGCGGACCGCCGGCACCAGGCCCGTGATCAGTCGAGCTTGAGCATCTGTTGCATCTGCGGCCCGAGTTCCTTGGTCATCTCCAGCACGTCACCGCCATACATCTGGCCCATCGCCTCGAGATTCATCATTGAGATATAGGTCTTGCCGTCGGATTTCTGGTACACCGCAATGGTGCAGGGCATCATTGCGGTCAGCATCTTGTATTCGTCCTTGAGCAGCAGTTTGACCGCGGCGAACGGCTCACACATCTTCAGGACCTGGTTCGGCCCGATATCCGTGTCGGTGACCTTCATCAGGTTGGCTTGGAAATCCACTTTCCACTTCGATGGCACCTTCCAGCCCATGTCTTTGGCATTGGCCTCAAGGCGCTCGAGCGTGGCCTCAAATCCCAATGGACTCGGGACCTCGATCAACATCTTGAAGGGTACCGCCGCATCCTGTTCCCCGGCGCTCACCGCCGCCGCATTGATCACTGCGACCCCCATCACCAGGCCCGCTGCGATCCGCCTCATTTGTGTCTTCATTTAAATCCTCTCGTCTTTGGTGAATCCTACGCCGCACAGGCGGTACCTGTGCCCCGCCGTCCGACAAACCGCCTGTCTTCAGGGCGCTGGCGGCCCACCCTGTGAGTCGCGATACCGGCAAGTCTTCCACAGAACCGGTGGATCGCCATCTGCGACTGATCAGGGATACCTGATCGAGCCACACGAATCGTGCAGCCGTTTGCCCTTAAGATAGTGGCGTTGCTTATACCACACACGAACTGGCCAACACCTTGACCGCATCCCCTGCTGCAAACCCACCCGACACCGTCGCTGACGGGCCAGCATCGCCCGGCGATGCATCACCCGAAGGAAGCTGTTTTCACTGCGGCCTGCCACTGGATCCGAATTTCCAGGACCTCATGCCGGTAACGGGCAAGGCACGGGCTTTCTGTTGCCACGGTTGCCTGGCGGTGGCCCGCAGCATCGTCGACGCCGGCCTGGAGGAATACTACGAGCACCGACGAGAGAAAGCAGTTACCGCCGACGTGGTGCCCGAAATCGTCCGCAAACTGGGATTCTACGATCACCCGACGGTGCAAAAGTCGTTTGTGCGCAACACGAAAAACACCCGCGAGGCCTCACTGCTGCTTGAAAACATCCGTTGCGCTGCCTGCCTGTGGCTCAATGAACGCGTACTGCGCGGCCTGGACGGCGTCATCGACGTCGACCTCGATTACGCCAGCCACCACGCGCGGGTGCGCTGGGATCCGGAACGCATCAAGCTCAGCGAGATTCTCGAAAGCATCCTCAACATCGGCTACGTGGCGCACCCCTACGATGCGACGCGCCGCGAGGAACTCAACAAAATCCAGGAAAAACGCAGCATCGAACGCCTGATATTCGCCGGCGTCATCGGCATGATGGTGATGAACTTCGCCATCGCCGGCTATGTGATGGGTCTGGGTGACGAGACCGGCGAATTGTCGCTCTGGGTGCGGATAGGTCGCTGGACCAGCCTGTTTGCCACCACCACGTTGCTGGCCTATCCGGGCCAGGAGTTTTTCATCGGTGCTTGGCGCGACCTGCGTAACCGCCGGCTCGGCATGGACGTGCCTATCGTATTGGGACTGAGTTTTGCCTACCTGGGCAGCCTGCATACCACCTGGTCGCAGTCCGGCGAGGTGTACTACGACTCGATCGCCATGTTTGTGTTCCTTGTACTGCTGGCCCGTCGTATCGAACTGCGTGGACGGGTGCGTGCAGCCGACGCACTCGATCGTGTCGGCAAGATCCTTCCCCGCCTCGCCACGCGGCTTGACGCCGACGGCGAACACGAGGTGCTGGTCACCGACCTCGTGCCCGGTGACCATGTTCGCGTGCGCCCGGGCGAGATCGTACCCACTGATGGCCGCCTGATCGACGGACAGAGCAGCTTCGATGAATCCCTATTGACCGGAGAGCCGCTACCGGTCGCCCGCCAGCCAGGTGACACACTCATCGGCGGCACCTGCAACGTCGATCAGGCGGTGATCTTTCAGGTCGAGAAAGACACTGGCGATTCGACTGTCGCGGAGATCCACCGCCTGTTGATGCGGGGGATGCGCGAGGCGCCACGCTATGCCGTATTGGCTCAGCGCGCGGCTGCCTGGTTCGTGGCCGTGGTGCTGATAATCGCCGCCGTTACCGCCACCACCTGGCTGCTGATCGACCCGACGCTGGCACTGCCGAACACCATCGCAGTGCTGATCGTGACCTGTCCTTGCGCATTTGCGCTGGCGACGCCGGTTGCCGCCGCGATAGGTGTCGGCCGACTGGCCGACGCCGGCATGCTCGCAGTGCGCAGCGATGCCATCGAACACCTCGCGCAATGCGACACCTTTGCGTTCGACAAGACGGGCACGCTCACGCTGGGTGAACTCCGCGTCGAACGGCTGGCGACTTTCGGCGACCTCGACACGGCGCAGGCCATGGCGCTGGCCGCCGCACTCGAAGCACAATCCGAGCATCCGATCGGCAAGGCGCTGCGCGCCGGGCTCGAATCCCACCAATCCGGAGTCCAGAACGTCCGCAATCATGTCGGCGAAGGCATCCAGGGCACGATCGATGGCACTGCCTGGCGTATCGGCAAACCGTCGTTCGCGTTACCGGCCGCAACGCTGACCCAGGTGCAGGCAGACCATTCGGCCCTCATGGCAAGTGGGCACGTTATCGTGGCACTCGCAGATACCGCAGGGAACGGTGCGCTGTTCGCGCTCAGTGACCAGGTGCGACCGGGGGTGCGCGCGCTGCTGGAGACGCTGCGCACTCGTGGCATCACCCGTATCGCCCTGCTCAGCGGAGACAGCCAGGAAAGCGTCGAGCGCTTTGCGCAGGGCCTCGACTTCGACGAGGCGCTGGGCAACCTGAAGCCTTCCGACAAACTGGCGTGGATCCGCAGGCGGCAAATGGAGGGTGCACGTGTTGCCATGGCCGGCGACGGCATAAACGACGCACCGACACTGGCCGCCGCTGACATCTCGATCTCGTTTGCCCACGCGACGGAACTGGCACAGGTCAGCAGCGGCCTGCTGGTCCTTGGCAGTGACCTGGGTGTAATTGGCCAGATGCGGGAAATGGCGGAAAAGACCAGGCGCATCATGCGTCAGAACCTTGCATGGGCAGCCGCTTACAACTTCCTTGCGGTACCCGCCGCAGCAGCGGGAATGATCGCACCCTGGGGCGCCGCGATCGGCATGTCACTGAGTTCGCTATTGGTGGTACTTAATGCCCTGCGACTACGCGCACGTCGGTAAACATAACGAACCCGAGAACCCGCTTCGCTTACCAATCCACGCGCCGCCCGTCAAGCGAAAAACTTGACGCAGCCGGATTAATCAGTATATTAGCTGTTACTTAATTAATGGATGTAAGCCAATGTACCGCATAGTGCACAATGAGCAGACTGGCCTGTACCGCGTGGAAAAGCGCGGCCTATTCGGTTGGGCGTTCATCAGCGATCAGCGAACCGGCGACTACCTGGGATTCGCTGACGTGGAAAGCGCCCGCGCCTGGATCAAATCCGCCACCAAAGGTAAAGACAGCGACTCCAAACGCTGGAAAGTCGTTTCTGACTGTAACTGCTGACCGAAAGACTGCATTGGTCAGTGCAGTTCAACCGAATCCGCCTGCCAGCCAGGCGGCATTCCGGCCACATGGCACCCCCGCAATGGTGGCTGCCGATTGCCGCCAGGCATTCTTTCGTTTCTCCGACCCCCGTGAAAAAACTAACACAGATTAGTTTTCCTTTATAACCAATCACTTATAAATGATCCGACCCTTTAAAAAACCAATGGGTCGGTATATCTTGCACCCACGTTTGGCGGTGAGTGCCAAAACAAAAGCAACAAATCTCATCGCACCCGGCACGGGTTTTTTCGCCATGGCCAGCAATTCCTCAGTTGCACAGCGCCCGCGTTGACGTGATCCAGCCCTCCGCCAAACGTCATCACTGCAGATTCAGTTACCAGAACACGGGAGAAACACCAATGTCGGAAATATCAGAAGAAGAAAAAAGGCGCATCCTCGAGGCCCCGCCAAGGGGGACCTGGGCACTCATATTTACGATCGGCCTCGCTATGCTGGTGAGCTGGTTGTACTTCTTCTTCGGTGTGTTCATGTCACACGGACCGGTAGCCTAGTCGGGAGTTAATTCAGATGCATATCGATCCGTTAGAGAAGAAATGGATGTATGTCATTGGCTTCATGACCGCGGTCATGATCGGGTCAATGGCTTACGCGGCGATCATGTTGAACATGCATCCGCCAAGCAACGTGGAGACTATCGACCCGAAGACACTGCACCTGTCAGGCGAGTTCGCCGAAGACAATCTCGGCGCAACCACCAACCCCGATGGCAGCGTGACGGTGCGCATGGTGGCGGCACGCTATTCGTTCTATCCACAGATGATCGAAGTTCCCGCAGACACCGATGTCAAATTCCGCATTACGAGTCCTGATGTCCTGCACGGCGTGCATGTCCCGTTCACCAACATGAGCACCATGGTGGTCCCGGGCTACGTGTCCGAGGTCAATACCAGGTTCTCGCGCGAGGGTGAAGCACAGTTCCTGTGCAACGAGTACTGCGGTCTCGGACATGACTATATGTGGTCCAAGCTGAAGGTCGTCCCCAAAGGCTGATCGCCGCTGACATAACGAATTCGGGAAGAACAATATGTACGACAAGTCAAAATCGGTGGCACTCGCGAATCTCTGGGTCGCGTTTGCCGCATTCTTCGTCGCAATCATTCTCGGCCTGTATCAGGTCGTGAATCGCAGCGGCCTGTTTCCGGAACTGGAATCACACGAACTCTACTTCGCCTCCGTATCAACGCACGGCGTGTTGATGGGTTTCGTCCTTACCACCTTCTTCATCATGGGGTTCGGCTACTACACGGCCACTTCCACACTGAAGCGGCCATTGTGGAACAAGGGTCTTGCCTGGGTGGCGTTCCTTGTAGCCCTTGGTGGTACCGTGATGGCGGCCATCCCGCTCCTCGCGGGCAAGGCCTCGATCCTTTATACGTTCTACCCACCGCTGGTGGCGCACCCGACGTTCTACATCGGTGCCACATTGCTGGTGGTCGGCTCATGGATCTGGTGTCTGGAAATGATCATGTCGACGATCACCTGGAGACGAGACAACCCGGGCAAGGTCGTCCCGCTGGCGATGTACGGCACTACCGCGAATGCGATCATGTGGCTGTGGACCAGCGCCGGCGTTGCGATCGAGATGCTGTTCCAGCTGATTCCCTGGTCACTCGGCCTGATGGACACGATAGACCCCGGGCTCGCACGCACGCTGTTCTCGTGGACCCTGCACGCAATCGTGTACTTCTGGCTGTTCCCGGCCTATATCGCGATGTACACCGTTCTGCCGAAACTGGCGGGGGGGCGCCTGTTCAGCGATGAGATGGGCCGTGTCGCTTTCATCATGCTGTTGGTATTGAGCGTACCGATCGGCTTCCATCACCTGTACATGGATCCA